>OCZT010004746.1_pt1 | contig 13622 bp, 12 predicted proteins | sample 1539031 | NCBI WGS metagenome assembly OCZT01 (sample SAMEA3539308, study PRJEB22396) | soil metagenome | biome: tundra; feature: field; material: soil | place: USA | collected 2010-05 | depth 0.15 m | reverse complement strand
TACCGCGGCGGCCCAGCGGGTGGCGGCGCACCGGGCCTGGGCCAGGTCGTTGCGCCGGCGGCTCCCCGCCTGAGAACGCCGCTACTTGTTAGCATCCGAGCAGCCTTGCTCGTCGGGGATCAGCTGGTAGGGAGATGTACCAAAAGCTCTATTTGCCGCTCGATAACTCCGACCACTCGGTCGCCGCGTCGGAGGTGGCCGTCCGGATTGCCAAGTTCAGCGGGGCCGAGATCGTCGGCTCCCACGTCTATGCGGCCCGGATGCATGACTACCGCTTCAAGCAGATGGAGTACACCCTCCCCGAGGAGTACCAGGACGAGGCGGAGCTGGAGCGGCAGCGCAAGATCCACGACAGCCTGATCACCAGCGGCCTCCAGCTGATCTCCGACTCCTATCTGGAGGCGACCCAGAAGCGCTGCCTCGAGGAAGGGATCCAGTTCACCCCCAAGACCTTCGACGGCAAGAACTGGGAGGTCCTGGTCAAGGACATCAACGAGTCCGACTACGACCTGGTCCTGATGGGGGCGTGCGGCCTGGGCCAGGTCAAGGAGACCCAGATCGGGACCTGCGTCGACCGGGTGGTGCGGCGGGCCCACCGGGACACCTTGGTGGTCCGCCACCGCGAGGGCCGCGAGCCGCTGGACGGCCCGATCGTGGTCGCCATCGACGGCTCCTCTCAGTCGTTCGCGGGGCTGCGCACCGCGCTGGAGCTGGGCCGGGCGCTCGGCCTGCCGGTGGAGGCGGTCTCGGTCTACGACCCCTACCTCCACTACGTGCTCTTCAATGGCATCGTGGGAGTGCTGTCCGAGAAGGCCAGCAAGGTCTTTCGCTTCAAGGAGCAGGAGGCGCTCCACGAGGAGATCATCGACACCGGGCTGGCCATGATCTACTCGTCCCACCTCAAGGTGGCTCGCGAGGTGGCCAAGGCCGAGGGCGTCGACTTGCCGATCACCCTGCTCGACGGCAAGGCCTTCGAGCAGGTGCTCCGCTACGTCCGGGAGAAGGACGCGTCGCTGCTCGTCTGTGGCCGGATCGGGGTCCACTCCGACCAGGGGATGGACCTCGGTGGCAACACCGAGAACCTGCTCCGGCTGGCGCCCTGCAGCGTGCTGCTGTCTTCCCGCACTTATGTCCCCCCGATCGACGTGCGGGGCGCGGCCTCGGTCGTCTGGACCCCAGAGGCCAACTCAGTCATCGAGCGCATCCCCTGCTCGGCCCAGGGCCTCTCGCGCACGGCGGTCTTGCGCTGGGCCATGGAGCGCGGCCATTCGATCATCTCCCAGGACATCGTCACCGCCGCCCTGGGCGACATCCTGCCCCCGGAGGCGTCGGCCGCCATCGGGGTCCCGGTGCCGCAACAGGCCGGCACCGACACCGACTTCGAGGTCCACATCTGCCGCGAGTGCGGCTACACCGCGAGGGGGGTGCGCCCGGTGGCCTGTCCCGTCTGCGGGGGCGCCCAGGACCAGTTCTCCAAGGTGGACCACCGCAGCCTGATGGAGGCGGCGGCGGCGGAGGGCGAGGTCACCGAGGAGGTGACCTTCGACAATCGCAAGATTGGCTGGTCCACTGACGCTCGCATTCTGCTTCATGAGATGCCGGCGGGCTACCTGCGGCGGCGGATCAAGGCCAAGGTGGAGAAGGTGGCCCGGACCCGCCGGCTCTCGGTGGTGACCCTGCAGGTGGCGGCTCCTTTGATCGAGCCCGAGCTGGGCCGGTCCGCCAATGCCCAGCCCCACCGGACCCCGCTCGAGGGGGAGCTGGCGGGGGCGGCGGCGACCGCCACTCCGAACCCGGGGTTTGACGGTGCCACCGCCGAGTCCGGCGACGTCGATCGGGCGCTGCTCACCTACGCGGCCGGCGGCAAGGGAGGCAGGTACATCCCTCGCGAGGCGTCCCCGACCATTGCGCGGCTCCGGCCCCGGGAGGAGGGGACCACCCCCGGCTTCGACAGCTCTGGCCTGGACCCCGGCGGCCCGGCGGAAGAGCTGAGCGTCGGCGCTCCTGCGGCGCCCGCCGAAGGAGCCCAGTGCCCGGTGCCCCACGGCGAGAACTCCTAGCCGGCAGCGCGGCTACTGCGCCTACTCCTCCTCATCGGGGTCGTCGTCCGAGGGCTCCTCGCTGAACTGGCCCAGGAGCGATGGGCTGCCCTCCTCCCAGGAGAAGATGGCGCCACAGCTCGGGCACTCCAACTCCGCCCCGGGATCGTGGTCCTCCGGTGGCAGCAGCTGTGCCGAGCAGACGGGGCAGCGCAGGGAGGGCGAAGGGGCGTAGCCGGTGTCGCGTGCCCTGGCGCTGGCTGCCGCGGCCAAGTCGATGGCGATCGCCGCGCACTCGGCGCAGCGGAAGGTGGCCTCCCGGTCCCGGTGGTCCAGGTAGCGGCCACCGCTGTCCACGAAGACCGGAGCGCCCAGGATCTCAAAGCGTCCGCCGCGGCACCCCGACGGGCAGACCAGGTGGCGTCGGGCGCTGGGGGACAGCTCAGCCCTCCCCGGAGGTGAAGTTGGGCCGGTGCCAGCCGTTGGGACCTTCGCCGGCCCGGAGGATCTCCTCGAAGAGCTGGTCGAGATCGGACTGGGTGAAGAGCTCGGCCACTCGGGCCCTGAGCCGGGCCGCACCGGCGCAGCCCTTGATCGCCCAGACCACGAACTTGCGGCTGAGGCGGACCCCGCGCTGCTCGCCGTGGTGTAAGACCATGGCGTCCCAGTGGCGCTTGGCCAGCCGGAGGCGGTTCTCGAAATCGGGGGTGGGACCGGGCTCCCCCCAGCGCAGCTGGCTGACCGTCTGCTCCAGGAAATTCCAGTCGCCGAGCATCCCCCGGGCCACCACGACTCCGTCCACCGCCCCGGCCTTGATCCGGCCCTCGATGAGAGCCGCGTTACGAACGTCTCCCGAACCCAGCACCGGAATGCGGCGCACCGCCTCCTTGACCCTGGCGATCTGATCCCAATCGGCAAATCCGGTGTACTTCTGGCAGCGGGTCCGCCCGTGGATGGTGACCGCCGCCACCCCCACGTCCTCTAGGGCCCGGGAGAGCTCAGGGGCGTTGATGCTCTGGTAGTCCCAGCCGAGCCGCATCTTGGCAGTCACCGGGACGTCCACCGCCTTGACCATCGCCTCCAGCACCGCCACCGTGCGGGCGATCTCGCGGGCCAAAGCCGCCCCGGACCCCAGGCGGACCACCTTGGGCACCGGGCAGCCGAGGTTGACATCGACCGCGCCGGCCCCCAGCTCGACGCAGATCTGGGCGGCGTCGGCCATCATCTGCGGGTCGTTGCCGACCAGCTGGGCCGCCACCGGCTGCTCGCCGGGACCGAGGTCCAGGAGCCGCGCGGCCACGCCCTCGGGGGCCCTGACCAGGGCGGCGGCGGCGGTCATCTCAGTGCAGGTGAGCCCGACCCCCATCTCGCGGGCGAAGGCGCGGAAGGGTCGGTCGGTGATCCCGACCATCGGCGCGATGAAGATCGGGGTCGCCAGCTCCAGGCTGCCGATCCGCAGAGTCGCCCCCCGCCGCTGCGGCTGGTTCATAGGGGTCGCCGCGGCGGTCGCGGTCAAGGTGATCTCTGCCTCCCGGGGTGGTGGTAGGGCGCGGGCACCGCGCGCCGGCCGCCGGTCTATGATCGCCGAAGTGGGCCTGGCCCGCCGTCAGGCGGTTCTAAAAGAACAGGTGGCGCAGGACGGCCAGCGAGATGAGGATCGCGGAGAGTGCTAGGAGTCCCGCCCAGATAAGGCAGCAGCTGGCCGCCGGCAGCGCACAGCAGAAGCCGGGGACCCAGCCGAACGGGCCTTTCCCTCGAGCGTCGTAGCGGTAGCGATCGACCCGCGGCATCAGCTGATGATCTCATCCGCGATCAAGCGCCATCTGGGGTTGGGTGAGGTGGCGATATAGTCGGCAGCACTCAGGAACTGTCCAACTTGGCTCGGAGGATGCGGCTTGCTGCTGGCCATCGACGTCGGCAACTCGACCATGACCCTGGGCATCTTCGTCGATGAGGAGCTGCAGGCCCACGGTCGCTTCACGACCAGGCGGGATGCCACCCCCGACGAGCTGGGCGGCCAGCTGCTGACCTTTTTGAGCCAGCGGGGCGTGTCCGCCAAGGTCGAGGCGATGGCGGTCAGCAGCGTTGTCCCCAGTCTCAGCCAGCCGCTGGCGGAGATGGCGCGGAGCTATCTTGGGCTGGAGGCGCTCTTCGTCGGCCCCGGCACCAGGACTGGGATGGAGATCCACTACGACCCCGCCCGCGACGTCGGCGCGGACCGGATCGTCACCGCAGTCGGCGTCCACCATCGCTACGGCGGTCCGGCGATCATGGTCAGCTTCGGCACCGCCACCGTCTTCGACGCCATCGACGAGAACGGCAGCTACCTGGGCGGCGCCATCGCCCCCGGGCTTCAGCTCTCGGTGGACGCTCTGTTCGCTCGGGCGGCGCGGCTGCCTCGGGTGGACCTGGTGGCGCCGGCCAAGACGCTGGGGCGGACCACGGTGACCTCGGTGCAGGCGGGGATCATGTACGGCGCGGCAGCCCAGGCCGAGGGCATGATCGCCCGGATCAGGCTGGAGATGGCGGGGGAGCCCAAGGTGGTGGCAACCGGTGGTTTAGCCTCGCTGGTGGCGCCCTTGGTGAGGGGGGTGGACATCATCGACCCCTTGGTACTGCTGGAGGGGCTGCGGGTCCTGGAGCTGCTGAACCGCAGCCACGACTGATCTCCGGTTAACAAAAAAGGGCGCCCCCCGAAAGGGACGCCCCGAGAGGGGGGGGCAACATTGAACGCTCAGAGAACCCATCTCATTGAGCTGGACTTAGCCTAGCACCGATCCCGAGGGCGGGCAAATTCCGAAGTGGTGAAGGAATCGATACGGGAATGTGGCGGACAACCGGGCCCGGCCTTTGCCTTCGACCCCGCCCCACCCTGACCCGGCCCACTGGTGAGTCCGTGCCCAAGCCCCCGAATTTCTCACTGCAGGGTTGCTCGGAGGGCAGGCGTTCGGTAGACTTCGCATCCCCGGCCCGCCGCCGCGCGAGATCGGCGCGGGCTTCGGAAGTCGCGTCGGCCTCGGCCGGCAAGGAGCAAGTGAAACCAATGCAGGAGAAGCCGGTACTCCTTACCCAAAAGGGTCTTGAGAAACTGCGCGAGGAACTCGACCAGCTGGTCAACGAGCGGCGGCCGGAGATCGCCCAGCGGATCAAGACCGCCAAGGAATTCGGCGACCTCAGCGAGAATGCTGAGTATGAGGACGCCAAGAACGATCAGGGCTTCGTCGAAGGCCGCATCCTTACCGTGGAGCAGATGATCCGCAACGCCAGCCTGATCGAAACCGACGACCACCAGGACGGCTCGGTCCAGCTGGGTTCTTCGGTCAAGGTCAAGGACGAGTTCGGCGAGATGACCTACACCATCGTCGGTCCGGCGGAGGCCGATGCCGGCTCCGGCCGCATCTCATTGGAGTCGCCGGTGGGCAAGGCGCTGCTGGGGTGTCGGACCGGGGACAAGATCAACGTGGAGACGCCCGGGGGCGCCCGCCAGGTCCAGATTCTCAAGGTGGCGTGACTCAGCTGCCGCCAACAGGTGGTAAGGCGCTCGCGGAGATCATCGCCGAGCGCAAACGAAAGGCTGAGCAGCTCCGGCAGGCGGGGACTCCTCCCTGGGGGGTCGACTTCACCCGGAGCGTCAGCTGCGCCGAGGCGGCTCGCCGGGCTCCTAAGGAGCCGGAGCAGGTCGGCGAGAGCGTCAGCGTGGCGGGCCGGATCTTGAGGGTGCGCTCCTCCGGGGGGATCGCCTTCGCCGATTGCAGCGATGAGAGCGGCACCCTCCAGCTGATGGCGACGCGCGGCGACACCGCGGGCGACCTTGTCGCGGAGCTGGAGCAGCTCGACCTCGGCGACCATGTCGGCGCTGAGGGCCATCTGACCAGGAGTCGGCGCGGCGAGCCCTCCCTGAGCGTCGTGCGGGTCACCATGCTGGCCAAGTCGCTGCGGCCCCCGGCGGCCAAGCACCGGGGGGTCGTCGACGTCGAGCAGCGGTACCGGAGGCGCTACCTGGACCTGCTCTCCGACCCGTCGCATAGGGAGATCTTTCGCCAGCGGAGCGAGATCATTCGGGCCCTGCGCCGGGTCCTCGATGGCCGGGGCTTCCTGGAGGTCGAGACCCCCATTCTGCAGGCGATTCCGGGGGGTGGGGAGGCCCGGCCCTTCCGTACCCATCACCACTCCCTGGACGCTGATCTCTATCTGCGGATAGCGCTGGAGCTCTACCTGAAGCGCCTCTTAGTGAGTGGCTTCGAGCAGGTCTACGAGCTGGGTCGGACCTTCCGCAACGAGGGCCTCTCGCCTCGCCACAATCCCGAGTTCACCCTGCTGGAGGCATATCAGGCCTACGCGAACTTGGAGTCGATGAAGGACCTCTGCCAGGAACTGGTGATGGCCGCGGTTGAGGCTGCCCCGCGGGAGGGCGGACCGGAGGTCGAGCAGGGAGCGATCTCGCTGGAGCCCCCGTTCCCCTCGCAGAGCATGGCGGAGTTGGTGCACCAGCTGACCGGGCTAGACCTCGACGGCCTCTGGGGAGAGCCGGAGCGAATGGTCGAGGAGGCGAGGCGGCTCAACGTCGAGGTCCCGGACGAGGCGTCCTCGGGAAGGGTGCTGTACGCCATCTATGAACAGCTGGTGGAGCCCAACCTCACCGGCCCTCTCTTCGTGACCGACTACCCAGTTGAGGTTTCCCCGCTGGCCCGGCTCAGCCCCGATCCTCGCTTCGTGGAGCGGTTCGAGCTGGTGGTGGCCGGGCGGGAGCTCGCCAACGCCTTCTCCGAGCTCAACGACCCCTTGGACCAACGCCGCCGCCTCGAGGAACAGGCCCGGCTGCGGGCCCAAGGGGACTTCGAGGCGCAGCCCTTCGACGAGGACTTCCTGGAGGCTCTGGAGCACGGGATGCCGCCCGCCGGGGGGATCGGGATCGGGGTGGACCGGCTGGTGATGCTGGTGACCGGCGCCAAGAGCATCCGGGATGTCCTGCTCTTCCCCACCCTGCGACCCCAGGGGGGAGGCGACGGGGACGCTCCCCCCGCCCCTTCCGCCTAACCTTTACGGATGCTCGGTCTCAACTTCATCCGCGAGAACCCAGAATTGGTGCGCCAGGGTGCGCTCCGCAAGGGTGAGCCGGCTCCCATCGACGAGATCCTGACTCTGGACCAGCAGCACCGCCAGCTGCTGGGGGAGGAGGAGGCGGCGCGGGGCGAGATGAACAGCCGCTCGGCCAACCTCGGCCCGGGCCAGGTGGAGTCGCTGAGGGCCGAGCTCAGCCAGCTGAAAGGGAGGATTCAGCGACTCCAGGAAGGGCGCCGGGTGATCCAGGACCAGCTGAGCGAGCTGCTCCTCTTGGTCCCCAACCTGCCCCATGAGTCGGTCCCCCTGGGGACGACAGACGAAGACAACCTGGTGGTGCGCACTTTCGGCGAGCCCCCGCGGTTCGACTTCCAGCCGAAGCCCCACTACGAGTTGGGGGAAGCTTTGGGGATCTTCGACTTCGAGCGGGCAGTCAAGATCGCCGGGAGCCGGTTCGCCGTGCTCAAGGGCGAGGGAGCGCGGCTGGAGCGGGGGCTGGCCCAGCTAATGCTGGACATCGCGACCAGGGAGCACGGTTACACCGAGATCTCACCTCCTTACCTGGTGAGCCGAGAGTGCATGGTCGGCACCGGCAATCTCCCCAAGTTCGAGGTGGACGCCTTCCACGTGGTGGAGGGGGATCGCTTCCTCATTCCGACCGCCGAGGTGCCGGTCACCAACCTCTACCGGGACGAGATTCTGCCGGCGGACCAACTGCCGATTCGGCACGTCGCCTGGACCCCCTGCTGGCGGAGTGAAGCCGGAGCTCCAGGTAAGGACACCAAGGGATACATCCGACTGCACCAGTTCACCAAGGTTGAGCTGGTGAAATTCGTCCGGCCCGAGTCGTCCCTGGACGAGCTGGAGGGGTTGGTGGCGGACGCCGAGTCGGTCCTGCAGGCGCTGGGCCTGCACTACCGGGTGCGCCTCATGTGCGCCGGGGACATGGGCTTCGCCCAATGGAAGAAGTACGACATCGACGCCTGGGCGCCGGGGATGAACCGCTTTCTGGAGGTCTCGTCCTGCTCGGTTTTCGGGGACTTCCAGGCCCGCCGGGCGAGCATCCGCTTTCGGCCGGCCCAGGGCAAGCCGGAGTTCGTGCACACCATCAACGGTAGCGCCCTGGCTTTGCCGCGAACCTTCGATTGCGTGCTGGAGTCCTACCAGACCGAGCGGGGGTCGGTGCGCATCCCGGAGCGGCTCCAGCCCTATCTCGGGGGCCTTAGCGAGATCGGCTGACCGGTTGACCTCAGCGATCGGCCCTCCCCATAACGGCCGAATGGCCGATGTGCTGGAGCCGGGTGGGCGAGTGCCATGACGGCGATGTTGGCGCTCCGGATCGGCGCCCGCCGGGGAGTTCTGGTCGAGACCCGCTTCCTCATCTTCTCGGCGGGACAGCTGGCCGGGCGCTGCCTGCGAGGTCCGACGGCCGTGGGCATGGCAGCCGTGGGCATGGCAGCCGTGGCCGGGGCGGGCCTTCGCCAGCGCGCCGTTTGCGGGTCTGCTACCGTGAACGTTCGTGGGAGCGCTGATCGCGGTGATCGTGATCGTGGTGCTGGTACTTGTCCTCGGCCGGAGCACCGTCCGGGTGGTCCAGCAGGGGCAGAAGGGGGTCGTCAAGCGGCTGGGCCGCTTCCACATGACCCGCAACCCGGGGCTGGTGTTCATGCTCCCAGTCGTGGACAGCATGATCCGGATCGACATGCGCGAAGTGCCTCGCCGCGGAGACAAGCAGGACGTGATCACCAAGGACAACGTGGCGGTGGGGGTGAGCGCCACCATCTTTCACCAGGTGGTTGACGTCAACAAGGCCCTCTTCGAGGTTCAGGACTACCTGGTGGCCATCGACCAGATCAGTCGCACCGCACTGCGGGCTGTCTTCGGCACCATGACCTTGGACGAGGCCCTCTCGGAGCGGCAGCGAATCAACGTCGACCTGGCTTCCCACATCGCCGACGCGACCGAGAAGTGGGGCGTCCGGGTCAACCGGATCGAAGTTCTGGACATCATCCCGCCCACCAACATCCTGCGGGCGATGGAGGAGCAGAAGGAGGCCGACCAGCACAAGCGCTCGGTGATCCTCCAGTCTGAAGGCGAGAAGCAGGCCGCCATCAACCAGGCCGAGGGCGACGCCCAGGCCAACATCACGAGGGCCACTGCCCAGAGGCAGGCGACCATCCTGGGCGCCGAGGGCCGCAAGCAGGCCCAGATCTTGGAGGCCGAGGGCAACCAGGAGGCTCAGAAGCTTGACGCCCTGGGGGAGGCCTCCGCCATCGGGGCCGTCTTCGACGCCATCCATCAGGGCAAGGCGACCCCGGAGGTGCTGGCCTTCTGGCAGCTCAAGAACTTGGCCAAGTTGGCCGACAGCTCAAACTCCAAGTTGGTGGTCCCGGCCGACTTTGCCGGACTCATGGGCGCTGCCAAGGCGCTAGTGATGGCAACGGAGTCGGAACCCAGCCCGGGAGCCACTCCGGGCGCCGCCAACGGCAAGGCAGCGCCCGAGGCCGTGGCGCCGCCGCCGGCCCGGGCTCTGCCCAGTGGGGTCAGACGCGTCAGGACCCGCTAGGTGCCGAGCGTCGTCGCGCGGCATCCGGGCTGAGCGTGGACCGTGATCAACGGCATCGAGGGAATGGTGGGCGAGGAAGCGGTTGTCTCGGTCGCGATACCTGGCAAGATCCACCTGGGTGCGATCCGGGCCCGCGGTGAGGAGTGGCCGGCTCTCAGCGCCATGGGCGACCCGATCGCCAAGGACGTGATCGTGCTCGTGCTGGAGGTTCGGGGCGGCCACCTAGTGGTCACGCCTAGCGAGGCCTAGGGTTTGCCAGGGCGCCGAGGCAGCCGCGACCCGCTGGGGCGGGATCCGCGAGGAGGTACCTCGCTCAGCTGCCGCCAGGGAAGGTGACGGTCGTCCTCACCGCTGAACCGGTATTCTCACGTGGCCATGGCGGTGGACCAGGAAGCGGCCACGCCCGCGAATGGGTCCTGGGGGACCCGGCCACTCGCCGGGTTGGGTCAGTGCGTGGATCAGCTCTCTGGCCTCGGGGGCTCACCGACGGAGACAATTGATCTCGGCTCCACCTTTGGAGGGATGGCAGAGCGGTTGATTGCGGCGGTCTTGAAAACCGCTGGAGCCGCAAGGCTCCCCGGGGTTCGAATCCCCGTCCCTCCGCCATTTTGAGATCAAAATAGCGCTCTGGCGGGGCCATCGCCGCCACGCTGACGGGACCCCAGAGCCAGCTTGACAGCCACCTTGACGGCTATCGCGAGGGATCAGGCCTTGCCGTGGATGGCACAGCGGGCGGTTTCCTAAACCGCGTGTCGGAGGTTCGAGTCCTTCCGGGGGCACCACAACTTTCAGTTCGTCTTCGGGGTCAAGGTGGCCTCAAACGTCTTAATCGCCAGGCATCTGATACCAACTCTGATACCAACCCGAAGACTTGGGGTGGCTAGGTGACCCGCCCCCTTAGGCCGGATTGGACTTCGAGGCACCAACAGGGCCTCAGCCCCTGACGCCTTCACGGCCCGGCCGCGCTCGCGGAGTCGCGCTCGTCGCGGGCACGGAGCACCGCAAGGCAGTGCTTCCTTCTCTCCCGCCGCGCCAGCGCGTCGAGCGCGGTCGGCCCCGTCTGCTTGGTGTGGCAGTAGGGGCACGACCAGGAATGTCCTGCGGACTCTCGGACCTCGCGGATGAAAGGGCGGCCGCCAATGGCGCAGGTGCCGCCCAGCCGCCTCCGATCAGATGCCATGCCACCCAAGTACGCCGCTGGTGGACAGACCAGCGGAGCTCTTCGCCCGAGGCGGTGAAGGGGCCGCTCCCGCGCCCACCGATGTAGTCGGCGTCCGTGAAGGGGAAATTGTCAAGAGTTGTGGATCGGCCGCGGATGGTCAAGCGGCGGTCCCCTTGTCGTCCCGATCGACCTTGATTCCATTCACCAACGTCGCGCTCAGCGCGAACGAGTCAGGCTGGGGACCCGTTAGATTGACCATTGGCTTCGATCACTACGCCTCGACCTGCTCCTTGATCCAGGATCCGATCAGCTCCAGGGCGATCGGCGCGATCGTCTCCTCGTTCCTGGCGTACTCCGATATACGTCCGGTCTCGCTCGTTTGAAAGAGGTGGTTCAGTTTTGGCAACTCCTTGACCGTCATGCGTGGGTTGTGGCCGACCTTTAGTGCCCCCTCGATCGCGGCCAGATTCTCCCTGGCGGGTACCTGGAGGTCCTTCTCGCCGTTGAGCGCCAGGACCGGGCACTTGACTTTCCTCAAGGCTGGCCGGGGGTCGTAGGTCAGAAAGAAGCGGAACCAGGGCGATTGGACGGCCTGGACCTGGGCCTCGACGAACTCCACCGTGACGGAGGCGGCCTCCTTGTCGACCGCGGAAAGCCGGGTCAGACCATCTTTGATCGTCAGGCGCATCCTGGCTTCAGCAGCCTGGGGATCCTTCTCGCTTCGAATGATCTCGAAAATGCGCTCCTGGAGTTCACGATTCTCCGCGATCTGGTCGTCACTCTTGCCTTCTGCCTTGGCAACCAGGGCACCTTGCAGGATGAGGATCTCTTCCCCTGGCAGTCCAGGTCCGGCCATCAGGACGACATAGGCGATCTCTGCGGACTGGGCGGCGACCATCGGGGCGATGATGCCCCCCTCGCTATGGCCGATCAGGCCGATCTTCGCCGGGTCGACCTCCGGGCGCGTCTTGAGGAAGGCTACCCCGGCCTCCACGTCGCCGGCCAGGTCCTCGCTCGTGGACGTCCTCGTCTGGCCCGTGGAGCCGCCGACCCCACGGTCGTCGACGCGCAGGACCGCGATCCCCATGCGCGTCAAGTAGTCGGCCAGAACCAGGAATGGCTTGTGGCCGAACAGCGACTCGTCGCGGTCTTGCGGGCCCGAGCCGCTGATCAGGAGCGCGGCAGGGAACGAGCCCTGCCCCGTGGGGATCGTCAACGTCCCCGCGAGCGTCACGCCGCCGGCCTTGTTCTCGTAACGGACCTCCTCCGCCCGATACGGGTAGGGCTTTTGCGGTTCCTGTGGCCGCGGGAGTTCGCTCGCCCTCTCCTGCCACCCCAGAACCAAAGGGAGCGTTGTTCCGGCCTGCGTGAATTCGCCGACGATCGTGTTCCCCACCTCGTCCCTCGTGCCCTCGAACTTGGCCGACAGCGTCTTCATCTCGAACCTCGTGACTCCGTCGTCATCTAGCTCGATCGAGTCGACCTTGAGGCCCATGGCACCTTGATCCGGACTGTCGACCGATGCGTTCAGTGAGCCATCGCTCTCTTTGCTCACTCTCAGGACGAGCCGCAGCTCCACCCCGCCCACCTTGAGCTTCCCCTCCCAGACACCTTCGATAGCCTTCGGTTTGTCAGTCATCGGTCACAGTTCGCTCCCTGCAGAATCGCCGAGGGACATCGATCGGCACGGCGCGATCACGCAGCGCTCCGGTCGTCCTCGCGTTCGACCTTGATGCCGCCGACGAAGGTCGCCTCGATGGCGTTGGTGGTCGGCAACGGGGTGGCGCAGCCGCGCAAGGCGACGACCTCGGCTTTCAAGGCCGCGACCAGCATCCGCCGGGCGCCCTCACGGACCACCCCATCGAGGTCCAGCTCGAGGCCAGGGCGCTCCTCATCTCCAACGACGATGCGCAGCACGGGCCTGCCCTCCATGGACGGCGTCTCAGCCGTCTCGGCTCTCAGCCAAACGGCAGGGTACGCCACGCTGCTCATCCCGACCTCGATCCACAACTTCCGGATATATCTCTCCGTGAAGGTGGAAGTAGGACTGTCCCAGAAACCGGGCGCCCTCACGCGTTGCTGTGACAAATGAGATCACACCCTATCGTACGCGCAACTCAATTTGTCACAGTCAGAGCCTGGCTTCGAGGCGCTTGCCGCTGGTGCCCTCCACCCTCGAGTTCGGCCACCTCAGCACCGCCGAGGCGGCACGGAGCTTCGGGTCCGGCGCGCCACCCTGGAAGCTGTCCTGTGGGCGGTTCGAAATGGGGGTGGCTCCGAGGGCGGCACCCACGAGATAAGCGGCGTCGGCTGACGGAGCGGTCCCCAAGGAAATCGTTATGGACTGGCGGCGGTCCTCGGGGCGGCAGTGCAGACCACCGGGCCGCCGAACAGATGGGCTACGCTCCCATCGGGGATTGCTAGCAGTCGCACCCGCCCGCGAATCGCGACCGGACGACACCGGACCCCTAGTCGCTGCTGCACTCGCCTGCCTCAACGCGGCCGTCGACACGTGGACCGCCTCGAACGGGGCCATCGACCTACCGACCCTCCTCGACCAGGCTATAAGTGACCTGACCGACTAGACGCAGCAAGCGATTTGTTCAGACCCGAGGAGCACCCCTGGAACGTTGGACCGCCGCCCACATCAAGGACCAATCCGGCCGCACCTTCATCGTCACCGGTGCCAACACCGGTCTCGGATTCGAGACCGCCCGCCAGCTGGCCGCGCACGGCGGGCGGGTGGTGCTGGCTACCCGCAGCGAGCGGAAGGGGCTGGATGCGGTCGCCCGGC
>OCZT010004744.1_pt1 | contig 13628 bp, 13 predicted proteins | sample 1539031 | NCBI WGS metagenome assembly OCZT01 (sample SAMEA3539308, study PRJEB22396) | soil metagenome | biome: tundra; feature: field; material: soil | place: USA | collected 2010-05 | depth 0.15 m | reverse complement strand
AGAGGATCTGGTCGGTCATCCCCGGCAGCACCTTCAGCACGGGCGCCGGCGCCGTATTGAGGTTCACCAGTCCGTCGCCGAGCGTGGTGAGATACGGAGAAACTTTCGCGTAGATCTCTGGTGTCATCCCCTTCACGAACTGGAGGTCCTCGATGTCGCGGAACGGACCATTCGCGGGGAGCGCGAGCATGCCGGCCTTGATGTAGTCGTCCTTCTCGGCGCCATGCAGGCGCGCGATGTCGTCCACGTCGGTCCAGTCCATGATGCACTGGGCGAGCCCGTCGGCGGTGACGTAGTCATTCAGGACGAAGCCGAAGAACGTCTTGAGCTCATCCTCGCTGAGATCGTTGATGTTGAGTTTCGTGCCGAGGTCGGTCGCCTGGACGTAGACCGGCTGGCTGTCCACTTGGTACGTGCCGGAGTAGAGCGAGTCGACGCCGAGCCACGGGTCGGACGAGCGCAACATCTGGTTGTTGCGGCCCTGCGTGATCGTGCGTATCGCGTAGTCGAGTTTCGCCTCAACGAGCTTCAGCGCGCCTCCGGCAAGTGCGCGCTGAATGCCGCGGTCGGCGGCGTTCACGCCAAGCGCACGGCGCTCGCGCGCGTCGAGGCTGAACTGCGCCGCGACGGCCGCGATCGCGACGACGAGAAAGAGCGCCGTGATCAGCGCCACACCTCGACGCGGTCTCATCGGCCCATCAGCAGCGCGCCGATCGGGAAGACCATCGGTAGCTGCAGGATTCCCGGGATGCGGCCGCCGTCGTACGGCTGCATCGAGAGCCGGACGGCGATCGGCGTCACGGCGGCACCCTGGTTGGACTCGAACCACTGGTTCGTTCGCTGATCGAGGAATTCCACCTTCAGCACGCCGATCGTCGGCTCGAGTTGAATGCGCTTGAGCGGCGTGGATGTGCTGGGTTGGTACTCGAGCGTGAGCCCGGTCTCCGGCGTGCTTTCGTCGGAATCAATGAACAGGCGCATCCGCACGCTGGGCGCGTTCGCGGGATTCGGCGCGGTCGTCACGAAGGTGAGTTCGTCGCCGCCGGCCACAGCCGCGGTTATTCCGTTTCCGCTGTTGGTGCTCGACGCGGCGCTGTTGTTGAAACTCATCGTGATGTTGCTGGCGCTTATGGTGGTGCCGGCGCGGCCGAGGCCGCGTCCCGCTCCGCCCGTCACGATCTGCACCGTCCCCGAGAGCATCCACGTGCGGATCTGGTCGCGCAGCGCGCTCGCGCGCTCCATCTCGCCGGTGGCCGAGCGGATGATGCGGCCATGATCGATGATCGAGCTGAATGTCGCGGCGCCCATCGCGGCCATCATTCCCGTGATCACAAGCGCGACGACGAGTTCCATCAGCGTCATGCCGCGGCGCGCCAGAGGCCTCATGTCACCGTCCTCGCGCGGTTGAAGCCAGCGGGGAACGGCGGTAGACGTACGATTGGAGCGCGTACGAGCCACCCTTCCAGTCCACGCGGATCCGCACGTCGTAGATCCCGGCCTGCGTGGCGAGCGGCGTCGCCGTCGTCACCCATTGATAGGCGTCCAGCGGCTTGTCGAACGTTCCCTTCGCGACGGAATCGGGGAGGTTCTGCAGTTGCTGGTCGCTCATCAGCGCGAGGAAGTCGAGGCGAGAGGTCGCGATCGCCTCCACTTCGAGCGCCCGGCGCGCCCGGTCGGCCGTGCGCATCTCGGCGCCCACCGCGGAGAGCGCCGACACGGCGGTCACGCCGACGATCGCCAGCGCGGCGACGGCCTCGAACAGCGAGACACCGGACCTAGCGCGCGGCCGCATACGCCACTCCGTTCCACGGGTCCACCGACACGAGCGCCGACGCTCCCGCTCCGCGGACGAGCACCGTGTCGGCGAAGGCCGATCCGGTGGGATGGAAGACGTACACGAGCCGCGGGAGGTCGGTCACCAGCGTCTCCTGCGCACCGAGCGCCATCGTACCCTCGCCGAGCTCGCCGCTCCCCGCCACGCCGACGGTGTCGGCTCGATACCGTCCCGACGTCGGATCGAGACGCAGCGTCACGGTCTCGTTGCGCTCGATCGCGATTTTTCGGGCATCGTTGAGCAGCCGGACAACGTCCTCGCCGATTCCCGGCGGCTTCCCCTGTCCCATGCGCGAGATCGCGGGCGCCACCAGCATCGCGCTCACGGCCATGATCGCGAGCACGATTCCCATTTCGAGCAGCGTGAATCCGCTCCGCGGGCGCAGGTTCACGGCCGTGACACGTGAACGCGTGCGCGTGGCATCCCATGCGGTACTCACTTGAACGAATTCGCGTTGATGCCATAGATCGCCTGCAGCAGCGACAACGCGACAAACGCGACGATCGCTCCGAACATCACGATCATCGCCGGTTCGGCGAGCGCCGCCAGGCGCTGGGTAGCGCGTTCCGTCCGCTCCTCGAAGATCTCCGCGGCCTTCAGCAGAAAGGTGCGCAGCTGTCCCGCGTCCTCTCCCACGCCGATGAGCTGCGCGAGCAGCGGCGGATACACGGCGCTCTCGGCGACGGCGGCACGAAGCGACACGCCTTCGCGAACGCGCATGCGGATGCGTTCGGCGTCATCGCGCGCGACCGGATCGCCGATCGAGTCGATGGTGTCGTCGAGGGCCGTGAGCAGCGGAGCGCCGCCACCGAGCAGCACGCCGACGAGACGCGCGAACCGCGCGGCCAGCGCGTACTGCCGCAGCGTCTTCACGAGCGGGAGCGCGAGGAGCGAGGCCGAAAGCGTGCGCCGCCCGTCCTCCGTGTTTCGTGCCCACGCGGCGACCGCGGCGATCGCGAGCGGCACGAGAAAGAGGATGGGCCAGAAGCGGTGCAGCCCGGTCGAGACCGAGAGCAGCAGGCGCGTGGACGCCGGCAGCGTCGCGCCGCTCCCGGCGAGCAGCGTGACGAAGCGCGGCAGCACGAAGAAGAGCAGCACGGTGACCGCCACGGTGCCGGCGCATGCGAGCAGGAGCGGGTAGATGGCCGCCGAGATGATGCGGCCACGCAGCGCTTCGTCGCGTTCGAGCTGGTCGGAGAGACGCGCGAACGCGTTGTCCACGTCGCCGCTGCGCTCGCCGGCACGCACGAGGCCGACGTAGAGCGGAGAGAAGAGCGCCGGGAACGCGTCGAGCGCGGTCGATAGCGTTTCGCCGCGTTCGACTCGCGAGCGCACCTGTCCGAGCGCGTCGCGCACTTCGCCGCTCGTCACGCCCGACGCGGCGTTGAGCGCCTGCGCCAGCGGCATTCCAACGGGAAGGAGCGCGGCCATCGCGCGCGTGACCTCGAGCACCTCGCGCTTCCGCCCGAACTTGAAACCTCTGCCGGCGGCCGCACCGCTCGACTCGGAGACGTCCAGCACCAGGAGTCCGCGCTCCTCGAGCGCGCGCGACAGCGCGCCCGGGCTCGATGCGTCCTCGAGCCCCCGCAAACGCTTGCCGGCGCCGTTGACGGCCTGATACGCGAAGGTTGGCATGCGCGTGCTCCGGGAGCCGCCGCCTATTTCCAGCTCAGGATGTCGGCGTTCTCGCCCTCGCCGCCCGGCACGCCGTCGGCGCCGTAGGAGATGAGGTCATAACCGTTCGGGTTCTGCTCGCCGGGGAAGACGTAGATGTACGGCCTTCCCCATGGGTCCAGCGGCACCGCCTTTCGCAGGTAGGGCGCGCGCCAGTTGGCCGGCGGGTCGATGCTTGGCTTTTCCCAGAGCGCCGCGAGCCCCTGCTGCGTGGTGGGATAGCCGCCGTTGTCGAGCCGATACGCATCGAGCGCGGCGCCGAGCATTTCGATCTGGCTCTTGGCGGTGGCGCTCTTGGCGGCGCCCACGTTCTGGAAGATGTTCGGTGCGACGAGCGTCGCCAGGATCGCGATCACGACGATTACCACGAGGATCTCGATCAGCGTGAACCCAGGACGGCGACGGCGGCGCGCATCAACGGTCGGGACGAAGCGGGAGCGGATCATGTCGGGGCGCGGAGGTTGTGGGTTTGGACACGAATTGCAGTCCGAACGGTTCGCCGCCCAGCCGTGCGGGAGGCGTCCTACCCTTATAGTGGTAGACACTTTGCTTGGGGTTCTTGTTCGCGTGTTCCATGTTAACCCCACCCGGCGACCCCCGCACGGGTCAGGCGCTTAGTTTGAGGTTGCGCCCGAACCTCCCAAGGAAACACCCACCGCCCTCGTAGATGGCGACCGACTCGATCCTCTGCACCACTGCCGACGGCGTCGCGACGATCACCCTGAATCGTCCCGGCGTCCTCAACAGCTTCAACGGTGAGATGGCGCGCGCGTTGCAATCCACGCTCGCGCGACTGGCCGATGACGGCTCGGTGCGGGCCGTGCTGATGACCGGTGCAGGCCGCGCTTTCTGCGCCGGGCAGGACCTCGCCGAGGCCATGCCGCCGGACGCCGCTCCCCCCGACCTCGGCGACATCGTGCGCACGACGTGGAATCCGATCATCCTCGCGATACGGACGCTCGAGAAGCCGGTCGTCTGCGCCGTGAACGGCACGGCCGCCGGCGCCGGCGCCAACCTCGCGCTCGCGTGCGACATCGTGTTCGCCGCGTCGGGCGCGACCTTCATTCAGTCCTTCGCGAAGATCGGCCTGATCCCGGATAGCGGCGGCACGTTCATCCTGCCGCGCCTCGTCGGTCTCCCGCGCGCCACCGCGCTCACGATGCTGGGTGAGAAGTTGAGCGTCGAGCGGGCGCTCGCCTGGGGAATGATCTACAAGGTCTGCGAGCCGGAGGCGCTGATTGAGACGGCCTCGGCGGCGGCCCGGCATCTCGCCACGCAGCCGACGCGGGCGCTCGGCCTCATCAAGCGCGGCTTCAATCGCTCGATGGGCGTGGACCTGGGCGCGCAGCTTGAATACGAAGTGGAACTGCAGCGGGAGGCCGCGAAGAGCACGGACTACATCGAGGGCGTGCGGGCGTTCCTCGAGAAGCGTCCGCCGAAGTTCACGGGCAACTGAGGGCGGATGAGCGCGCACGGCGAGGGGAAGGCGATCGTCGGGGTGGTCGGCGCCGGCGCGATGGGGACGGGCATCGCGCAGGTGGCGGCCGCGGCTGGCCATCGCGTCGTGTTGTGCGACGCGGCGGTTGGAGCGACGGCGAAAGCGCGGGGCTCCATCAGCGGCGGGCTGGCGAAGCTCGTCGAGAAGGGGAAGCTCGACACGCCCGGGCGCGAGGCGCTGCTCGCGCGCATTTCATTCGTCGACGCGCCGCTCGCCGGCGATCTCTCCGCGTACGCGAGCTGCAAAGTCGTGATCGAAGCCGTCATTGAGGACGCCGCCGTCAAGCGCACGCTGTTCGCCGCGCTCGGCCGCGTCGTCGCGGATGATGCGATCCTCGCCACGAACACGTCATCGTTCTCGGTCGCCTCGCTCGCGTCGGCGGCGGCGCATCCAGCGCGCGTGATCGGGATGCATTTCTTCAATCCGGCGCCCATGATGCCCCTCGTGGAGATCGTGCCCGGGCTCTCGACGGACGCGGACGTCACGACAGCGGCCCGCGCGCTCGCGGCCTCGTGGGGAAAGACCGTCGTGCTGGCCGCGGACACGCCGGGCTTCATCGTGAATCGCATCGCACGCCCGTTCTATGGCGAGTCTTTGCGGATGCTCGAGGAAGGGATGGCCGATTGCCCGACGATCGACTGGGCGATGCGCGTGCTCGGCGGCTTTCGCATGGGACCGTTCGAGCTGATGGACTTCATCGGCAACGACGTGAACTACGCGGTGAGCTGCTCGGTGTTCGAAGGAATGTTCTACGACCCGCGCTATCGCCCGGCGCTCACGCAGCGCCGGCTCGTGGAGAGCGGACGGCTTGGCCGCAAGGCGAAGATCGGCTACTACGACTATCGCGACGGCGCCATGAACCCCGGCCCCACCGAGGACCGGGCGCTTGGCCGGGAGGTGCTCGACCGCGTGCTCGCGATGCTCATCAACGAGGCGGTCGACGCGCTCCACCTTCGGGTCGCTTCCGCGCGCGACATCGACGTCGCAATGATCACGGGCGTGAACTATCCGAAGGGACTGCTCGCGTGGTGCGACGAGATCGGCGCCGCGACGGTCCTGGAGCGACTCGACGCGTTGCACGCCGAGTACGGCGACGATCGCTACCGGGCGAGCCCGCTCCTGCGGCGGGCCGCCAAGGCGGGTTCGAAATTCACATGACCACGAGAAACGGGAACGAGCGAGGAGCAAGGTGACCGACGCATTCATCATCGACGGCGTGCGTACGCCGGTGGGAAACCTGGGGGGCGAGTTGAGCGAGATGCGGCCGGACGATCTGGCCGCGCACGTCATCAGGGCGCTCACCGCGCGCAATCCCGGCGCACCGGCTGGCGAGGTCGCCGACGTGATCCTCGGCTGCGCGAACCAGGCCGGCGAGGACAACCGCAACGTGGCGCGCATGGCGCTCCTGCTGGCCGGGCTCCCGCCGTCCGTGCCGGGCGAGACCGTGAACCGGCTCTGCGCGTCGGGGTTGAGCGCGGTCGCGAGCGCGGCGCGCGGCATCAAGACCGGCGAAGGTGACCTGTACGTCGCGGGTGGCGTGGAGAGCATGACTCGCGCGCCCTACGTCTTCTCGAAATCGGCGAAGCCCTTCGGCCGCGACCTCCAGTTCTTCGACACGACGATCGGCTGGCGGTTCGTGAATCCCGCCATGAAGGCGAAGTACGGCACGGACTCGATGGGGCAGACGGCGGAGAACGTCGCGGAGCAATACGGTGTGAGTCGCGCCGACCAAGATGCGTTCGCGCAACGGTCGCAGCAGAAGGCGACGGCCGCTCGCGCCGCGGGCCGGTTTGCGGTGGAGATCGCGCCCGTGGAAATCGCGCAGCGGAAGGGCGATCCGAAACGCGTCGAGCACGACGAGTTCATCCGCCCGGACACGACGCTGGATGCGCTCGCGAAACTCAAGCCCGTGTTTCGCATCGACGGCAAGGGGTCGGTCACGGCGGGGAATTCGTCCGGCATCAACGATGGCGCCGCCGCGCTGCTGCTGGCGAGCGCCGGCGGCGTGAAGCGCTTCGGCCTCACGCCCACCGCCCGCGTGGTGGCGAGCGCGGCTGCCGGCGTCGAGCCGCGACTCATGGGGATGGGCCCCGTGCCGTCGACGCGCAAGGCGCTCACGCTGGCCGGACTCACGCTCGACCAGATGGACGTCATCGAACTCAATGAGGCGTTCGCGGCGCAATCGCTCGCGTGCCTCCGCGAGTTGGGGCTGGCCGACGACGATGCGCGGGTGAATCGCAACGGAGGCGCGATCGCGCTCGGGCATCCGCTCGGCATGTCGGGCGCCCGCCTCGCGCTGACGGCGGTGCGCGAGCTGGAGCGCACGAAGAAGCGCTACGCCCTCTGCACGCTCTGCATCGGCGTGGGGCAGGGGATGGCGATGATATTGGAGCGGGTCTGATGCGACTGCAGAACTACGCGATGGGCGAGTGGGTCACGGGGATCGGGAAGGCGGCCGAACTGTTCAGCGCCGTGACCGGCGACGTCATCGGCGAGGCGTCGAGCGGCGGGCTCGACTTCGCCGCGATGGCGGCGTATGCGCGCGCCGTCGGAGGTCCGGCGCTCCGCAAGATGACCTTCCACGAGCGCGCGCTGATGCTCAAGGCGCTCGCGAAGTACCTCATGGACCGGAAGGAAGAGTTCTACGCGCTCTCCACCGCGACGGGCGCGACGCGGACGGATTCCTGGATCGACATCGAGGGCGGTATCGGCACATTGTTCTCGTTTTCGAGCCGCGGCCGCCGCGACCTGCCCAACGAGCGGTTTTTCGTGGACGGCGCTACCGAGGCCCTTTCGAAGGGCGGCACGTTCGTGGCGCGTCACATCTGCGTGCCCCTCGAGGGCGTCGCGGTGCACATCAACGCGTTCAATTTCCCCTGCTGGGGAATGCTCGAGAAGCTCGCGCCCGCGTTGCTCGCGGGCGTTCCCGCGATCGTGAAGCCGGCGACCGTCACGTCGTTTCTCACCCAGGCGATGGTGCGCGCGATGATCGAGTCGGCGCTGCTGCCGGCGGGATCGCTGCAACTGATCTGCGGCAGCGCAGGCGACCTCCTCTCGCACCTTGGGCTGCAGGACGCCGTGGCATTCACGGGATCCGCCGCGACGGGCCGCTTGCTGAAGGAGAGTCCTGCGATCGTCGCCAACGCCGTGCGCTTCAACATGGAGGCCGATTCGCTCAACTGTTCGATCCTGGGCCCGGACGCCGCACCGGGCACCGAGGAGTTCGACCTCTTCGTGAAGGAGGTCGTGCGTGAGATGACGGTGAAGGCGGGACAGAAATGCACGGCGATCCGGCGCACGATCGTGCCCTCGGGGACCGAGGAAGCCGTCATCGCGGCGATCGCGAAGCGCCTCGCCGGCATTACGATCGGCGATCCCGCCGTGGAAGGCGTCCGCATGGGACCGCTCGCGAGCCGCGCGCAGGTGCGCGATGTGGGCGCGAGCGCCGCGAAGATTCGCGGCGCGGCGGCACTCGTGTTCGGCGGCGGCGACTTTGAGGTCAGGGGCGCGGACCGCGAGAAAGGAGCGTTCTTCGCGCCGATGCTCTTCTCGTGCGACGAGCCCTTCGCGTTCAGCGAACCGCACGACGTCGAGGCGTTCGGCCCGGTGAACACCGTGATGCCATACGCGACGATCGGCGACGCGATCGAGCTCGCCAAGCGGGGGCGCGGCAGCCTCTGCGGCTCGCTCTTCACCGCCGACCCGAGGGTCGCGCGCCAGGTGGTGCTCGGCGTCGCGCCGTATCACGGCCGCATCATGGTACTTGACCGGACGAGTGCGAAGGAGAGCACGGGCCATGGCTCGCCGCTGCCGAACCTCGTGCACGGCGGCCCCGGGCGCGCCGGTGGAGGCGAGGAACTGGGCGGCATTCGCGGCGTGCTTCATTACATGCAGCGCACCGCCCTGCAGGGTTCTCCCACGGTGCTCACCGGCATCCTTCGCGAGTACATGCAGGGCGCCGCACTGAAGACCGGCGGCACCCATCCCTTCCGGCGGTTCTTCGAGGAACTCGAAGTCGGCGACACCCTGATCACGGGCACGCGCGAGATCACGCTCCTGGACGTCGAGCGATTCGCCGAGCTGAGCGGCGACAAGTTCTACGCGCACATGGATGACGAGGCCGCGCGAGCGGGGATCTTCGAGCGCCGCGTCGCACACGGGTATTTCGTCGTATCGGCCGCGGCGGGGCTGTTCGTGGATCCCGCTCCAGGACCGGTGCTGGCGAACTATGGGATGGAGGGGCTACGCTTCACCAAGCCGGTCTATCCCGGCGACACGATCCACGTCAGACTTACATGCAAGCAGAAGACCGCGAAGGAGACGCCCGAGGGGGGTATTCCTCAGGGCGTCGTCGCCTGGGACGTCGAAGTGAAGAACCAGAACGACGAGCCCGTGGCGGTCTACACGATCCTCACGCTCGTGAGGCGGAAGGAGGCCTAGTCCGCATGCGAAGTCGACACCAGGCGTTCCCGGCGACACTGCTCATGGTGGCGTGTGCGGCATCGTGCGGCGTTCTCGCCCATCCCACGAGCAATGACGGCGCCCTCGCCGGCAACAAGAACGGGATCAATCCCGGCACACAAACGCTCTACGTGACCGCCGGGCGATCGGATATCGCGGTGGGTGACACGACCGGCATCACGGGGAGCCTGGGCGGTGCGATGATCGTGAACACCGGCCTTCTCCACACGACAAGTTCCGACTCCAGCGTCGCCGTCGCCCTCGGGATGACGATCTTCGGCCGTTCGGTGGGTTCCGCGACGATCGGTGTCGTCTACGACGGGTATGTGGCGTCTTCGCCCATCAGCGTGAGCGTGCATCAGGCCGCCAACGGCAGCTCGGGCCTCGTCGTAAACGTGAACACCCTGGGAACTCCGGCCTTCAATCCTCCGGCCATCACGATCAAGGCCGGATCATGGGTCCAGTTCTCGATCGCCAGCCAGCACAACGTCGTGTTCGACATCCTGGCTGGAGCGCCTGCCGACATCGCGCTGGTCATCGGCGGATCGTACGTCGCCCGGCAGTTCAAGACGCCCGGAAGCTTCACTTACCGGTGCACACTGCACGGCGAGACCGGCGTGGTGAACGTGACTCCCTGAATCGGCATCCCGCCAAAGTGTCAGCCGTGAGATCTGCGGTCTGGCACATGGCTGTGCGGGGGTAGCCACACAGGCAGCTGGAGGCAGCGCCTGCCGCAAGCGGGCGAGTTGCTGCTCCCTGTCAGTCTCCTCGAGCGGGTTCCCCCAGATGACCGAGTGCCGTGCTTTTCAGCCAGTCGCGAGCTCAATGAGCACAGATCAATCAAAATTCCACATTGGAATGTCTAATTGCATATCCATGCGACAAGCCACATGAGATTGAGCGACATAACTCTAGTAAAATAGCGATATTGACGGATATGTATAATGTTCTAGAGCATGCATGAAAAGGCTGTGGATATTCAATTTTGGCGGTGAATGACTGAACTCTTGTTGACGACATTGGGCTGAATGATCACAAACCTGTCGCGACGGTACTTTCCCCAGATCATTGTCCTTTGGTACGCAACAAAGAACAAGGGCCGGCATTGCTGCCGGCCCTTCCGCCACTCCAAGATTCGTCTGGCGCTACTGATCACCAATAACCAACGACCAATACCCGTCTACCCGTCTCGTCCCCTCGCTGCTGTCTTCTTCGCCAAAATGGCATCCTGTACCCAAGTCAGCGGGACGATGAACAGCGGCGTGAGGAACGTTCCCAGCAGCACGTTGATCCAGATCAGCGCCGCGTAGAAGGCCACGAGCCCGAGTCCGGCGATCAGGGTGCCCAGCGGTCCACCGAAGCTGTGTTCCATAAGATGAGGATCGACTCGAGAAGGGGTCCGTCCGGCATGCCTGAAGCCGCCTTATCTTAGCAGTATGCCGCGATCGAGGGAAGACGGGAGTTTGGCGGAGCCGCTCAAGCGAGTCGTCGCCGCGATCCGCACCCTCCCGCGGGTTCGCTACCTTCTCGCCGTCTCCGGAGGCCGCGACTCCATGGTGCTGCTCGACGCCTTCGCCCGCCTTCGATCGGACGCCGTCGCGGCGGCCACGTTCGATCACGGCACCGGGCCTGCCGCCAAGAAGGCCGCACTCCTCGTCGAGCTCGAGGGGTCGCGCCGCTCCGTTCCAGTCGTGTCGGGTCGCCGTTCGAACGCCGTCGACTCGGGCGAAGCCGCGTGGCGTGCCGCTCGCTGGGAGTTTCTGGCGGGGTGGGCCAGCGAGCTCTCGGCGACGGTGGTCACGGCTCACACCCGAGACGACCAGCTCGAGACGGTCGTGATGCGTGTGCTACGCGATCCGCGTCACACCTCGGCGCGGGGAATGGCCGCGATGTACGCACGTTCGGCTGTCGCCAGGCCGCTGCTCGACGTGGCTCGGGCGGACGTCGCCGCCTACGCCGAAGCGTTCCACGTTCGCTACATCGATGACCCGTCGAACGTCGATCGCACGCATCTGCGCAATCGCGTTCGACTCGACCTTCTCCCGGCGCTCGAGCGAGCGCATCCCGGATTCGGCGACGAGATGATCGCGGTCGCCCGTGACGCGGCCGCCTGGCGCGAGTCGGTCGAGCGCGTGGTGGACACGTTCGGCGCGAAGGTTCTGCCGCCGCTGGTTGTGCCGGCCGATGCGCTCGCGGACTTGCCGGCCGACGCACTGGCGATCCTCTGGCCCGCCATCGCGGCGCGGGCCGGAATCGCGCTCGACTGGCGGGGAACCGAGCGCCTGGTTGCCTTCACGCGGACCGGACGCCCCGGCGGGAAGATCCCTCTGTCCGGCGGAGCCGAGGTCGGCCGGACCGCGACGACATTCGTGGTACGGGCTTCCGCGGCCGTAGAGGCGCTATATTCATAAGGTATGGGTACAGGCTCGACCGACTCACCCGATCCGCGTTTGCTGGGGCGAGCCGTCAAGCGGATCGCCTATGGGGCACCGGAGATCGCGCGCCGGGTGCACGAGCTCGGTGAGGAAGTCACCGCGGCATACCCGGACGGCGAGTTGCTCGTCCTGGGGCTACTGAAGGGAAGTTTCGTCTTTCTGGCAGACCTGGTGCGACAGATCCGCCGTCCGTTGCAGGTCGATTTTCTTGTCGCTTCGAGCTACGGCGACGGCACGGCTTCATCCGGATCGGTGCATCTGGTGTACGATCCGGAGACAGTTCTCGAACGAAAGCACATCCTGCTGGTGGAAGACATCGTCGACTCTGGGCGAACGTTGAGCAAGCTGGTGGACGTGCTGCAGACGAGGGGCCCGAAGTCGATCGAGATCTGCGCGTTGCTGCATAAGCATATCGCCACGGAGTTGCGCTACCCGACGCGATTCATCGGGTTTGACGCACCGAACGAATTCCTGGTGGGCTATGGCCTGGATCATGCAGAGGACTTCAGGCATCTGCCGTATGTCGCCAGTCTGCAATAGAACCGCCCAGTCGACCCGTTTCGCAGCGTAGCTGCACTTACCATGTCCAATCCGCCGCCCAACAAGCCTGGTTCGTGGCGCCGCCTCTCGACGACGATCGCCTTCTGGGTGCTCGTCCTCCTGGTGCCGACCGCGTATTTCCAGCTCCAGGGCGCCAAGAACGATCCCGCGCCGCGTATCGACGTGACGCAGTACGACGACCAGCTCGACGCGGGCAACATCGCGAAGGTGGTGGTGACTGCCGGCAAGGACATCGTCGGCGATTTCAAGACACCCCAGTCTATCGCCGGCGTGAGCGCGAAGCGGTTCACCGTGAAGCTCACCGGCCAGATAGGCGACCGCGACTTGGAACGCCTCCGCGCGCAGAAGGTTCAGGTGTCGGCCGAGGACGCCCGGGCCTCCATCGGGGCGCTGCTGCTGACCGTCCTTCCCTGGGTGGTGATGATCGGCATCTGGATCTTCATCATCCGGCAGATGCAGGCGGGCGGCGCGAAGGCATTCTCGTTCGGGAAGTCGAAGGCAAAGCTGCTCGCGGGCGACACGCCGAAGGTGACGTTCGCCGACGTCGCGGGCTGTGACGAGGCGAAGGTCGAGCTGGAAGAGATCATCGAGTTCCTCAAGGATCCGGCGAAGTTCACGAAACTCGGCGGGCGGCTGCCGAAGGGCGCCCTGCTCGTCGGACCTCCCGGAACGGGGAAGACGCTGCTCGCGCGCGCCGTCGCCGGCGAGGCCGCGCGGCCGTTCTTCTCGATGTCGGGTTCCGATTTCGTCGAGATGTTCGTGGGCGTCGGCGCGAGCCGCGTGCGCGACCTGTTCGAGCAGGGCAAGGCGCATGCGCCCTGCATCATCTTCATAGACGAGATCGACGCGGTCGGACGCCATCGCGGCGCTGGACTCGGCGGCGGTCATGACGAGCGTGAGCAGACGCTCAATCAACTGCTCGTGGAGATGGACGGTTTCGAATCGAATGAAGGCGTGATTCTGATCGCGGCCACGAACCGCCCGGACGTTCTCGACCCCGCGCTATTGCGCCCGGGCCGTTTCGACCGGCAGATCGTCGTCGATGCTCCGGACCTGCGTGGCCGCGAGGGGATTCTGCGCGTGCACGTGCGCAACAAGCCCATCGCGGATGACGTGGACATCACGGCGCTCGCGCGCGGCACGCCCGGCATGGCGGGCGCCGACA
>OCZT010004743.1_pt1 | contig 13629 bp, 34 predicted proteins | sample 1539031 | NCBI WGS metagenome assembly OCZT01 (sample SAMEA3539308, study PRJEB22396) | soil metagenome | biome: tundra; feature: field; material: soil | place: USA | collected 2010-05 | depth 0.15 m | reverse complement strand
GTTACCCGCTTCGCTTTTGGATACACGTAAAAGCAGCCAGTCTTTTTTGTCTTTCGTGTTATTCACAGCATCAGAAACCGATGGGAATATTTGTGAATAAATCTTGGTCTTGTCCTTGTCGTCAACCCATGTTAATTTAATATCACCTTCTTTAGTTGTAGGGGTGGTAGTTGTTTCGCCAGTTACCATTGATTTTTTTTCTAAATTTTTGTGGTGTGCTACGATGATTTTTGAACCTTTTTTGAAGGCTTCGTCGATAGAACCTACGTTGTCAGGAACATCACCAATATGCTTATCTCCCGAATGAACGGCAACACCGAATGTCTTAATATTATCTATTTCAATAGGGTCAACACGAATTTCGTAATCAGTACCCTTGTAATGCGATTTGTATGCTTTTTTTTCTTCCATGTTTTTAATTTTTTAATGTACCTCTAAATTACTCGTTTTTAATACGTTAATAGGTGCTAAATATACGGTATTTCCGCATTTGTTCAAAACTTATTTATTCACAGGTTTCATATTACATTTTTGTGTGTTATCTTCGCCATCGGTCAAACACTTTTCTTATGCCAGTAAAATTAAAAAAGCGTATTTGTCGTGAAACAACGTATTCACAGGCACGTAAAAACGGTAGAATCTGTAATAGGGGTGAAATGGGTCGCCCGATTGTCGTGGAACTGAACCCTGACGAAACCATTACTTTTCGGGTAAAAGGGACTAAAACAAGGCATACCCTACACATCATGTCGGCTTTTGAATTGGCAACGGTCAATACGGTGGTCAAGGCGCATAACACTAAAATGTGTCGTTATAAAGAAAAAAAGAAACTTGGAGAACGCTGCAAAAAACCTAAACCACCGTACATTTTTTACGGTAAATCGTTTTTTACAGTACTGAAATAACACGAAACATGGATTCGGAGGATTTAAAGTGGTTTTATAATTGGAAAAAAGCGTTGAAAAAACATAATTTATTTTTAAAAATATATAAAGAAGGGCATAAAGATTTTCAAACGAGAAAGAAATTAAGAATACAAAAAAATGAAGGTAATAGCCATTAAAAATTTACACAGGAACGATTGCGATATGGATACGCAATGCGAACATTGTGGTCATATCGAAGTGGATAAACACGCTTATAACGATAGTAATTATATTGATAATGTAGTTCCTGAAAGGTATTGCCCTAAGTGTAAAAAGAACGTAAAAGGAGAAATAGAAAAAGAAAGAAAATTTGAAAAAAAATTACAAGATAGTTTAGATTCTTTGAGCAAGCATTTATCATCTTTGACCGAAGAAGAAAAAGAGGAATTAGGAAAACAGTTTGAAGATAAAACACCTAAAGGTTGGAATAGTATCGAAGACCATTTACCGAAAATGTTAGCTATGGACATTATGCACGGGTGTACAAAATACAAAGTAAGACGTGCTGATGGAATCGAAGGAATTAGTTATGTTGCTGACCATAATACGTGGTATTACAGAGCCAAAGAAGAAGGGATAACTCATTGGTTTAACGAATAAAAAATAAGATGCGATAATGGAAAAATTAAGCCAAATATTGAAAGACCTTGAACAAGGAAAAATAAGTGCCGACCACGCAGAAGCACAAATATTGGATTTATTTGTTGTTACAAAATCGGTTTGCGAACACAATCCGACAGACTTTGATGTGGTAACTGATACTGTTGTTGTTTGTAAATGCGGACATAGGTGGCATGGATAGTAGATTGTTTTATAACTTCCGACACGAATTTTAATTTATAAAAATGAAAACAATAAAAGAATTAAGAACAGTATTAAAATTTCATCCGCAAGAGATAAATAGCAGTATTAAATTTTTCTCTGAAAATTGCGAAATAGATTTTGATGTTTATTTAGAAACTAAATCAAAGAACTTACAAAGGGATTTCGTTTGGACTGTTGAGCAAAAAAGAGAATTAATTTGGTCAGTTTTAATGAATAGGTATATTCCACGAATGGCAATGATTAATACAGCCGAATGTGTTTACCAAATTATTGATGGTAAACAAAGGCTTTCAGCAATGATAGATTTTTACAAAGGGAAGTTTGATTTGATAATTGATAATGAAAGTTATTTATTCAGTAATTTACCAAAAGATTATCAAAATGTAATTTCAGGATTTATGTTCCCGTACTATATTGTGAATGAAGATTACGGTAATAAGTTTAGTGATGAAGATAAAATAAGTTGGTTTAGGTATATAAACTTTGCGGGAACTCCGCAAGATGCTGAACACCTAAAGGGTCTTTCTTAAAATTTTATAAACATAAAAAGCGAAATAAAAAAACAAATAAGATGAAGTCAGTATTATACTTTTTACTTGCCATAGTTTTTAGCGTTGTTGTTGCCTGTTCTCCTGAAACTGTATCGGAACTAATGTGGGGTAAAAAATCTGATTCTATAAAAGGAGTTACCAAATCTTGCTCTGAAAATGTAGGTGAAATAAAAGTGATTTATGAAGAAGAACCGACAGTTTGCAACCATGAGTATCACTACCAAGAGTGGTTTCCGTGTTTACCAAAAGTGTGTTTTGACACTATTGATGCACGGGAAACAAGAATAGAGAATTTAAAAAATAAACTGTACAAACAATATTTAATAGCGCATAAAAAATGAAAAAATATACGCAAGAAGAAGTTGATGCTCGGACATCCGATAATTGTTGTTTCGATTGTGGTGAGCAATTCTTAACTGAATCACAAAAAGAATACCGAGAAAAAAACTTATTTATTGTTACAGCATTTGAAGATAATTGCTGTTTGTGTGGAGAGAAAAAAGGCGTTACGGATATAAGGCATTGGAACTGGTTACGCATTCAGGGAAATATAGGAATAGGTTATGATAGTTTAATAAAAGATACAACTGGTAATTAATGATGGACGCAAGCGAAATTCGTGTAGGTAATCACGTTGTGAATTACCCTCCACCTTAAAAGGTGGGGGCTTCGGTTAAACGAGGCTAAGTTCACAAGACTAAGTTTGTAGAAACGCAAGCTACGATAATTAGAATTATGACATCTTTGGTTGACGCATTAGACCATCGCTCTGTCGCTTAAAACTAAGTTGGGTTGAGGAAAAGCCCTGTGAATTAAGCGCAAAAAGTCTTTCTATCATTGTCGAAATGTTGTGGAAAGAGATTTTAAGGGTGAGCATTTTTTTGGAATGGAATATACGGATAGTCCAGACCCTAAAGACGATTATGTATTTATTCCAATAAGTTTCGATTTAAAATACGTACATCAACTTCAAAATATTTATTCCAGTTTAACTGATGAAGAATTAAAAATTAAATAACATGGTAGCAACAGAATTAAGAGTTGGGAATTTAATAAATCACGGTGATAAGACTATTGTAGTAGAAGATATATGTAAGGTGGGTGTAAATGCCGAAATTGACAGTTACGGACACTGCGACCAGATTTATTACATTTTATGGAAGGACTTAAACCCAATACCACTAACACACGAATGGTTAATTAAACTTGGTTTTCACGACAATGATTATAAGACTGGATATATCGGTATTGATGTGTGCCACACAGATTTTGTTTTGACTAAACCTGAAAACGAAGATGCTTCTCATGCAGGTTTTTATAGGTGGGTTTATATACAGGGAAAAGTTCATCTATTAAAACGTATTCAATATGTACATGATTTACAGAATTTATTTTACGCAATTACTGGTGAAGAACTAAAGCTGAAAAATAATGAAAAAGTGGATTCCGTATAACAAAGTAAAAACACACGTAGAGCATTTATTGATGGGTGGTTTACGTAAAGAAAAAATAATAAAATTGTTTTCATCATGGATGGCTGTAACTGATGCTGATAAAGAAAAGTTACGTGAATATCTAAACAGTAAGGAGTAATGGAATTGGATGGAATAAAAATATGTTTGATGAAGTGTAATAAGAATTTGTCTTTAAGTATAAAACCGTTTACTAAAGTGTTTTTAAAAGATAAGTTGTATCAGCTTGTTCTAAAAGATGAATACACGTTCAGTTTAATAGATGAAAGGGGAACTTGTCGGCATATTTTCAACAAGCATTATTACGAAATATTTTTAAGAAATCAGGATGATGAAAAATGGTACGAATGCTTTGAAGAATTTATAAATATTTAAAACTAAAAAAATGATTAATGCAAAAGATTTAAGAATTGGAAACATAATACAACGAGATGGAAATATAGTTGTGGTTGGTTGGGGAACGTTAAAGGCGATGAACGAAGGTATTGATATTGGTTCTCCTATACCATTAACCGATGAATGGATGCTGAAATTCGGTTTTGAAAAACACGAAAAAAATCACGGTGCGCCTATCGGTGGAAATTATACAGATTTTTATTTTGATGGATATGTATTCAATCAAGATGTTTCTGGTGCATGGTATTTGAGTGGTTATAACTGGAACACAAAACACTTTGCTTACGTTCACGAGTTACAGAATTTGTTTTTTGCTTTAAGTGGATACGAATTAGAAATTGTAACACCTGAAACTAAAAAAAACAAAGAGAATGAAATGCCTACGATAGAAAGAAAGAAAATTAATAGTTGGGATTCGTTAGTTTTTACAGACGAAAATACTGGTGATGTTTGCATAACTTTTGCAGGTGAAGGTGGAGCGATAATCGGAGCGAAAAATTATGCTGATGCAGAATCCAGATTTATAGATGCAATGAACTTGGCAGAATCACTAAGAAAATTATTGTATTTTAAGGAATACGGAAAGTTTTAATTATAAGGACATGGATGCACGGGATTTAAGGTTGGGTAATTTTGTTTTAGTTGAAAATGATTACGAAGAAGTAGTCGGTATAAACTCGCATGAAATTGTTTGTAGATTAGATAAAATATCATACGGTATTACTCAAAATATAAAAGATATAAAACCAATACCATTAACAAAAGAATGGTTGGATAAATTTGATATTTTTATTCACAAAAGGAAAGTTCCGTCTTGGTCTGACTTTATTTATATTGGTAAATTAGAGTATGGTGTTAATGACGATGGTTGTCCTTATGGTATAGAATACGTGCATAAATTACAGAACCTTTATTTTTCTTTAACTGGCGAAGAATTAACTATTAAAACAACGTAATTATGAAGACTAATTTAGATAAATGGAATTACTATAAAGGCATAATTGATGCAAGAGAACACGCTTATGTTGCAGTAGAAATAACCGATATTCCAAAAGCATTTTATAAAGTATATCCTAATGGAAGTATAGGAGAAAAACTTATTACAAAAGTTACTTATAATAACGGTAAATATTTTAGTTTTAATAAAAGACCGACAAAAATAGATGTTCAGAAAGTGAAAGAATTTTCAGAAACAAACGATGTGTTAATAAAGGGAAACATACGTTTTAATTATGAAGAAATACATTCATCGGGAGGTAAATCATCAGGTTCAGTATCAATAAAAGATTCCGAATCACTTTTATCAAAAGAAGAAGCTGAAAAAAAATCAATTGAGGTAAAAGATAAAAATGCACACGAGAAAATGTTGTTAAATAACGGACATATACGTTGTGCTTATTGCAAGAAAGTAGTTCCTAAAAGTGAATCTATTTCGTATAAAATAATCAGTTATGCTAATTACGGTTCTGCGGGTAAGACTAATACATATTGTAGTGGTGCTTGTGGTAGTTATGACCAAATGGCTCACGAAGGATAATTAAAAAAACAACGTAAAAATGATAACACTAAAATCTGTTCGTATCGGAAATTTCGTTAAGTGTAAAGTATCTAATGATGCAGGAGTTTATCAGATACTTCAACTTGACGGGTGGAACGACAAAATAATGCTTGATGGTGTTAGGCGTGAATCGTGGTACGATACTGAAAAAATACTGCCAATAAAAATAACAAAAGAGTGGTTGATTAAATTTTGGTTTAAAGAGTTGAACAACGGTTTTAAAAAACACAAGGTTCTTATTAGCTTAAACTCAAACGGACTACATGATTTGTATATAGATAGTAATTATTGGGGTAACGTAAAATACGTTCATGTGTTACAAAACTTGTGCTTTGCTATTAATGGTGCTGAATTAATACTTAATTAAAGAATGAAAACAATTACACATATAAATAAGAATACTGGAAAGGAAGAAACAATGGATTTTCCTGAAACTCCAAAAGAAACGGCTGAATTTTTTTTTAACATTGAATTACGGCACGTAAGACCGATTGATTTTTTATCAAGGTCAAACAAAAATCATAAAGAAATGATTGAATTTAATGATAAGTATTATGCTATTAATGGAAGGAAAATTGCTAAATATAGGTGTATAAAAAGTCAAAACAAGTTTATAGAAGAATTGGAATTATATAGCATTATTAATGTTAGGTACGATGAGCGAATTGAGTTTCAGAATAGTGTCCTTGTTGAATTAGAAAAAATAAACATAAGTAACTAATATTGAAAAATAAAAAATGACTAAGGAATTAAATTTCATATCAGCAGATATTTTAGGTTCAGGTCAACAGGTTTTCTATATACCTGACTTAAATATAATTGTACACCAAATTAATCTTGATGATGGTATGCTCGGATACGAACCATTGTATTTTGTGAATCCAAAAAACATAAAAGCAGTAACGGCTTTATTACAAACTAATGGATTTGAAGAAATTGTAGAATCATTAACACCATTAATTATTAAATTAAAAAAATGAGCAAAATAAACGTTTACAAGTGTTCAAAAGGACACGAAACAATCACAATTGATACGCCAAATCGTGATGTTACACCATTTCAAATTACTTGTCCTGAATGTAAGGATGATGCTATTTCATCAGGATATACAGTACCACAGGATTTAAAACCAACATACGAGTGGTTTATACCTAAAACCATCGCTGAATACAAAGAGGCTTGTGTGCCTATTTATGGGGATGTATTCACGGACAAAGAGTATGATGGAATGCTTGACGGAAAATCAACTATGTATCGAAAAATAAAATAACATGAAAAAAGAAAAAGAAACACGAGGTAGGGAATGTTTGTACGGTTGGGCAGACCTAAAAAAAGTTGGAAATAGCTTTATTATTAGCGTTCCAAAGACGGTAAAAATACGCAAGAAGCAATCGTCTATTTCTTCTATGGGAGCGCAGTGGGCAAAGTATAACGCTCCAAAACGTAAATTCAAAACAAAAAGAATCGGTAACACGATAAAAGTAACACGTACAAACTAATTTTTATTTTATGAAAAAAAATAAAATACACGACCCGTTTAAAAAGGCAAGAGAACACGCATTAGCTGTAACTTATATTCCTGATTATTTGAAGGATATTATTGTTAAAGAACCTGCCAAAAAAACTAAAAAAATTGACCCCCATAAAAAGGAACGAGAACAAGCGTTACAGTCAATGACTTTATTCGTTCCTAAAAAAACTGTACGTAAAAAAACAAAGCTAAAAACTTACGTAATTACAGTATCAAAAAAGTTCTTAGGCAAGCATCCTAAATCGGGAAAACCGACTGACTTTAAAAGCAAGATACTTGACGGAACTAAGGTTCACACCATACGTGGAAATTATAAATATTGGGAACGCATCGTAAAGAATGTAAACGCAGGTAAAGGCGTGTTATCTGTACGACAATGGAGCGGTAAACCGTATCGTAGTAAACAGGTTGAAATAAAACGCTTTTACGAGTTGGGTATCCAAAAAGTAACGATATTAAATAACGCTTGTACTGTTACGATAAATGAATTTAATGAGATGGGATTTAACTACCGTTTTTTGGATGATAAAAAAATTAAAAAAATTGCGAATAATGACGGTTTATCGTTGGAAGATTTTGTTTACTGGTTTGAAGGAGTAATGGAGGATGGTGCGATTTTACATTTTACAAAATTGCGCTACTGATTTTATGGGAAACATCGAAATTATAATTGAAGAAAAAGCCATCCAGTGTGCTAAACTTTGGGTTACTATTAATTCAGATATTTTGGATAAACCAATGTGGGATAGAGGCAAGATGTTTTGTGAAACATTAGGGTTCACTTTGCATAAATTACGCAAGGACAGACAAGAGAAATGTGGCTACCCGATTATTGGTCAATCCAACGGCAAAATAATCAGGCTCGTTGCGTTTAAAGACACGGTAGATGCCTTTGCTTTTTTCCACGAGTTAGGTCATTGCATTCTTCACTTTGGTTGGCATCGTATGTTACCTATAAAAGAAATGGAATATGAAGCTGATTTATTTGCTAAAATAGTTTGTCAAAAAATATGGGTGAAAGAGCATCGTATTTTTGAATTAATCGAAATGACAAATCCTTTGACAGAAACGAATAAATTAATTATAAACTTAAAAAATAAACTATGAGAGCAGAACCAAAAGAGATTGACCAAAAGCTGAAAGAAGCAGGTTATAGATTTTTAGGATGGCAGAACGGATGGGCTAATCATCCACGCACATTAGATGAAAAAGGTTTCCCTGTTTTTGGCGGGTACAAAGACCAACCAGAACACGATGCCTGTGTTGCTAAAGGACATAACGATTACAAGAATCCTGAACATTGGGATAGTATTCAACACGATAACAGGGGTAGTGAAAATACCGTGAGTTGTGATGTGTGTAAAATTTACTGGAAATACGATTGTTCCGATTAAAAAAATAAACCATGAGTAGAGAAAAACAGCAAGAAGATTGGGAAAACGAATTATTTGATATTCGTGCCAGAGAACAAAAAGCAAGTAAGGATTATGCTTACGAAGAAAATGGTAAAATTGAAACCTGTTCCGATTGCGGAAGCCCGATTAATTCACACGACCATTGCCCAAGATGCGATTATTAAATAACATAAAAAACATGATAGGTAAAAAATACAGTACAGGTGCTATTCCATACGTGGAATTTAAGGAAGGTAACAATATTAATTTCGGTCAGGATTTCTCCTTTTGGAATGAACTGCCATCGGATGTAAGATTTTATCCAAAAAACGAAATAAATAATTCGATATGTTTTGTTGGTGATAGATACGGAATAACACAAAAAGAAAACAAGTATGGGTTATCGGGAGAATACGGTAACGGATGTGTGTATGTTTCAGTTAAAGATTTACCTACCGACTTAGTTCTTTTTTGTAGAAACAATTTACTTGAAAAAAATGAAAAATAAAACAGAAAAACCAGAATGGAAATTAGTTCCACATTTTCATCAAATTGCTGATACTGGCGATTATGACGGACATTACGAAATTACGAATGGTATTGTTTCAATATTTACCAAAGATGACGGAGATGATGGTTTAGAGGCTATCGTAAAGGCATTAAATGATTCTGAATGTGAGTTTAAATTAGATGATTCAAAGGAGTTTGAATTGCATTTAGAAAAAAAGTTGGTAAAAGAAAAAAATGAGGAGATTGATATGTTACGTAAAAAACTGGATGAAGGTAGAACGTATTTAATGGGCTGCGGAGATAGCATAACTGATTCAGATGCGTTAGAAGCGTTCGGGTTTGGTAGAAACGGGTTAAACTTTTAAAAACAACAACAAATGATAATATATGAATTTTTATATTGCAGTTGCGTACACGAAAGCAGTTACGCAACTATGAGCCTTCACAAAACAAAAGAAGGTGCTGAAAAAGCAATGGAATTACACAAAGAATCTGCAATGAAGGATTACGAAGAAAAATATAAACGTGATGTCGAGCGAACTAAAGAATACGCAAAAGAAGAAAATCTATCTGATGATAAACTAAGTATTTTAATTGAAGGAATAACTAAGTTTGGCGCACACGAAGATTGGGGAACTGGTGAGCAGGAATTATTAGATTAAAACAAATGAGAGAAGTAACGATTTCAGACCCACAAAGTTTTTATAATATGCGTGTTCTAATAACGGATGATAATTGGTTTTTGCCGACAAACTTTACAAGACCAATAATAACCTGCCCTGCTTGCAAAGGAAGTTTATTAGGAGATGATGCACCGCATGGTATAGATGAAGAAGGTAATGTTAATGCTTCCGTTGTTTGTGAGCATCCGAAATGTAAATTTCATGCAATGGTAAAATTAGAAAACTGGAATCACGGAATAGTAAAACATAAATAACACAAAAATGAGCAATAAAAAAGAAATAACGTTCCACTTAAATCATTATTTAGTTGACGAGAATATTTACCTGCCGATAATTGACAAACTCGTTAGTGATGGTTGGGAGATTGATAGAGAAAGAACTAATACTGAAATTATCGGTACAAGTACATTCAATAACGTTTGGCTTAAACGGGTGTTTACGGATGAAAAAAAGGATGATGTTTTTTACAAAACAGTTACCGATAAAAAAGACCCCGCTAAATATTACGAAATAGAAAAACCTATGTGTGAGGCTATGAAGAAAGATAGCGTGGCGTGGTTTAAAGAAGCGGAAATAGTATTTGATGGCAGGATTCCATCAGGAACTCAAATAGCAAGAGAGAGTGGTTTTAGAGCAGGATGGAGGGCTAACGATAAGGTAATGTCTAAAGCATTGGAAGAAAAGGAGATTAATTGTAGAAGGATGTTTGAATTATGGCAGAGGTCTGAAACTAAAGCTGACAGGCATATTACTCACGGTATGGAGCAATCGTTAAAAGTAAGTAAGGTAGTTAATGCGTTACCATCAACTTTTTACTCTGATTTACCTTTGGATGAACGGGTTAAAATGTTGTCCGAGCAATGGAACAGGGCTATTGTTTCTAATCAGGAATTATCTGATAGTAATGAAAAATTGAAATCGTTAGTTGAACACGAAATGGAGCAAAAAAATGAAATTATTGAATCAATTATATTGACAGAAGATTTGGAAGTTGGTAAAAAAACAATTATAGAAGAAGGTCGTGGTACTTACACAACCCATGATTTTTTTGCCAAAAAAGGAACTACTATTCGCAAACACGAAAGCGGATTAGTTGAAGTATTTTATTACAACGAAAAAAGTGAAGCAGTAATGACCATTCCTATCGGACAATATATTCCGACTATTAATAATTGGACAGAACAAGTTGGAGTTAATTTTGATAATTCAATAGGAGAAAAGGTTTGGAAAAAAGCATTAGAACAGAAACAAAACAAGTGAAAAATAATTCATATAATAAAGTAGCTAAAATATTACAAAAATTAAAACCGAGCGACAAGCTATACAAGCAAAAAGTGAAGATAAATGCGCTTGGACTACTTGCACTATTTAATTAAACATTAAACTAAAAACATAAAAAAATGAAAGTATTTTTTACGGACAAAAACATCGAAAATTGGATTAAAGAAAATCCAACAGAAGCACAAAGAATTATTGAAAAACATTACCCTACTCCAATTACCAAAGTTGAAGAAGAAAAAAAGCCAACAACAAGAAGGGCTATAATGGAAGTTCTGTTAGTTAATAATAGTACCGATAAAACACATAGTATAGTTTCGGAAAACGATTTCGGTTTAAATTGGGATTGGATTAGGGATAAAGACAATAGAGCGAATTACGAATTACTTTGCGTAAATCAGAACCATTCTTTACGTAAAGATGGTGAAGATAAAGGATGGACAGCAGTAGGTCGTTTTACTGGTTTTTCAGTATTAAAAAGTACTTGGAAAACATTTGATATTAACGAAGGAAGTGAAAACATCGAAGTAACTAACGTTAAATAACATGGAAATAATAAGCAAAAAAATTACGTTAAAGCAGTTACAGAAACTCGTTAAAGAAGTCGAGTTACGTGTCGTTTCATCCGTGTTATGCGATATTAATTTCGGGTACGATATTGACATGATTAAACATAAATTAAAGCAGAAAAATTACACGGGTAATTCCGTAGAAACATTCAAAATTTACGATAAGCATTTACGTTGTAAAAGTAACAAGCAAATTAGTTTTATTCAGGCATCAAAACTTTTAGAAAAACACATAAAATGACTTTACAGGAAGCAAAAAACGAAGTGATTGAGCGTGAGAAATTGGCTCACAAAAACGATTATAAAATGTTCTATCCTGACCCGTGTGAACCTAATGATTGCGCCCAATGTGGTAAAGCAAAAGAATTACACATAAAGGGGTATGATGGTAGACAGGTTTTTTGCCAAATAACACCGACTAAAAGACACGAACAATTAATGGATGAGGCTGCCGAATTATACGCTCAATCCAAATTGAAATGGATTAGTGCTGATGAAAGATTACCTGAACATGGGCAAAAGGTAGCCGCTCTGATAAAAGAGAAAGATAACGTGTGTAGTCATCCTATGAAATTTGGTATATGGGACGATGAAGAAAATACAATAATATTTAGCGGTTGGACAAATGAATACGAGGTTATTTATTGGTTTCCGATTCCATTAATAACTGATGAACAGCACGAAATATGGAAACAAAAAGTAGGTGTTTTTAAATTAATATAATGGAGGCACACAGAAAAGATATTGAGAAGGCATTACGAGATTTTTTCCCTGACCAAATTGGGGAGAATTACGTGTACATTACGGATAAGAATAAACTCATTGATTTCGTGCGGTTTTTTGTCGGAAATAACTTCCGTAAATTAGTTCATTACAAGTATCCTAAACACGATTTTAAATCGGATTTATCTACGTGTTATTATTGCAAGCAATCGGTTGAATTATTGTCAAAAGGAAACACGTTATATAAACTTACAAAAGACCACGTTTTTCCGAAATCGTTGGGAGGTAAACTGGATAAAAACTTTGTGTATGCGTGTAATTATTGTAACGGTAGAAAAGGAGATTTAACTATACAGGAATGGAGGAACATATTGAAAAAAGGAGAAATGATTATTTACGACCACAGGACAACTAATGTGGTTATTTCTACGTTGGATTTTATGATATTAACCCTTTATAAAGAACAATAAAATGACGGTGAAACACTTAACTAAAATAGGCGATAATTCGTTAATTACGGAGGAGTTCTTGAAACAGAAATTCAGGGCTACAACCGAAAACGCAGGTACTATGCCTTGTTTTAAAATTGAGATAATAACACACACGTCCAGAACGCTAACGATAGCTAAGTGGGGTGGTACAAGTTATGAATACGGAAGCCAAACTATTCCTAAAGACCAAGAGTGGCAGGTCTGGTTAGGTACGTTCGATTTATGCAGGATAAAAACGACAGAACAATTAGTGTCTTTGGTGTACGGACTTAATGCAAAAATAAAAAAATAAAAATGATAGATTTAACAAAAGAACCCGAAGAAATTGCTGATGATTTATTTAAAAAATTTATTTTCATTAAGGGGTACGAAGAATATAGATGTGCCGCAGTAGCCGTAGAACTTGCCTTGCAGGTTTGTTCCGAAGGTGAGTTACAAAATTGCCATGACCCTGCTTATGTAGATAATCCAGATTACATAAAACTGACTAAAGTACTTGAAATTATAAAAACTAAACTATGATTGATTTAGACCTAACACCGCAGGAAATAGCCCGTAAATTATTAAACGGAATATTCTATTTACAGAAAGAGGACGATAAGGAAAGCAGGATATATTTATCTCCTAAAGAAACAGGAATAGCAATCGTGGAAGGTATGCTAAAGGTTTGTCCTAAAGAAGTGGTTATTTCTTATGAAGGTAATATCCCGTTAAAACCAAAC
>OCZT010004741.1_pt1 | contig 13631 bp, 9 predicted proteins | sample 1539031 | NCBI WGS metagenome assembly OCZT01 (sample SAMEA3539308, study PRJEB22396) | soil metagenome | biome: tundra; feature: field; material: soil | place: USA | collected 2010-05 | depth 0.15 m | reverse complement strand
GTGCTCGCTGAGGCACTGCACGGAGATCACCAGCACTTCCTGGCAATTAACTGTGGTGAATTCCAGCTTGACCACGAAGTGGCGCGATTGACGGGCGCTCCTCCCGGATATACCGGACATCGGGAGACTAATCCGCTGCTATCCGCGCAGAGGCTCGCGGCGGCCACCAGTCCGGCGTGTGATATTTCCCTGGTGCTTTTTGACGAGATTGAGAAGGCAGCTCCGTCGCTCACCCAGTTGCTGCTGGGGATCCTTGACAAGGCCACTCTGAAGCTGGGCGATAACGCCGACGTCAACTTCGAGAAGAGCCTCATCTTTCTTACCAGCAACCTGGGGGCACGGGACATGATGGGCGAATTGAACCCTTCCCTGGGTTTCCGTTCCGGGACCACGCGAGACCCGGTGGGGATTGCGGACAGACTGGAAAGCATCGCCATGACCGCGGTGCGGAAGAAATTCTCACCCGAATTCGTGAATCGGATCGACGGAGTCGTAACCTATCAACCTCTCACTGCTGATTCGCTCTCGAAGATTCTGCAACACCAAATTGACGGGCTACAGAGCCATTTGAACTCCCGCCTGGACTCACGATCTTTCACGCTTGAACTAACACCCGGGGCGAAAGAATTCCTCATCAATCGCGGGACGAGCACCGAATATGGGGCGCGGGAACTTAAACGCACCGTACATCGTCACCTGACTCAGCCCCTGGCTACCCTGGTTGCTGAGCGGCGCACTAGAACTGCAAGTCGCGTAGTGGTCGAGACCAGCCCAGGCGGCGATACCCTGGTCTTGAGCGCCGTGAAGGACGCTACGGCCGTACCGAATATGGCAGCAAAACCAGTCATGCTGATCGTTGACGATAATGCTGAGCTCCTGAAGTTCTTGACGAGCGTGTTGCAGTCACTGGGGCTTGAAATCATTACGGCGGAAACGGGAGAGCAGGCCACTAATATATCTCGCGAGAAGCGGATCGATCTCGCCCTTGTGGACTACATGCTGCCGGACCAGAACGGCCTAAAAACCAGCAGCCGTTTGCAGGCGGACCGGCCATCTGTTCAGGTGATCATCATGACCGGCGGAACTCTGTCGGTCACCGACGAAGAGCACTGCTCACGAGATGGCTGGGCGATGATTCAGAAACCTTTCCTGGTGGAAAACCTTATGGAATTGGTTCGGGTTCGTCTGCCCAAGCTCGCTGCCGCGGCCGGCCAAACATAGAGAAAACAGAATACGCGATTCATGTGGGGATATTCCCGGCCATTCCGGACGGAATGCGTATTGGGTCCTGTAATGCGAATGCCTTGAGTGGCCGTGGGTGAAACGCACGGCGAGTAAACCCTACCACATATAGGGGTTAACCCTCCTCTAAACCCCGAAATATTGTGGTTTCTCCCCTTTACAAGCGCCCCCCAATATGGTAATTATTCATCGAACTTGCCGGGGGCACGGGCGTCGGGCGTATCGCGGGCATCATACCTTTGACGGAGTCGAAGTGGGCAGGTTCTGGGTCAGAAATTCGCTGGCCACTCGAGCGGAAATTGCAGCGGCGCAGCTACGCCAGCCACCCTGTATCTCCCCGGGCAAGAGTTCACCTATTGATGGCGTGCAGTTGCGCCGAATTTTTGGTTTAGCCCCAACAGCGCATGGCCGCCGCGACGGGCTCAGGGCCGGTGTAGGAAGGAATTAATTTGTACAAGCTGAAAAAACTCGAATTGCTGGGCTTCAAATCCTTTGCGGACCGTTCGCGGCTGGAATTTACCGATGGCGTTGCTGCCGTCGTGGGACCGAATGGCTGCGGGAAGTCCAACATTTCCGATGCCATCACCTGGGTGCTGGGCGAGCAGAGTGCGCGCTCCCTGCGCGGTGAGCGCATGTCTGACGTCATCTTCAATGGCACTGGCAAGCGGCCCCCCACGGGCATGGCGGAAGTCAGCATGACCCTGATAAATCCCGAATACAACGAGGCGGGGCTGCCGGAAGAAATTGAGGCGATCCCGGAAATTGAGGCCGTCACGGGTGAAGCCGCAGCATTCGACGCGGAAACTGCCGGAAACGGTAACGGCCATGGGAACGGTAACGGAAATGGCAATGGAAATGGCCACGGCCCGGAACCAAAGCCGAGGAAGATCCATCCCCGGTCGGGCGAAATCACGGTAACACGACGGCTGTTCCGCTCCGGCGAAAGCGAATATCTGATCAACGGTGAAGTCTGCCGCCTGCGCGATATTCAGGACCTCTTCATGGGCACGGGGTTGGGCCCGGAGTCTTACGCCATCATTGAGCAAGGGCGCATTGGCCAGATCCTCAGTTCAAAACCGTCGGACCGCCGCCTGATTCTGGAAGAAGCCGCCGGTGTTTCCAAATTCAAAACCCGCAAGCGCCTGGCAGAAGCCAAACTGGAATCGGCGCGGCAAAACCTTTCGCGCATCGCCGACATTCTGGAAGAAGTCACCAAGCAGGTGGGCTCACTGAAGCGCCAGGCATCCAAAGCGCGGCGCTACAAGGAACTTCACGATGAGCTGCGCGGCCGCTTGAAGTCCGTTCTGACGTCGCGCCTGAAAGCGCTGGAAGTTGAATTCCAACGCCTCACCGAGGAACTCGCCCAGATCCAGGAGACCTGCCTTGAGGCAGCGCGGGAATTGGAAGTGCTGGAGCAGGAGCAGAAGGGCGCCACACAGCGATACGAAACCCTGGAAGACCAACTCACGGAATGCCGCGAGAGCCTTTCGCAGGGCGGCCTGGAGCGCGAGCGGCTGCTTTCACGCCTGGACCAAGTCCGGCAACAAGGCACGAATCTCGATGCGCGGGCGGAGGAAGCTGGGCGCGAAAGTTCTGAACTTCAGGCGCAGCTCACCACTCTCGAACAGCAAACAGCGGAACGCACCGAGCAGGTGGAGAAACTCCGGCAGGAATTCACCGCGGCCAAGGACACGCTGGCCGAGGTTGTGATGCGCCAGGAGGATTTGAACTTCCAGCTTGGCGCCGCGGAACAAGAGGTGGAGACCTGCCGCCAATCCCTGATGTCAGTGGTCAGCCATGCGGCGGAGCTGCGCAATCAACTGGTGCAGGCAGAAGAGGCGGGACTGGCCGTGGAGCGCCAGGCGGCTCGCGTGGATGCAGAAAAGGCTCGGAGCGAAGAGGAACACTCGCGTCTCGCGGCGGAGTTGGCGGCTTACATTTCCGACCATCAGCGCGATGCCAGCACGCTGGCGGAGCTGGCGGATTCCGTTTCCCAAACCACCAACGACCTGGAGCAGGCACGAAGCGAAGAAGTCTCCCACCGCACCAAGCTCGAGGCGCTACGTCGGGAGTATTCTGGCAGCATGGCCCGCAAGGAAGCGTTGGAGCAGTCGCTGGCACGCCACGCTTACAGCACGGAGAGTGTGCGGCGCCTGCTATCCGGTGAGATTTCAGCCGAGGGGCACCAGTTCCAACCCATGGGGCTGTTGGCCGATTTTGTGGAAGTCTCCCCGGGTTACGAAGAGGTAGTGGAAGAGTTCCTGAAGCGGGAACTGGAGTGCGTGGTGGTGGGGCAGTATGACCAGGCGCGCTCGGGCATTGCCTTGTTGCAGACCCAGGGCAAAGGCCGCTCCACCTTCTTCGTCACCCACGTGCCTTCCAGCGGGCACGCGCATGGTAGTAACGACTCACATGTTCGCAACGAACCCGGAGTTGTAGCCGCAATCCGGGAGTTGGTGCGCTTTGAATCCAAATTGGGTTTGAATGGCGACCTGGTGTTGCCTGCCATCTCAAGCGCCTACGTAGTGGAAGACGATGCGGCTGCCGAACGCCTGGCAAGCGCCTACCCGGACTGCCATTTTCTGACGGCTACCGGCGCGCACTATCACCATCGCATGGTTTCCGGCGGTAAAGGCTCAAGCGCCGGCCCCCTGGCGTTGCGTCGCGATTTTCGGGAACTCGAACGGCGCACGGCTGAATTAGAAGCGCAGATTCGGGCAAGCGAGGCCGCGCTGGCAGAAGCGACGACGCTGGCGAAACGCCTGGATGAGCAGCTAAAAAGTTTGGTCAGCAGCAAAATGGAAGCGGAGAAGAAAGCGGTTGTCGCCGACGAAAAGCTTCGCCAGGTGCGCGAGACCTGCGATCGCACACGCAAGCAACTGGATGCGCTTCTCTCCGAAGCAGCGGTACTGCAAAGCGAACGCGCGCGCGCCGAGGAACGCCAGGCTGCCTTGCACGCCGAACTGGAGACCGCCGGCACCGCCCGTGCGCAACGCGAAGACGCCATTAATCAGGCCACACAACTGGCGCGTGAATTCCGCGCAGGACTGGACCGGCTGGCCCAGGATATCGCTGACGCTCAATCGGCAGCCCGCGGGTTGGAAGAAAAAACCCGCGCGGCGGAAGCGGAAGCGGGCAGGCTTCAGGCGGCAGGGCAGGATTTCCATAACCGCATTGCCCGTCTGGCTCAGCAACAGGAAATCTGGCAGCAGGAGCGCGAACGCCTGGGGCAGGAAAGCGACGCCCACCAGCTTCGCCTGCAACAACTGCAACTGGAGTTGGAGACGGCGCGGGCCCAACTGCACGGCCTGGAAGAGGAATCCCGCACTATTCGCGCCCAACGCGATACCTTGGGGCCACGAGTGGATGCGGCCCGCGGACAGCTCGATGCGCGGCGGCAAAAGCGTTCCGAAGCGGAAGTGGCGCTGGCGCGGGCGGAATCCGACTACAACCACCATGCGCAGCAATGCCGCGATGAACTAAACACCGACGCTGCCACCCTGCTGGCGGAACTCGCGCCCGAGTCGGTTCTGGCTGGCGAAGCCTTGCAGTTGGCGGAGGAGGAGTTGCGCCAATTGAAGGCTCGGATTGAAAGTCTCGGGCCGGTAAACATGATGGCGCTGGAGGAACTGCAGGAGGCGGAAGAGCGATTGACCTTCCTCGACACGCAGCGCCAGGACCTGCTCTCCTCCATCGAAGACACCACGCAGGCCATCCGCGAAATCGATCAGGTATCACGCCAGCAGTTTCTGGAGGCATTCAAGGCCATCAACACCTACTTTGCGGAATCGTTCCGGGTGCTCTTCGGAGGCGGCATCGGAGAAATGCGGCTGGCCGATGAGAATGACGCCGATAGCGGAATCGATCTGGTGGCGCAACCTCCCGGCAAGCGCCTGCAAAATGTGCTACTGCTTTCCGGCGGTGAGAAAGCTCTGGTGGCTCTGGCCTTGCTGATCGCCATCTTCCGCTACACACCCAGCCCGTTTTGTGTTCTCGATGAAGTGGACGCGCCGCTGGACGAATCGAATGTCGATCGATTCACGCGGATGATCCAGCACATGAGCCACCACACGCAGTTCATCCTGATCACCCACAGCAAACGCACAATGGAAATCGCCAAGGTCATGTACGGCGTCACCATGGAAGAGCCCGGCGTTTCCCGCCTCGTCTCTGTGCGCTTTGACGCTTTTGAGCGCGAACCCGTCGCAGTGCCGGCGTAGGGGCTACGTCCTTATTTCATGCGGCTGGGCTCGACTCCGAATCCTGAGTGGCTAGTTGACTCTCAACCTGTAGTCAGTGGATGGGACTAAAATTCCCTGCGCGCTTTTTCCTTTGACAACCCTTCGCGTTGTTTTAGAATATCCCTGCTCTAAACCAAACCCATGCCATCAAAAAAACCAAGTATCTTATTGGAAACGAATCTCCCCGGCGTCAAGCTTTTCTCACGCGGAAAAGTTCGGGACGTATACGAACTCGGCGACAAGTTGCTGGTGGTCGCCACGGACCGCCTTTCGGCCTTCGATGTGGTGATGCGCGAAGGCATCCTGGACAAAGGTCGGGTGCTCACCCAGCTCTCCTGCTTCTGGTTTAATCTCATTCAGGATGAGTTCCGCCATCATTTCATTTCGGCCAACGTGGCCGATTATCCTGCCGAACTGCACCCCTTCGCGGACCAACTGGAGGGGCGCTCCATGCTGGTGGAGAAGGCGCAAACCTTTCCCATTGAGTGCGTGGTGCGAGGATACCTGGTGGGGTCAGGCTGGAAGGAATATCGCGCCCAGGGAAGCGTCTGCGGCATCAAGCTTCCCGCTGGCCTGCAAGAAGCTTCGCGGCTGGAAACCCCCATTTTCACCCCGTCCACCAAGGCGACAACGGGCCACGATGAGAACATCACCTGGGAGGAGACGGTAGCACGTATCGGAACAGTGGCTGCCGAAATGCTGCGCAAGTTAAGCTTAGACCTCTATCGCAAGGGCCGGGATTTCGCCGAAGGCCGCGGCATCATTATTGCCGACACCAAGTTTGAATGGGGACTCAAGGATGGTCAAATCATTTTGATTGATGAAGTTCTGACTCCTGATTCGTCAAGATTCTGGCCTCAAAGCGAGTACGCGCCGGGAAAGTCCCAACCTTCGTTTGACAAACAGTTCGTGCGCGACTACCTTGAGACGCTTAAGTGGAATAAACAACTCCCACCACCTGCCCTACCGCTCGAGGTGGTAGAGAAAACGAGTGAGAAGTACCGCGAAGCTTATCGCTTGCTGACCGGAAGCTCCCTCAGCTAAGGTGAGACCGCAGCATTTTTCGACAGCACATGGTCACATGGAACTGGCTGGATTGCATTCTTGCCGCTATTGTCGCGGCTTCCGTTATAACGGCTGTCATGAAGGGGTTCGTCCGGGAGCTGATCTCACTGGGATCGGTGCTGGTCGGCTTGGGAGTGGCAGCCTTCGGCTATCCGCGCGCGGCGGGGTGGTTTGACGACATCACCAAATCACATGAAATCGCCCTCGGCTTGGGATTCCTGGTCTTGTTCGTGGGCACGCTGATCGTAGGCACGCTGGTGGGAATGGTGGCGGGCAAACTCATCAAGACCGCAGGACTGGAGTGGTTTGACCGTTTCCTAGGCGGAGTCTTCGGATTGGTGCGCGGCGTTCTGGTTGACGCCATTTTGCTGATGGCCTTTGTAGCCTTCGCCATCAAGCCGGAAGCTGTGCGGCAATCCGTCATGGCGCCCTACGTGACCACTGGGGCGCGCGCCATTGCCCTTATCATGCCGGGAGGGCTGCGAGCTCAATTCCACCTCGGCATTGAAAAGTTCCGCGAAGAACTGATTCAAACCGACAAAGGATTGGCGAAGCAATAAAACGCGTTTCGGATGAATTTATATTGATCGGAGCATTACCGTGAAAGACCAACTTGAATCCCTCGTTAATCAAATGATTGAGCAGGGGATTCTCTTTACCGACGCCGTTTCAGAATTTGAGAAGAAGTTCATCAAACAGGTGCTGGAAAAGAATAACGGCAATCATTCCAAAGCCGCTGTCGCTCTGGGTATTCACCGCAATACCTTAAGTCGCAAGGTGGACGATCTGGGCCTCAACCATCGGCCCAAACGCCGCAAGCGCGCCGCTCGATGATCACATGTGGCATCCCGCTCGGCAATTCTGATCCCTTCCCGCCAAATCGCAGGAACAGTTCAAGCGTCGGGCAGGATCCGATCGCCCCATCCGCCGACATGTTTGCCCCAGTGTCAATGTTGGTCGGTTGAAATTCTATGAGGTAAGGCAGCAGGTGAGATGAGGCAGGGCCACCGGCAAATCCGGCGCCCTGCCTCAGGATAATCAGTTGCTCGGTGGCGGTGTGGTCTTATGGACCGGTTTGCGAAGCGGCGGTTTCGGTTTTGGCTTGGTCTTAGGTTCGTCGGGAATGGTATCAGGATTGATCGTTCCATCCACCGACACCACCAATGAGGGAGTCGCCGTATAGGCCGAAATTGTGCCATTAAAGCGCACGGGGTCGCCAGGGCTCAAATTCGTCACCTTCGGCTGCGTGGTATCCTTCAGTTCAACGTCCCACGTACCCGGTTGGGATTTTGACGCATCCAGGATGTCAATCCGGATGAGGTAGGTATCAGGCGCGTTAGGGCTCTTCTCTATGCTATCCACAAATCCCGCCAACCCGACGGTTTGCCCTTTGAGAACATCCCAGGTTTTCTGCGCTTTTTCGCCGCCGAGTTTCAGCGGGAACGTCATCGTATTGTAAGCGTCGACGTTTTGGTTGCCAGTGGGCTTGGGAACCTCCATGGGCGCAACCTTGAATCCGTCGGGTGGGTTCGCGCTGGAAGCTGCCTGCGTAAGGATATCGGCGAGCCCCTGGTCGTTGCCGTGGTAATTGACATAGGCACCCTTCAAGTAGGTGTTGATTTCATCGCCGGCGGGATTCTTGGGGGTGGCCGCATTCGCCAGGGATACGGCTCGCGCGATGTACCAGACCGCGTGGTCATAATCCGGCGGGACGGAATAGATGTAAGCAAGCCCCAGCCGGTAGAACGTGTAAACCTCGCTAGGATTGTCGGCGACGGCGGCTTTATAGGCGGTGATGGCGTTGGGGTAGTCCTTGTTCTGCAAGGCTACGAACCCCACAGCGCTATTGAAGAGAGCACGCTTGGGATTGACGTATTGTTTGAACTGCTCGTCCGTCGCGTCAGCCGGCTTTTGAAATTTCTGGAGCACGTCTAATCCGTGGTGTGCGTCGGCATCAGCGCGAGAGAGCTTGGCGGCCGCATCGGGATCGGTCCCCTTGAAGGTAAAAGGGAATACGAAACTCAGAAGGGATAGCGCGTCTAGATTATCAGGGTCGGCACCCAGAACCTTTCTGGCCGTTTCGATAGCCTGATCGCTTTTGCCGAGTTGGTAATAGGCTCCCATTTCGGCCACGTAGGCCTGCGCCTTGAAGTCGGACGTCGGATACTTTTGGATAAAAGCCTCGGCCAGGGAAATCTTCTTGTTGGGATCTTTCTCCGTCGCTATCGCATTGAAAGCGTCGTACTCATCCCGGCTCTTCCATTGTGGCGCCGCCGCCTGGGGTGGGGCCTGCATGCGAGACACGAGGAATAAATCGCGAGAATAGCGGGAGCGGTTTGCATGCTCAGCCGCAGTAGCGCCGGACGAAACGCTAATTAGCAAGGTGAGGGTCCAGAGCGCAGTAGTTTTCTTCATTGCAGAGCTACCTCAATGTTGGAATGGTGAATCGTAGGTGACCTGGGTACACCTTTTTTCAATATTACCCGAGGCCCGCGGGGCCTCACGCGCTGGAACTGCTCGTTGAACAATCTGTAATCCTTCGGATGACCCTATCCAAATATCAATTCCTGATGGACTTTTCAAGTAAAATCTCACTTTGTGAATCAATCCCGCACGCTTTTTTTCCTTTTACATAGATGCAGAACGCACTTTAAGCGTCTCCAAATAGTGGTGCTTGACGGTTCTTTCTGTGGCTCGAGCATCACGTCGATAAGCAAATCACTCTCTACGCCCACTGCCGATGCCGACTGCGGAACCCGCAGTCTCCCTTGCGGCAGGGACGCCATCCCCTCTAAAATCGCCCTCTGATGGCTGACCCTTCCCCACATGATCGCTTACGGCAAAGGGCTGAACTGGCTCTCGCGGTCTCTTCGCGCGCGGGAATCGAGAGCCTCTTCCAGGAAACTGCCAAAGATGTTCTGCTGGCGTTCGCGCGCAATCCCCATTTGCAGGAACGCGATCTGCTCCGCCTGCTTGAGCGCAGAGACCTGGCGCAGGAGGTGGTTCTCGAGCTTGCGCAACACAAGGCGGTGCGGCGCAGTTACATGGTACAACTCGCCCTCGTGCGGCACCCCAAGACGCCGCGTCAGGTTTCCCTGCCCCTGATGAAGTTCCTCTATGTCTTCGATCTGCTCCGCGTGGCGCAGGCTCCGGCTGTCCCCGCCGACGTTAAGATGGTAGCGGAAGAGACCATCCTCAAGAAGATTGTGGGCATGCCCCGCGGGCAAAGAACCGCACTTGCCCGGCGCGGCACCGGTCGCCTTGCCTCGAACCTTTTAATTAATTCCGACATGGAACTCATCCGCGCCTCCCTCGACAATCCTTACCTGACCGAAGGCCAGTTGCTCAAGGTGCTCGGCCGCGAAGACTTGCCACCCACCGTCGTGGAACAGATTTCGCAGCACCCGCGGTGGGCACAGCACTATCATTTGCGTCTGGCGTTGATCCGTAATCCGCTTACCCCTTTGGCCCGGGTGCTCGCCTTCCTCCCGGACATGGCGGTCACCGATCTGCAAGACATCTGCCTGGATCACCGAATGCTCCCGCAAGTGCGCAAGTACATTGAGGCGCATTGCGCTGCCCGACTGAACAAGCAAAGCCGCCCCGCACAAGATTGACGACTCTACGAACTAAACGCTTTAACTTCTCTTGCCTGTATTGACAACCCCCATGGCCAATTCGTTCCTTTTTTTAGTGCCATGCGAACCAAAATCCATTATTCCCACGCATGATCGAGAGAGAAGGCATTCGACCTACCACTTTCATTGCGCTCTGCTGCGCTACCAATTTCTACTGGAACAGCGCTAAGATATGGGCACGTTGCGGGCGATGGGAAAGCCCCGGGGCAGACACTTCTGTCGCGCTCTGCCGCCGTTCGATGGTGGTAGCTTGGCGGGGGTTCTTCCCGCCCTGGCAACGACGCCATCAGATATTTCTGGTGACAGCCTCCGAAGGAGGAGCCATGGCCCTTTCGCGATTAGCAAAGTTCTTTGCCGGACCCTCACCCCACCTGAGTCGCGAAGAAGCGATGAAGGTTTTCAGGCGAGATCAATTCAAATGTTACTACTGCGGTCTGGACGGGCAGCACGATTTCGAAAGCTGGATGATCCTGACCGTCGATCACGTCCATCCCCACGCCAAAGGCGGCCAGCGGAGCATGGAAAACCTGGTGACTGCCTGCCAGCCCTGCAATCTGCTCAAGGGCAAGCGGGTTTATAAATCTCTCCAGGAAGCAAAACAGCACGTTATCGCCAAGCGCGAGGAATGGCGGCAGATCTACCAGGAACAGATCAAGGCAGCATAACGCAGTGGGCGGGAAGCAATCAGTTGCTTCGCGGGAACAGAAAGTTGTTCCAGCCGCAGGAGATGTTTGTGCCCGCGCCCGTCGAAACAACTGGCTGGCGCCGTTCGATCCTGGATTAGATTTTGCCGGAGAGATGAACGATTGGACGCTGCCGGAAGAATCCCTCATCACCCCCGTTCCACCCCCACCCGCCGACCTGAAGCGGTCGCACTTTCTCCTATTGAATCGCTCTCCCCCGCCTGGGACGGCACTCGGCGTTTGCTTTTTCGTCCTTTTGACCGCCGCCGGTGGATATCCCTCAGCATCGTGTGTCTGTTCCTGGGCGGTGGCACTTCCACCGCTGCATTCCAGTGGGGATTCGGCGCCCTGCCGATTGACTTGCATGCCCCGGAGCTTCTCTTCCGCATCCAGTTCATGATGGCCCAGCACACCAGCTTGATCGTGCTGGCGGTCATCCTCAGTCTGGGCGTGGTTCTCAGCCTCATCTACATTCGCTGCGTGCTTCGATTCGTCCTCATCGATGCCGTTGTCAGGCAGGATGTCACGGTGCGCAAAGCCTGGAGAAGCTTGGGATCCAGTGGCCGATCCTACTTCCTCTGGCTTTTGGGAGTGGTGGGCGCTGTTCTGGTGACGGTTGGCGCAGCAGCCATGGTCTCGTTTCGCTTTATCAGCTTCATTCGCGAGGCGGGCTATCCAGAATGGCTGGCTTCTCTCCTACTCGTGACGGAGCTGGTGGCGGTTGTCGGTGTCGGATTACTGGTGGCCATCATCATCACGCTGACGGATGACCTGGTGGCGCCATTGATTTACGCCGAACACGTCTCCGTTCCCGGCGCGTGGAGGGTCGTCTGGAAAATGGCGCGGCACGATTTCGGAACATTTCTTGTTTATATTATTTTGCGATTCGCCGTGGGCATGGGGATTAGCATTGGCGTGCTGTTCGTTCTTTTCCCCGTTTTGATGGGATTGTCCTCGATGGCGCTCGTCACGGCAGCAGTGGTTGTCCTCGCCCTGCGCGTCGTGGGATTGGCGTGGGTATGGAATCCTATAACTTTTGTTCTGGGAGCCCTTGCCCTCAGCATCTTCACCAGCCTATTGTTCGCACTTCTCAGCGTGGTTGGAATGCCCGGCCAAGTCTACCTTCAGGATTACGGCGTCAGGTTTATCGCCTCGCGGGTTCCGTCGCTCGAAGCCCTTTGCCGAGCTGGGGACCCAGAGGGTCCTTGAACCTAAACCTCTTCCGGCCCAAGTTTCTGTCGTTTTGTTGCATTGCGGAAAAAGCATCCAACACGGCGTGGCATCTCCGTCGGCTTTTTTGTGGCCGCCACCCGGAGGTTTCAAGAAGCTAGCTGGAATTTCTTACCGGCACAAAGGTTTTCGAAGGTCTCGTTCGTGAAGTCTGAGTGGGCCAAATTCTGACATTCTGTCTGGTTCAAATTAAATTTGTATGATTTTTGGTAACCCGCTTAATTGGGCAATGACATATTTGACTGACCAAGGTTTAGAAGGGTAGCTTTAATTGCTTCCCCTCCAGCTTTGGCGCTACCTTTTGCGCTTGGGCTTGGTTGCCCGCTTGGCTTTGCGCTTTCTCGTTCCGACTTCGCTCTTGGGCACCTTCAATAGTTTTCCAAGTAACGACTCGAAATTTTGCATTGCCTTGTCGGGGTTCTCGACTTGGAATGTATCTGCTTTCTCCCTCACCCTTCATCCCCAATCAACTGTTTGTAAGTCAGCCTCCGATTGACGATATGCGCCAACACAAAGACGAACCGCCCGAGATCATCAAGGTCTTTACGAAGATTGTAGCGAAATGCTTGCTCATCCAGATACCGATGCAGATGGAAAGGCATGACGCTAACGTAGGTTCCCTTTAGAGTACGCTTTAAAAGGCTCCAGAAATTCTCAAGGCCGTTTGTGTGGACACGGCCACGGACGTACTCAACGGCATGGTCTACTACTTGATGCTCAAATTCCCGGTTCAGGCCATCATAGCTTGGTAGAGCATCGCTGTATACCGCCGAACCAGCCTTGATGTGTTCCTTCACTCGGGCTTGCAGCGTGTTCTTCTTGCGATTTGGCAGCACTTCTACGCGGACTTCTCCGCCCCTCTTGGAGAATCCCATTACCGCCGTCTTGTCGTCACCAGCGCCGGGGCCGTGAATCCTTTCCTTACGCTTGGCTTCGTGCATGTTTCGAGCCTTGCCACCAATAAAGGTTTCGTCAACTTCGACTTCGCCGTCAAGCTTTACAAAGCTCTGTGAGTGCATCGCCTTCCGAACCCGATGCAGCATGAACCAAGCGGATTTCTGCGTCACGCCAAGGGCGCGCCCCACTTCATAGGAACTGATGCCGTTCTTATCATTCGCAAGCATCCACACCACCGGCAGCCACTTGGAAAGGGGCAGCGGCGAATCCTCGAAGATTGTGCCAACCTTCAGTGAGAACTTGGGGCGAGAATGCTTCTCGTAGCATTTCCAGAGACGTGCGTTCGCCAAGTAGCTCAACTTATCGGACCCGCAGGTTGGGCACTTTACCACGCCATCGGACCAACGAAGACGGACCATGAAGTTGTGGCAATTCTCATAATCAGCGAAGAAATTAACCGCTTCGAGAAGTGTTTTCGGGGTATCATTGGTGGTCATCATGGTCAGAATGGTACCTTAAAAACCTAGGGTCTGTCAAGTGGTTTATTATGCTTATTTTTAATCATTTCCAAGCTCTCGCAATTATTGTGCGATAGCAGAGATCGGAAGAGCACACGTCTGAACTCCAGTCACGCC
>OCZT010004740.1_pt1 | contig 13633 bp, 8 predicted proteins | sample 1539031 | NCBI WGS metagenome assembly OCZT01 (sample SAMEA3539308, study PRJEB22396) | soil metagenome | biome: tundra; feature: field; material: soil | place: USA | collected 2010-05 | depth 0.15 m | reverse complement strand
TCAGCGAACAAGCGATGCGCGAGAGCACCTTTGTCGTCGAAAAGCTCGTCCACCGCTTCTGAGGATTGAATTGGCGCAGCCGTCCCGGCTGCGAGTTCTGGCGGCGTCCCGCCCCTACAACTGGCGGGCGGGACGCCCGGCCAACCCACAGGCGGGCACGCCCGCACCACACTTTATCACTGGCCCTCCCTTGGCGCGCATAGCGTGTTTGTCTGGCATTAGTATCTTGCAACAATTATGCAATCATCATGTAGCTATCATGCAACCATTATGCAGTGATTATGCAGCAATCATGTAACTATCTAGTAATAAGCCACTTACTCTCGTGGTGATTAGGCGCTGCTACTGCGGCTCCAGCGGGTTCGGAAGGCATCAACAGAGCCCTTGGCAGTTTAGGCTCGCCACGCTGGCGGGCGTATCGGCTGGCCCAACTGCCTGCTGATTCGCCTTTTCTATTGCCGCGCCCCATTCACAGCCCGAAACTCGGCAGGTGGCGCCGGCCCCTAAACCAATCTTCTCGGTCCAGGTGCGCGAGTTGGTCGAGTTCGCCCTGCGGCAAGGCGACCTTGGCGGCGAGCGCGACTTTGTCGGGCCGAACCGCGCCCTGGCGGGCACGCGCGGCCACCAACGGCTCCAGCGCTCCCGCCCCGCCGGCTATCAGAAGGAGGTGCGCCTCTGCCGCGAAATCGAGACACCCGACTTCACCCTGCGCATTCAAGGGCGCATAGACGGTCTGCTGACCAGCGCGCACGAGGTGCTGCTGGAGGAGATCAAGACGGTCCAGGGCGGATGGGACCGGATAGCCGACCCACTGCATTGGGCGCAGGCCAAACTCTACGGTTTCATCTATGCACAGGATAACGCGCTGGAGCAGATCACCATCCAGTTAACCTATCTGGATCTCGATACCGGCGAGCTGACGGAGTTTCGCAACCTCTTCACCCTGAAGGAGCTTTCGGCCTTCTTCGAGCACACGACCAATATCTACCTCGACTGGCTGCGGGCGCATCAAGATTGGTGCCGGCAGCGCGACGAGTCCATCCGCTCGCTCCACTTCCCTTTTGCGCGCTACCGACCCGGTCAGCGGCCGCTCGCCGTAGCCGCCTACCGCGCTTTCGCCCGCGGCGGGCGACTTTTCCTCGAAGCGCCGACGGGCATCGGCAAGACCATCTCCGTGCTCTTCCCGGCAGTCAAAGCCCTCGGGGAAGGCAAACTCGAACGCATCTTCTACCTCACCGCGCGCACTGTAGGACGCGCGGTGGCCGAGAAGGCCTGCGCCGACCTGCGGCAGGCGGGGCTCCGCTTGCGCACATTGACGCTCACCGCCAAAGAGAAGATCTGTGTTCAGGAAGGCCAACCCTGCGACCCGCTCACCTGCCCGTTTGCCCGTGACTACTACGACCGCCGCCGACCCGCCATGCGCGCCGCTTTGGCTCGCGAGGAGATCACCCGCCCGGTGCTTGAGGCCGTTGCGCGAGAGCACCAGGTTTGCCCCTTCGAGCTTTCGCTCGACCTGTCGTCCTGGGTCGATGTCGTTGTCTGTGATTACAACTACGTATTCGACCCGAAGGTCTATCTGCGACGCCACTTCTCCGAAGAGCCGGGCGATTACGCGTTCCTCGTGGACGAGGCGCACAACCTGGTGGACCGCGCCCGGGAGATGTTCTCCGCCGATCTCGATACGCGGGAGATCCAGGACGTCCGCCGAGCCCTCAAGCAAGGAGTGCCCCGCTGCGCCAAAGCCCTGACGCGCCTGACCTCCGCACTGCGCAAGCTCGCCGGACCGGCCATCCTGGCATCTGAGCCAGTCGCCGCTTCCGATCCATCCAGCGAGCTCAATCTCTTCCCTGCTGACGGAGGCAGGGCGGCGCTACCCTCAGCGTGCCGCACAGTGGTCTCGGGCGGCCAACAGCGCGCTGAGGACAGCGTCGCCCTACCCGCGAGTGTAGTCGGCGCAACTGTTTCCGCCAAAAACGCATGCAGCACCACCCGCGATTTCCCGGCCGACCTGTTGCCTCCGCTTGACGACGCTCTCAAGCAGGCCGAAACATGGCTCGCCCGGAATCAGCCCGCGGACTTCCGCGAGAGCCTCCTCGAACTCTATTTCCACCTGCACTCTTTTCGCCGCACCGCCGAACTCTACGACGAACGCTTCGTCACGATCATCGAGCCGGGCCGCTTGGTCCGCGTCCGGCTATTCTGCCTCGATCCGTCGTTCCTCCTCCGGCAGGCGCTGGCACGGGGCAAAGCCGCTGTGTTCTTCTCCGCCACGTTGACGCCGATCGACTACTACCGCGCGCTGCTGGGCGGCAGTCCGGAGGACCCCTTGCTGCAATTGCCATCGCCCTTCCCGCCCGAGCACCTCGCCGTACTGGTGCAGGACTGCATCCGCACGCATTTTAAGGCCCGCGCCGGCAGCCTGCCCGAGGTCGTGCAGGCCATCGCCTCGCTCATCGAAGGGCGCGCCGGGAACTATCTCGTTTATCTCCCCTCATATCAGTACATGGCGGCCGTGCAGGAAAAGTTCCATGCCCTCTATCCGGCTGTGCCAATCCTCGTCCAGCGTTCCGGCATGAGCGAGCCCGAGCGCGAAGCCTTCCTGGCCACTTTCGCCGTCGAGCATGGCGAGACGCTCGTTGGGTTTGCGGTCATGGGCGGAATGTTCGGCGAGGGCATCGACCTCGTCGGCGACCGGTTGATCGGTGCGGTCATTGTCGGCGTCGGCCTGCCCCAGCTTTGCGTCGAGCGCGACCTGATCCGCGACTACTTCCAGGCGCAGACCGGGGCCGGCTTTGACTACGCCTACACTTTTCCCGGCATGAACCGTGTCCTGCAGGCGATTGGCCGCGTCATCCGCTCCGAGACGGACCGCGGCGTGGTTCTGCTCATCGACGCCCGGTTTGCCGAACCGCGCTACCGCCGCCTGTTCCCCGCCTGGTGGCGGCCCGCTCGCGCCCGAAGCACGGAGGAAATCCGCAAGGGCCTGGCCGAGTTCTGGGTTCGGTCAGATTAGTTCTTCACCGCCAGGAGAGTAAGCTGCGGCCACCACCAGACGATCTTGCCGCGCTCGTTGCGGAGCCGAAGCGCCGTCCGCACCCGTTTGGCTGCACCGCCCACCGCCGCCATGACCTGCTCGCGATTCTCGGGCGGGGTAGCGGCTGTGTCGAAATACCATTGCAGGTCCGGCTGTTTTAATGGCTGCAGTTCGGAGCGCTCAATGGTCAGGCCCGCGTCTCGCACAAACGCTTCCCAGGTCTTGCGCGAGAGATAGCGGCCATGGCTCGGGTCACGCAGCTTCTCGACGTGGTGCAGCCATTCCTCGGTCGGCGGGTCGTCGTCGGGCACGCTCCCATCGATCAAGAGAAAGCGTCCACCCGGTTTGAGCACGCGCGCGACCTCGGTCACGAACATCGCCGGGGAACTGAAGTGATGCGCCCCCACTCGCGAGGTGACGAGATCAAACGAGCCGGGGCCAAACGGCGACTCCTCCGCCGGGAACAGCTTTGTTTCGATGCTCAGGCCGGCTTCGGCGCAGAGCTTGGCCGCGTTCAATAGCATGCGCGGCGCGATATCCCCCGCCGTGACTTTCCAGCCGTGACGGGCCAGCCAGAGCGCTGTGTGCCCGCCGCCGGTGGCAATGTCCAGGGCGGCCCCCCCCGTCGGAGCGCTAATGCCTTTCAACGCCGCTTCCACGTCTTCGGTGTTCGCCAAAATGTGTGACTTCCCATAACGGTCGCTCTGCCGCTCGAACTGCCTGGCCGAAGCGGCCTGCTTGGTATCCAACGCGTGTTTATTCACATCAAATCATGTACATCCAGCGGACGAACTACTCAAGCTTCCTCTTCGGAGGCCGTGATTGACGCATCGGTTGGCCGTGCCTACGCTCGCGCCATGACGGCTCCGCTCTCCCACGTCAGTCGGTTGGCGCTGAACCCGGCGCAACTCGCTCGCAAGGCCATCAGGAACCACCGGCCCGCCACCCGCAAGAAGGCGGAACAATCCCTGAAGACAGCCGCCTCGGCCTTGCCGTTCCCGGCTTGACCGGGTGAGGGCGCCGCGCAACCATCTAGCCGCTATGGAAATCAAACTCACCGCGATCCAAATCGAGAAACCGGAACCGCTCAACTTCATTCTCGGCCAGACGCATTTTATCAAGTCCGTGGAGGACATACACGAAGCCCTGGTCGGGGCGGTGCCCGGCATCAAATTCGGATTAGCCTTCTGTGAGGCGTCCGGCAAATGCCTTGTGCGCTGGACCGGCACCGACCCGGCCATGATTGAGCTGGCCCGGAAGAACGCCCTGGCCATCGCCGCCGGGCACAGCTTCATCCTGTTCCTCGGCGAGGGGTTTTACCCCGTCAACGTGCTCAATGCCGTCAAAATGGTGCCCGAGGTCTGCCGGGTTTTCTGCGCCACCGCTAACCCGACGCAAGTGCTGATTGCCGAGACCACCCAGGGGCGCGGCATCGTGGGGGTCGTGGACGGGCTTCCGCCCAAGGGTCTTGAGGGGGATGCAGACATTGAATGGCGCAAGAAGTTTCTCCGCCAGATTGGTTACAAGCTGTAGAATGGCATCTGCGCCGGCAGTGGTGAGCGGGGCCTCGTTCCATTAACTCGCGAGGCGGGCTCAGACCGAATAGCCAATGGCCAATCGCCAATAGCAGATGGCAAATGGCGATTGGCAAATAGCCGCGCGGCGGGACTTGACCTGATTACAACAAGATTTGAAGCTCAATGCGCTCGAGCCGGCGCCTCAGCGCATAACTCGCCGAGAATCGCGGCGCCCCTCCCTGCTCCGGTTTACTTGTCCAGAGACTCGCGCACTACCTTGGTAAGGGAGGTTCGGGTGTAGGGCTTCTGCAAAAAGGCCGTCCCGCCCCGGTGAAAGAGCTCGGTATTCATCTCTTCCACGTTATACCCGCTGGTGAAGATGATCCTGAGGCGAGGGTGGCTGGCCACAAGTCTAACCGCCAGATCCCGGCCCGACATCCCCCCAGGCATGACCACATCCGTGAGCATCAGGTCAATGTGGTCGGCATGGTCTTCCCAGACACGCAGGGCTTCCGCGCCAGAGCCCGCTTCCAACACCTGATAGCCGCAATCCTGCAGGATCACGTGCGTCATGTCGCGCAGCACCGGTTCGTCTTCCACCACCAGAATCGTTTCGTGGCCGCCCCGCACGGGAGCGGCAAGCGGGGACTCCGGCGGCAGGGCTTTGACGGGCTTGCTGCAGGCGGGGAGGAAAACCTTAAACGTGCTGCCCTTCCCAAGGTCGCTGGCGACCTCGATCCAGCCCTCGTGCTGTTTGACAATGCCATACACCGTGGCCAGGCCCAGGCCCGTGCCCTTGCCCACTTCTTTGGTGGTGAAGAAGGGCTCAAAGATGCGGCCCATCGTGACCGAGTCCATGCCGCACCCGGTATCGCTGACCGTAAGACAAACGAAGGCGCCCCGGCGCGCCTCGGGATGGCTCTGGACGTAAATCTCGTCGATCTCGACCGGGCTGGTGCTGATCGCCAACGTGCCTCCGCCGGGCATGGCGTCGCGGGCGTTGACGGCGAGGTTCATGAGGACCTGCTCCACCATGCCGGTGTCCGCCTGCACGAAGGGGAGCTCCGATGGGGGATTGAACTCCAGGGCGACGGTTTCGCCGAGCAGCCGCTTGAGCATTTTCGACAAGTCGCTGACCACCTTGCGCAAGTCGAGCGGCATGGGCTTCATGACATTCTTGCGGCTGAACATAAGCAACTGCCGGGTCAAACCGGCGGCGCGTTCGGCCGCGAAATAGATCGCCTGCGCGCAACTGAGCACCTCGGGTGGGACGTTGGTTTTGGCCAGAATCATCCCCGAGTGCCCCTGGATGACGGTGAGCATATTGTTGAAGTCGTGCGCCACCCCGGCGGCCAATTGCCCGATTGACTCCATCTTCTGTGATTGGCGGAACTGGGCTTCCAGGTTCAACCGTTCGGTAATGTCTTCCACATAGCAATGGACGACCTGGCTGGGCGCCGCCGGGTGAAACGACCAGGCCAGGGTGCTTCCCTCGAATACGGTTTCGAGCCGCGGCGCGCTGTGGCCTGACTCCAGGCAGTTGTGGATAATTTCCAGGACGTTGGGTGGCAGGAGCGTGCACGGATGGTCCTGGCCCACGGAGCGGCTGAGCTTGAGGGCGGCCTCGTTGTAGTAAGTGATGGTGCCGTCGGCCGCCAGCTCCATGGCCGGGTTGGGGTAGAGCCGGACGAAAGCGGCTAGCTTCTGCAAATCGGATTCGGCACGAATCCGTTCGACCGCCATCGCCAGCACCGTCGCGAGAGAGAACAGGAAATGGATCTCACCCTCGGCGAAGGTTCGTCGGCGCGCAGTGTGCGCCCCCAGGACGCCGAACGCCTGCCCGTGCCCGGAAATCGCAACGCTGATCCCGCTCACGACCCCGTGCTCGGTCATCAGCGATGAGCCGCGGAAGCGCGTCTCCGTAGGCAGATGCTCGAAGGCCACCGCCTCGCCGGCTGCCAGCGCAAACCCGGACTCCGTGTGCGGGTCCGCCGGCAGGGCCACCTTCCCGACACAACCGTTCTTCCAACCGATCCCGGCGCGCAGCAGCAGGAACTTTCCTCCCGGCTGCAATTCCAACACCTGACAATACTCGACCTCCAGGGTCTGTGCCACGAGCATGACGGCCTGATTCAGCAGCGCGGGAATATCGTTGCTCACCATGGCGAACTGGCCCAGGGCGGCCACGACGGTTTGCCGGAAAGAATGGTTGAGGAGGTTTTGGTCCGACTGCTCGCGTTCCTTTACGTGCTCCTCCAGCGAGGCCACCATCGCGTCGAAGGCGCGCGCCAACTCGCCCAGCTCGCCGCGTTCCTGCGACAACCCGGTGCGGCTCTTCAAGTCTCCGGCGCCCAACTGCTGGACTGTGTTGGACAGGATGCGCACCTGGCGAAGGATAAAGCGCTCGCCGCCGAACCACGCGGCGCCCAAGGCCACCAGCCCAACCGCAAACCCCGACCAGGGAAGCTCATAACCATAGTGAGTGGCGAAGTACTGGTTCAGGAAGTACATGAGCCCCCACGCCGGAACGATGGCCAGGAAGACCGTTCCCACCAACCGATACCGCAGGCTGGAGAAACTCGTCATAAGGTCTTCACGTGTCTGCTGTCGGCAAATAGTAGCGAACCGCCGCTCCCGAGGCAAAAGGATTCGTAGTGCTTTTCCAAAGACGGGCGTGTCTTGATACGGCCGCCACGCCTGGCACGACATGGCGACGGTGTCCCGATGCGCGGCGAGCCGCTGCACTTTGAACTTTGAAGTTGGGTGGGCGAACGTAGAATGCACTTATGAGTTTGTATCCGGTGGGACAGTTCCCAGCTTATCGGCCCCGGCGCTTGCGGCAGTCGCCTGCCTTGCGCCAGTTAGTGCGGGAAACGCAGTTGCAGGTCGCGCACTTGGTCCTGCCCTTGTTTGTCCGTAGCGGATGCAAGCTGCGGCGGCCCATTGCCGCCATGCCGGGCGTGTTCCAACTCTCGCCGGATGAGCTATTGCGCGAAGCGGCCCGGGCGCATGAGCTGGGCGTGCCGGCGGTGTTGCTCTTCGGCATTCCCGACCGTAAGGACGCCAAAGCCTCCGGCGCCTATGCCGCCAACGGCATCGTCCAGCAAGCTGTGCGATTGCTCAAGAAAGAGCTGCCCCAATTGCTGGTCATCACCGACGTTTGCCTGTGCGAATACATGGAGCACGGCCATTGCGGCATCGTGCGTCGCGACAAGTCCGGTGCCAGAATTCTCAATGACCCCACCCTGAAACTGCTCGCCCGCGCCGCCGCCAGCCACGTTCAGGCCGGCGCGGACTTGGTCGCCCCCAGCGATATGATGGACGGTCGCGTGCGCGCGATCCGCGAGGAACTCGATCGGCTCGGCTTCCAGGAAACCCCCATCATGTCCTACGCTGCCAAATTCGCCTCCGCCTATTACGGCCCGTTTCGGGAGGCGGCGGAATCGGCGCCGAAGTTTGGCGACCGGCGCAGTTACCAGATGGACCCGGCCAATGCGGCCGAAGCGTTGCGCGAGGTGGCGCTGGATATTCAGGAGGGCGCCGACATCGTTATGGTAAAGCCCGCCCTCGCCTATCTCGACATCCTGTATCGTGTAAAGGCGGAGTTCGGCTATCCAACGGCGGCCTACGCGGTGAGCGCCGAGTATTCGATGGTGAAAGCGGCCGGCGCCCAGGGGTGGATTGACGAGCGCGCGCTGACTCTGGAAAGCCTCCTCGCCATGCGCCGCGCGGGCGCCGACATTCTGATCACTTACGCCGCCACGGATGTGGCCCGGTGGCTGAGAGAGAAATGACCTACTTGCCGGTCATCGTTAAGGCGTAAAGCAGCACGCCAATGATCAGCAAGCCAACCAGACCGGCCACGATCCAGAAGATCTTGCTGCCCTTGTCGTCTTTCTTCGAGAAACCCGAGCCCTTGGTGTCGAAGCCGCCGGTGCGTGCACCTTGCTCCAGATCGGTCAAGCTGACGCCGCGCTGCATCACCAGCGTTTGATCGAGAGCCTTCTTCGTGGGGGCGGCCGGCGCGTCGGTTTCCAGGCGCAGTTCAATCTTACCCAGGCGCAGGATCTGGCCGGGCTTGATCACCTTCTCGGTAATTTTCTCGCCATTGATGAAGCTGCCATTGGTGGAATTGAGGTCCACGACCACCACGTCTTTGCCACGCAGCAGCACCTCGCAGTGGTGGCTGGAGACGGATGGCTCGGCGATTTGAAAGGTGTTGTCCTCGACCCGGCCGATGGTGGTCTTATCCGCCTTCAACTCCTGGGTGCGCCCGGTCATTCCCGCGCTGAGGACAACGAGTTTTGCCATAAATCAGTTAAGTAGTGCGATTATTGCCGCTGACCGCTCAGAGTCAAACGGAAACGTGAGGGGTGAAACGTGAAACGTGAAACGTGAAACGTGATGCGTGAAGGCGGCCACAGAATGAGCTTCGGATGATTCGTTCACGTTTCACGTTTCACGTTTCACGCATCACGCATCATTTCCCAAGGATCATCTCGCGGAACTGCGCGAACAGCCCGGTCGAATCGTGCGGCCCCGGCGATGCCTCCGGGTGATACTGCACGCAGAAGACCGGTTTGGTCTTGTGGCGCATGCCTTCAACCGTCTGGTCGTTCAGGTTGATACGGTTCACCACCACGTCCGGCGGCAGCGTCTTCGGGTCCACCGCAAACCCGTGATTCTGCGCGGTGATCTCCACCTTACCGGATTCAAGCTCCTTCACGGGCTGGTTGGCTCCGCGGTGCCCAAACTTCAGCTTGAAGGTCTTGCCGCCAAACGCCTGGCCCAGAATCTGATGCCCCAGGCATATCCCGAAAATTGGCAGACCGGCTTTGATCAGGTCGCCCACCGCCTGCACAGCGTACCCGAGGGCCGCCGGGTCGCCCGGGCCGTTCGAGAGGAAGATTCCCGCTGGCTTGTATTGCAGCGTCTCCGCCGCGGTAGCCGTCGCCGGCACCACCTGGACCCTAAACCCGTGCTGCCGGAGCCGGCGCAGAATGTTGTATTTCATCCCGTAGTCGTAGGCCACGATGGGAATGTCCGCCGGCGGCAGCGGGTCGTGCGCATCCCGCGTTTCCGCAGCAGCGGGGCCGCGGGCCAGGTTGAAATTGGCGCTCTGCTCATCTTTCTGGTCCCACAAAAACGCCTGTTTGTGGGTAACTTCCTTGACGTAATCAACCCCCATCAAGCCCGGCCATTCCTTAGCCCGCTTGACGGCCTCGTCGGCGGTGGTGCCTTCCGTGGAGATGAAACCGTTGAGCGCGCCCCGCACCCGCAGCTTCCGGGTCAGCGCCCGGGTGTCAATACCCTGGATGCCAGGAATGCCATTTTGCTCGAGGTACTCGGAAAGGGAACTCTCCGAGCGCCAGTTGCTCACGACGGGCGACAGCTCGCGGATGACGAACCCCGCCACGTGCGGCCGCCAGGATTCGACATCCTCCCGGTTCACGCCGTAGTTGCCGATGAGGGGATAGGTCATCGTGACGATCTGCCCCTTGTAGGAAGGATCGGTCAGAATTTCCTGGTAGCCGGTCATCGACGTGTTGAAGCATACCTCGCCGCAGGCTGAGGCGCGTGCGCCAAAACCCACGCCGTGAAACACCGAACCGTCTTCCAGAGCCAGAATTGCTTTCATTTGGAAATCGCCAGCCGGCAATCAGGCCGCCGCCTGTTCGCGCTGTTCAACCCACGCCTTCCGGCCGCCCACAACTGTGGCGACCGCTTTGCCGCGCAGCGGCCAGCCATAAAAGGGGCTGTTCGATGATTTGCTCGCGCTCCGGCTTCTGTCAAATACCCACTCGCAGTCCGGATCAAAGACCGTCACGTCAGCCTCCGCGCCAACGCTCAGTGTCCCTTTAGGCAGATGCAGCAGCCGGGCGGGCGCGACGGTGAACTTCGCAATCAGGTCCGCCAGGCCAAGGCGCCGCGTGTGGTAAAGCTGCATCAGCGAAAGCGCAAGTTCCGTTTCCAGGCCCGTGATGCCGAACGGAGCATAATCGAACTCCACGTCTTTCTCGTAATCGCAATGCGGCGCATGGTCGCTGCAAAGAATCTCCAGCGTGCCATCCGCCAGCCCTTCCAGCACGGCCTCGCGATCACGCGCCGTGCCGAGCGGCGGGTTCATCTTTAAATTGGTGTCGTAGGCCGGCCAGGCAGGCCGCCCCTCGCGGCGCCCATCAAACCCGAAAATGCCCTTGCCATCCGCCTCCAGGAACTTCTCGCTGCCTGCCACCGCCGCGTCCGTCAACGTGAAATGATGTGGGCAAGCCTCGCCGGATATGGGCAAGCCCCGCTTCTTCGCCTCGCGCAGAAGCTTCACGCTCCCCGCCGCGCTGATGTGCTGGCAATGGACGTGCGCCCCGGTCAACTCGGCCAGCACAATGTTCCGCGCCACGATCGTCTCCTCGCCCGCCGCCGGCCACCCGCGCAGCCCCAGCACCGTGCTCCAATAGCCCTCGCGCATCACCCCATCAATCACCAGCGAGTTGTCCTGGCAATGATCCAGCACGGGCAGCTCGAACATCTTCGCGTATTCCAGCGCGCGTCGCATCATGTCGTTGTTCTGCACGCAATGCCCATCATCGGTGATGGCCACCACGCCGGCCTTCTTGAGCGAGCCGATCGGCGCCAGTTCTTCGCCCTCCAAGCCCTTGGTGATGGCCCCGGTGGCATAGACGTTGACGATCCCCTGCCCCGCCGCGCGTTCGTGAATCAGCGCCACCGTCCCGGCATTGTCAATCGCCGGTGACGTGTTGGGCATGCAAACTACCGACGTAAAGCCGCCGCGTGCCGCCGCCGCCGTCCCGGTGGCAATGGTTTCCTTGGCCACTTGGCCCGGCTCGCGCAGATGAACGTGCATATCGATCAGCCCCGGGCAAACCACTTGCCCGCTCACGTCCATCCGCTCGACGTCGGCGGGCGCTTTGGCCGCGGCGTCGCCCCCCACGGCGGCGATTTTCCCCTCGCAAATCAGCACGTCGGCCCGGTCATCGAGACGGTTGGCCGGGTCGATGACCCGCCCGCCGGTGAGAAGCAGCGAATTCATGTGCCCGCAGGGTACACGCTCCTCGTCGGAGTTCAAGCCTCCCGACGCTTTGGATTCTGGGAGCCCTTCTCATTTTGTCAGGTTGGTAGGGCCCATCGCCATAATCAGAACTGCTGGGGAGCCTCAGGGAAGCCTCAGGGAAGCCTCGGGGTAGCCTCGGGGTAGCCTCGGGGTAGCCTCTGGGTAGCCTCTGGGTGGCTTCAGGGTGCCTACCGGTTGGCTACCAGATGGCCTCGGGGTAGCCTCAGGGTGGCTTGGAGTCCCCCTTTTCCGCTGAAGCGGGATGAAAGCGCCTCATGGGCAACGTGAAGGGCAAGCCAAGCCCTCAAAAAATGGGATGCTCACGAATTGCTGGGATTTTGGCGCTTCCAATTGACAATCGGAACCTCGCCGTTACAATTTGCATCACTTTGTTGCGGGTGTAGCTCAATGGTAGAGCTCCAGCCTTCCAAGCTGGTCACGTGGGTTCGATTCCCATCACCCGCTCCAACCTCCCAAACCCATTGCAAACAAAGGGTTTTGTGCCTTTACGACTCTGGGAATGGAGCCGGGTATAGCGCCCTGGTATAACAAGTGCAAGACCGTTTAACCTTGTCCAGGCTTTGCCCCGTCGCCCGGTCCTGATACCGGCTTCGCGGTCAGTACTGGAAAGGTGTTCAGTGTTCCGGGAATAAGGGCATTCCCGGCTCCAGGGGGTTGGGGACCATATCAGCGTAGCGGGCACTCCAAGAAAGCTTGCCAGGGGCAGCCGCAGGGCACGCCACGGGGCTTTCACGCAGGGCTTTCATCGGCTTGCGGGTTGGACTGGTCAAGGAACCGCAGCGTCAGGGTGCCCGGCTGCTCTAGCCGGACCTCGAAACGGTGGCCGGGCTTGAACCCGGCCCGCTCCAGCCGTTGACCCGCAATCCGAATGCGCGGCTTGATCTGCCCCCGCCAAGGGTCTCCTATGGCCTCAACTGCTAAACTGCGTGTGTGTGGATTCATTCTTCCTTCCTTCTTTCTGGCTGGCCCCGTTCTGGGCGGGTTGGCTGTTTGGTGGACTCTCGCCAGCAGCGTGCCAGCCATCCTTCCAGCGAGAGTGTGCTACGCCCCACTTTGGGGTGATGGTTAGGGAATCTCTTTGGATTGGGAGACCGTCCCGACACCGTATCTACTAGGGGGGAATCATACCGGCGAAGGGGTGGTCGTAAGGGACCCTGCTCCCTCTCCTTTGAATCAAGTCTGGTAAGGGAATCTTCTCAGGGGATCGTGCGCTCCATAGGCGATCTTTAGGCGCGTACACACACCGCCCCGGGAAGGGAAGGCGGCTGGGGGCGAGTGGCTGAATGTGAGGCCCCTTTCTCTACCCGAGCCGGTCGTGGAGAGCGCCGGGACTAGCCTCGCTAGGCACTACCCGGCAAATGCTCAGACGGGACTTCGGGGCTGGGGCCGCGCACAATGTTTGCTGTCAATCGCCTTTTCCATGCACCCGCCAACAACGCTGCTCAGCAGCGGCGGCCCGAGGGCGCTGGTTCAGTCACTTAACCCGCGTGGTGGCTGCTGGCTACGGCAATTTCTTAGACACGAGAACCTCGTCTTGGGTATTCGTGCCCGCCTTAATGTTAGGTGCAGAGCTGGCGCGGTCATAACCAGCCTTTTTGGCCGTGACCGTGGCGAGTCCGGTTGGAAGGCTGGGAACAACGTAGTGACCAGTCGCGTCAGTGGTGACGACGTGAGGGGCCTTGGAGCTGTCGGTGACGGCAACGGTCGCGCCGATGATGGGCAGGTGGGTGGCAGAGTCGGTAACCTGGCCGGAGAGGCTATCGTCCAACTTCGTTTGTGATAAGCTAATAGAAAGAAAGCCAGAACAGACAATCAAAGCCGACCAAAGAATAAACCCGACCACAGTGAAAAAGTGCTTCCCGCTTGGCAGCCATTTCCCAATCTTCTTAGCCAAGCATTCGCTGATGGTTTGCGGTAAGCACCAAGAAAAAAGGAGACAAAAAACAAACGAGGCGAACCCAAGAATAACCTTGGCCCCAGTGAAAAAGTCCC
>OCZT010004739.1_pt1 | contig 13639 bp, 15 predicted proteins | sample 1539031 | NCBI WGS metagenome assembly OCZT01 (sample SAMEA3539308, study PRJEB22396) | soil metagenome | biome: tundra; feature: field; material: soil | place: USA | collected 2010-05 | depth 0.15 m | reverse complement strand
TAGAAAAGTCACCTTTACCTTTTGGAGTTTGTTTTCCACTATTTTTGTCATTTGCTTATAGCCAAAAACATTATCCCAATAAGCAATTCCATCACGCAGATCTTTGACAGCGAAACAAATATGATCAATTTTCATTATAATATAATTGTTTTTAATGGTATGATGAACCCCGAAGGGCTCGCCGAAGTCAAACTCGCATGATTAGCTTCGCTGAGATCGCAAGCGCGGTTGTGATGGGGTTCAATCATGTGGGTTTCATTTGAATTTACCAGCTAATCCTTTTTAATTCACTTTTTCATCATCAGACAAAAGTGACTTTGAAGAAAAAATGCCATAAATCTATTACTAAGTAAAAACCTTCCAGGGCTTCCCAGTCGATTAAATGATGACCAATTAATTTTTGGATTAGAAAATCCCACCTCTTTTAATAATGATGCCCAGGTTTCAGGCCTTTGATGTTTATTCCACACAATAGTAGGTGATAAAGGATTGGTCATTCTAAGTTTAGCAAAAAAATTGGAATTAGAACAGTCACAAATTAATAATATGGCATTTTTATTCGCCACATTATAGATTTTTCTAAAGATTTTTTGATAGTTCTCATAAGAACTTCTATCAGTAAGTAAATTTATACATGATTGTTCATCAAGGTGATTGATGGAATTGTGCAAGAAAATAATATCATATTTATCCAGAAACAAGTAAGATTGAATTGTTGAATTCTTTAATACTACATTGTCATAATTAAGGGCTTTACTTATATAGTTAAACTTTTCATTTACCGTTATTCCACTGCCATCTGCTTCTGGTTCTAAACAAAGAACTTGTCTTGCTCCTTTGCTCGCAGCATAAAAACTATGTAACCCAATTCCTCCTCCAATATCCAGGAAGTTCTTATTATTAAAATCTATCCCCGAAAAAAGTGAATCTAAATGAAATGTTAAATTCCTCTTATTTGAGAAAAATTTTTCATTAATTATGAAATTATAAAAATCTTCAACTCGTTTTTTATTTTTCATTTTAATAAAGATTTGGCAACTAACCAATTTGAAAATTAGGTGTCATTAACAATGTAATTTACAAAATTAACATTTAAAATTTTCATAGGGGTGATATTTCTTTAAAACGGACATATTAACAAAAATTATTTTAATGGTTAATAAATAGACGATTACGTTCTTTGATATATTGGATTTCAGTGTTAACTATACAGCATAAGTTATGAAAACATCTGATCAAATAATCATCAAAGAATTGAAACGCATCATTTTGATGCAGGTACAGGAAATTACCTTGTTGACTGTTAACCTTTCCAAAAATAAAAAGAAAAAGGACAGCTATAAAAAGGATTTTTTTATTGCACATTTACTCCATGCCATTTATTGCTCAAATAGGTATTACCAATCATAAGTTTAAGAACCCTCCATGAAGTGTTTTCAATTTGATATTCAGCCGGAATCTGTTTAATATTAATTAGTTTATGTTCAGATATACAAATCTCTACAGAATTCAGAACTATCTGGCTATCAAAACCTGACAGAATAATAGTACCGGCATCCTGTGCCTCGGGTCGTTCCATTGATTGACGCAAGGATACTGCCGGGAAATTCAAAATTGCTGATTCTTCACTGATTGTTCCTGAGTCGGAAAGTGTACATAAAGCATTCATCTGCAAATAAATATAATCAAGGAACCCGAATGGTTTAAGAAACCTGATCAGTGGGTTCATTTCCATTTCAGTCATCTTTTTCAATCTCTTTCGCGTACGCGGATGAGTTGATACGATGATTGGAAGATTATAATCTTCAGCCAGTTTGTTCAGAACAACAAGAATTTTGCGTAAATTATCCTGATTATCAACATTCTCCTCCCTGTGAGTGGAAACAAGAAAATAGCTTTTAGCTTTCAGCGATAAGCTTTTAAGGACTTTAGATTGTATTATTTTAGGCATATAGAAATCCAGCACCTCTTTCATGGGGCTACCGGTAAGGTAAATCCTCCGTTGGGGTAGTCCCTCTGAAATAAGATGTCTTCGGGCATGTTCGGTATAAACGAGATTGAAATCGGATATATGATCAATAATCCTGCGATTGATTTCTTCGGGAACATTAAAATCGAAACACCGGTTTCCGGCTTCCATGTGAAACACAGGTATATGCATTCTTTTAGCCATGTAAGCTGCAAGACATGAATTTGTATCCCCCAGGACTAAGACTGCATCAGGTTTCTCCTTCCTTAAAAGTTCACCGGATTTACGTATTATATCTCCGACTGCTGCTTCCAGTGAAGAAGTATCAACATTTAGAAAAAAATCGGGTTTACGCAATTCAAGGTCCTTAAAGAATATTTCATTCAATTCATAATCGTAGTTCTGACCGGTGTGTGCAATAATGTGGTTTACATGTTCATCCAACAGAACCATTACACGGGATAGTCGGATAATTTCGGGGCGGGTACCAATGAAGGTCATTACTTTAAGTTTGCTCATGGTGAATTGGTGATTGGTGAAGTGGTAATTGGTGAATGGTAACAGTTATTAGTTGTGGTTTTTAGAGATTTGATAAGGCCCTGCAATCTACGTGATATTGAATCTAATTCAGAATTCAGCTTATCTGTATTATCCGTTCCCAAAAATCCCAGATTATTGGAAATAATAAATTGTGTATTCAATTCTGAAGCGCCGGAAAGTGCAATGTATAAAAATTGATGGAACTCTGAAGATGATTTTCTGGCAGCGCCCTCAGCAATATCAGACGGTATAAAAGTAGCAGCCCGTCGAATTTGGGATGTTATTTCCATACATTTCTTCTTTTGGAAATGAAGATGTGATTTTATAAACTTCTGTCACAAAATCAATCCCCTCTTTCCAAACATCCAAATCTTTATGTGTTCTCATAATAATATCTGTTTTTACCAATTACTAATAACCAATAACCAATAACCAATTATACTTTCTCAAAAAATGTATCCGGATCCCCGGGATCAAAAAATTCATTTATCCAGAATATTGTGTACAAATCATCATTCCCAACATTGGTGATATTGTGAGTATACCATATTGGCATATCAACATATGACGGTTCATTTCCATCCAATTCGAAATTTAATACCTTATCGGTTCCGATCCTTCGCAGCTGAATCAACGCCTTACCTTTTATCACAGCAAAACGTTCTGCCTTCCGGGTATGAAAATGATTTCCCCTGGTTATACCTGGTATGGTTGTTGAAAACGACACCTGTCCCCCACTGTTCAATTTGACAGTCTCCACAAATGAACCTCTATCATCAGTACTTTGCTTAAGCTTTACCGGGAAATGATTTTCAATACCCATATAACAAATAAATGTATTGAAAAGACTACATTCAAATGAGTCATTAAGGTCAGGGAAAGTGCCCTTTTCAATGTAGAGCGATTTAAAACCTTTCAGTAATGTGAGTATCTCAGTAACATTTATTTCAGTAGTGTGGGAAACCCTGAATTCCTTATCTGATAGTTTATTGCAAATTGCATTATAAATTATTTTAACCAGATCACTAATATAGATCAGCTTTAGTTGTGCATCAACATCTATCCGGGGCTCTTCATTATGAGTCAACTGATGAGAAAAAGTGGCAACAACCGAATTATAATATGGATTGCCAAAAGGTCCAAATACGTTAGGTATTATCAGACCAGTGAATATTGCATTGTTCTTTTCAGCCCATTGGGCCAGCATATCTCTTCCTTCACGTTTTGAGCGTCCGAAAATATTCTCACGTTCTTCCTGGATTGAGGAAGAAAATAAGACATGAGGCTTTGAACCGGAATTTTTAAATGCAGTTATCAACCTTTTTATCAGGTCAACATTCGTATCGTAAATGGTCTGAGGATCATTATGCCTGTTAAGAGCTGCCAGATGCACAATCACATCGCATTGTTTGACAAATTCTTCTAACTTAATATGGTCAGAGAAATAATCATCCCGGAAAGGAATCCTGGTTATCTCGCCTTTTTTAAGACCAAGAAAATTAAATAAGTGAGTACCAATAAAGCCGGATTGGCCGGTAATTCCAACTTTAAGCATATTTTTTTAGTTCAATGTTTAGTGTGGAGGGTTAAGTGGTCAGTGATTGGTGATTGGTGATTACTGTCTACTGCCTTATTGACCTACATCCTCCCTTATAGAATCAAGTTTCAAAAGTAATTGTTTTGTATCTTCAAGATCTAATCGTTTGGTATTATGAGAAGTATATTCTTCCATCTGAGAAATCTGTGCCTGACCCTCAATAAAAAAACGATTGTAATTCAGATCGCGGGTATCAGCAGGAATACGATAATAGTTACCTAAATCCTCTGCTTTTACCATTTCTTCGCGATTAACCAGTGTTTCGTAAAGCTTTTCACCATGACGTGTTCCGATAATCTTAATCTGATTGTTCGCTTTATATAATTCCAACAATGCTTTTGCAAGCACCTCTATTGTAGCAGCCGGAGATTTCTGAACAAAGATATCACCCGGATTACCATTTTTAAACGCAAAAAGAACAAGATCTACAGCATTGTCGAGTGTCATCATGTACCGGGTCATATTTGGATCGGTAATTGTAAGTGGATTCCCTTTTTTGATTTGGTCCACAAAAAGGGGGATTACTGAACCTCTTGAAGCCATCACATTACCATATCGTGTTCCGCAAAACACCATGCCTGTTCCATTTAAACTACGCGACTTAGCAACCATTACTTTTTCGCTTAGCGCTTTTGACATTCCCATGGCATTGATCGGGTAAACAGCTTTGTCGGTGCTAAGAACAATAACCCGTCCCACATTATTCTCAATAGCAGCATTTAAGACGTTTTCGCACCCCAGAACATTTGTACGAACTGCTTCTACCGGAAAAAATTCGCAAGAGGGAACCTGTTTTAATGCAGCTGCCTGGAAAACATAGTCAACGCCTTTCATAGCACTGTTAATGCTCTCATAATCCCTTACATCGCCGATATAATATTTTATTTTTGGATTATTATAATACTGCCGCATATCGTCCTGCTTTTTCTCATCTCTGCTGAAAATACGAATTTCTTTGATATCGGTATTTAAAAATCTTTTCAGAACCGCATTGCCAAAAGAGCCGGTACCCCCGGTAATTAGAAGTGTTGAGTTTGAGAATTCCATATTCTTTTTATTAATATTAGTTTTTGACATGTTATTATTTTTTAGTTATTCAAAAATCCCAATTCTTAAAAAGATAAAACTGTATCTACTTTTTACAAATTTTCAAAAACTGATCATAAATTTACCGGTTTGTTGACTTATTTGCGTCTTCTTTTCTTTTCTTTTAAAACCAGCCGTATGATCCTGAAATTCCCTATTAAGTATCTCCGCCACATACGCCGGGGTTCCTGAACAAGCCGATAGCACCACTCCATTCCAATATTCTGGACCCATTGCGGGGCACGCTTCGTAAAACCAGAAAGTATATCAAAATAACCTCCTACTCCAAAGATATATTTTGCATTAAGCTTATGACTGTATTTTTCAGCAAATAATTCCTTTTGTGGTGAAGGCATTCCTAAAAACAAGATGTCAGGATTGGTACTATTTATCATATCCACTATGGTCAATTCCTCTTCCGCCTGATAATAACCATTGCGATATCCGGCTATTTTCAGTTTTGGGTAGTTATCCTGCAGCCTTTTCTTACATAACAACAGGCTAGCTTCCTGTGCACCAAAAAGAAAGACACTATATTTTCTTTTCTCAGCCATTGCCAAAATATCACTTGCAAGATCGGGACAGGCGACGCGTTCCGGCACATCATACCTGAGAAAACGTAAGATCCAGACAACTGACATTCCATCAATATTTATGAGGTCGGAATTATTAATGGCCCGTCTTAATTCCTCATTATTAACAAGTGCCTTAATAGAAGCTGAATTGACGCCATTTTGAACTATCTGACATCCATTTTCTAAATTTGACATTATTAACGAAAGAAATTCTGACTTACTTAATGGATGTACCTTAATATTTAACACTTCAATTTCTCTCATAAGCTTAAAGGCAATAAAATAGATGATAATATATAAAACGACAGTATGTTGTAGTTAATTGCTTTTTCTTTTATCATTTAGTGAGTTTTTAAGGAAATTATCATTGTAGAGTCTTATATGTTCATTTTTTTCTGTTTCGCTGTCAAATCTATTCCTGATTTTCCTGGCCGGATTGCCTGCATAGATTGAAAAAGGTTCAACGTCCCGGGTTACCACAGATCCTGCTGCAATAATACTTCCCTGGCCTATATTGATTCCGCTCAAAATTATTGAACCGTAGCCAACCCATATATCATCAGCAATTACTATCTTTTCATTCAGTCCCTTCCAATTATAATCCTTATCTCTTATCTTGCTTGCAAGGCGAATAGGGATCCCAACTTCAGTAAATTTGTGATCATAGCGTCCAATCAATGCAACGCAGTTGGCAAACATCACATTATCTCCAATTTCAGCATCACACTCGATTTGTGAGAATTTGCCAATATAAAAATTATCCCCGATAGTAATTGAATGTTTGGCCCACATATAAACAGACCTTCCAAAATACGGATTTCTTCCAAAGGTAAACCTTTTCCATTTAATATTAATAAGATAAAAGAAGCGTAGTTCACGTAATAATTGTATCATATTAATTCCCATATATTAAGTAGATCCTCTTTCAATCTATCTATAGAATACTTTATTACATTATCGTTATAAACTGGCCGGGGAATTTTCATTGCTTTAAACATGCCCTTGACAAATAAATCTTCATTATGTTCATCAATCACGAAGCCATTTTTCCCATCCTTTATGATTTCTTTTGCAGAACTGAAATTAGTAACGCAAGCTGGAATTCCGCAAGCGATTGCTTCAGAAAGCGATGTTGACCAACCCTCTTTATATGACCCCATTATAAAAAGATCCGATGCATTTAAGAATAAAGCAATTTCATCTATTCTTTTAGCACCCACCAAAATCACTTTTTCAGTATTTTTTTTTAAAAATAGATATTCCTGAATTTTTAAAAAATCTTCACCTTCTCCAATAATATAGAATAAGCTATTGGGAAAATTCTCTTTGAATAAAATAAAACAGTCAATCATAAATTTCCAACCCTTTAACCAAGCTAATCTTCCCGTTGTTAAAATAATTAAGTCAGTAGTAGAAATATTTAATTTCCCCCTGGCTTCATGTTTGTCTAATGGTTTAAAAATATCTGTATTTATTCTTGTTGGAAATTTTATTACAGAACTTTTCAAAATGGTTCCCATACTTCTGTGTACCATTTCCTGGATAGCCTTTTCATCACCAGAAGCTAACACAAGCTTTACTTTCTGAAGACAAGAGAAAAAAACTTTATCAAATTTGTCAGCAAAATATTTCCCAAACCAATATTTAGATATTTTCAAAGGGCTTTCCAATCCGGGGAAACGATAACAAATGTTTTTAAACCTAAAATTTATAATTGCTGGTAGAATCTCATGACGCTGTACAAATACATTCTGAATATTTATACGCAAAATTCTTTGTTTATATAGCCTTAAAAACAAAAAACATGCTAGCCTATCCGGTAAAATGTGTTTTGTTTTTAATTTATTATATCTTGTCAAAGCAAAATAATCATAAGTTATACCATTAATAGTTTTTTTAAACCATCTGCCTACTTTATCATTCTTATTTGTTGTTATGCCAACCAATGTAAGATTATTTGTAAATGCAGATAATAGGTTTTTTGCAAAAGATAAATGTCCACCAATTTGGTAATCCTCATAATTACAATAATCAATTACCAAAAAAATTTTACCATTAAAGTCTCCCATCAGGTCACTATATTAATTTATTAAAATTTATTTATATCCCTTTTATATTTTGAAGTTAAAATAATAAAAATAGATGATTAATTTGTCAAAATAATTTCATAAAGATCATTGTATTTTTTAACCATTTGATCGATTGAGAACTTATTCTTTACAAGTTCTATCCCGGCTAATCCCATGCTTTTACATAAGTGAGCATCATTTAAAAGTATTTCTATTTTTTCGGCAAGTTCTTTGGGATTGGAAGGGTTTACTAAAAAGCCTGTTTTATTGTCCATTACGATTTCATTAGTGCCTCCTCCTGAGGTAGCAATAACAGGTTTCTCTAATGCCATATACTCAAGTATTGAATTTGATATCCCCTCCGTAAAAGTAGATAATATGCAAATATCCATTGCGTTAATGAAAGATTCGATATCTGATTTTTTCCCCAGTAACCTGAAGTTGTCAATGTATTGTTTGTCAATAAGATTTCTGGACTCAATTGAATCAGTGTTATTCCCTATTGCTAAAAAAATAACATCTATTCTTGTTTTTAGTAATAATTCGGCTGCCCTGAAATAAGTTTGGTAATCTTTGTATTCCGAAAAAGAAGCGACCATGCCAATAAGATAATTTGAATCAGTACTTATTTGCTTTTTAATAATTTCCTTACTTATTAGATTTTCTGTTCTATCGAAATTAAATCCATTATAAATGACGATACTTTTGTTTTCAGGGGCTTTATATGCTTTTAACCCAGCTTTTGAATTACCCACTATGATATCTGAAAATGGGAAAGTTAATTTAGCACGCAACCAGTGTTGATTAAAAATATTTTGTTTGACAGGTGAATCAATCACCATGCCATTAACTAATTTAATATGAAGCAATTTGCATGTTGGAACCAGATACACAGCCGTCATACTATCCCAGCAATGAACAATATCCGGTCTGTAATTCCTGCAGAGTTTATAAAATCTGTAGAAAACAGAAATATCTTTTTTTGTTTTCCTTATGATGTAGTGGATATTAATACCCAGATCAAAAACTTCTGTATAATGAATATCATTGCTCATAACAACAAGCTCAAATTCAATATCTTGCTTAGATTTAAGGGCCTTTATAAGTTCAGTCAGCCTTCTTTCCTTTCCTCCTGGTTTTAAAGTATCTGTAAAAAAAAGAATTTTCATGCTTAGGATTTTTTTTTGAAAATAATGTAGTTAATAATGAAATCGATGTTGCAAGCGCGTCTTGTCATTCTCTCCTGGCATCCCCACCATTAAGCTTCTCAGTATTGTAAGCTAATTTGTGCCTGGCATGCTCCAATTCAACCTTGTTAAAAAAGGGTATGAGGGCTGCTGGATCCCTAAGAATACATCGTAGAGTTCGTTGTCCGCTCAATATCGAATCCGCATCCATCTAACGACCAAGCTCACTGACGGGTATGGAGTGCAACGGAATCCCTGTCCAGTGCAACACCTTATTAGCATGTTAATTTCATGTTTTCTTTCCTCGACCTTCAATACCATTGAAGCCGTAACGAACGTCAACTTGCGTCAGTTTTGCCTGTTCGAACCAAAGTCTTACTGTCTCTAACGATTGAGGGATATCGTATGCTGGAGACAGCATATCGAATGTGTCGAGTATTGCCCACTCTCTGAGAATGTCTTCATTTAAGTCATATATCCCTCGGTAGTCTGCAACCAGCAATGCCCAGTTTATCTGCTTCCCGAAAGGAAGCTTGTTGATGAACTTTGATAATGGCCACATGAGTTTTATATATCTGCTTGTAATACTGTAAAGTAGCGGTGGATGCATCCTTTTAGTAATTGGCCGGAACCAGTATTTTGTAGACATAAGCTGTCTGATTCCTGTAGGCTTACGATAAAGGTCAATTGCTATTTCACCGCCACGTTTTAGAAAGGAAGGCAGCACCAAGAAGGCCTTCTGCACATCGGGAGTATGCTGTAACACTCCGAAACAAAATAGCTTATCAAAAGACTCTTCCCTAAACGGCATATGATATAGATCTCCCTGCACAATAAGACAGTTATCTCGTTTTCCATTTGAGGCATAATTGGCTTCGACTGCGCAGCTATAATCCATGGAAACAATCATACCGTTTGTAGAGATTGCTTGTTCAGTAAAGCGTCCAGATCCGCTTCCAACTTCGAGAATCATTTGCCCAGTCAAGTCTCGGGGCCATAGTGTTTCTTCAAAAAAACGCTTCTCAGACACTTTGGCGCCAGAATAGCTGTCGTATTGTGTCTTTGCATGTGCTCCCCATTCGAAGCCAAAAGAACTCGCGTAGTTCTCTAACGGTACAAAACGAGGAATATGGCGTATGATTGGATATTCGGACCCACATTGATCACAACTCAATTGCCCAAATTCTACAAAGTCATCTTTTATTGCCTTGATTTCGGAAAGATGCAAATCACTCTTACACTCCGGACAAACTAAGAATCTAACGTGGTCTGTTCTCATAGGCGTCTCCTTGTTGATACTAACTACTAAATATTTTATATTGCTCTTTTTTTTCAAAATAATCCACTAAATAAGGTAAATGAGCTATAGGCTCTCCTATTTTTATTTTTTTTGAGGTGATGCCAATTAGTATTTTAACTTTTTTTCTCATTCCCAATTTCGATTATTTTTTTAAAAATAAAAAGCATCCAAATAAAATTGCCATAATCTTTCTCACCATTCTGATTCATTTTTGCGATTTTAGAAACCACACTTTTGTTGAGATATGGTATAGTTTCTTCAAGATTATATAAAATTTCAGTAAAAGAATCGTCTTTGAACCATTCCCTTAAAGGAATACCGAAACCTCGTTTTGGCGCAGTCAATAAAGATTTGGGAAGCATTGGACCAATTGTTTTACGCAATATTGTTTTTCTTTCAAAATGGTGCATTTTTATATCTTTGTGCACATGTGCCAAATAATCAATTAACCGGTAATCTAGAAATGGGGTTCTGGTTTCAAGTGAATATGCCATGCTCATACGATCTACTTTTACTAACATATCATCTGGTAACGATAACTTAAGATTAAGATACATTAGTTTATAGAAAGAATCCTTGTATGTACATTTTCTCATGAAGTCATGCAAAAATTCTTCAATGGGAAAAACTGTTAGTCCTTTGGTAACTTGTTTTATCGCAGGCAGATCTATACTTGCTGCTTTGGATAAATAGCGATTTTGAAAATCGAGATTCGATGAATAACAAACATCTTGCACGCGATTCAGCTTATAACGAACTGAACCCTTTATCGGACTTGAAAACTGAGTGATAAAAGAGGGGAAGCCTTTTCTAAACCACTCAGGCAACTTTTGATAGTGAGATGAAAATTTTTCACCCTGGTAAATTGTATAACCTGAAAGTACTTCATCACCCCCATCCCCTGTCAAAACCATTTTTACCCTTGATGCAGCAAATTTCGAAACATGTCCTGTTGGGATAGCAGATGAATCACCAAAGGGTTCATCATAATGATAAACAACATTATTCAATGATTCATAAAAAGTATCCGGTTCTACGATATGTTCATGATGATTAGTGTGGAATTTATTTGCTACAAGCATTGCCAGATGGCGTTCGTCAAAATATTTTTCTTTAAAGCCAATTGTGAATGTTTCAACCGGAAAGGAACTAATTTCAGACATTAAAGCAACGATTGAAGAAGAGTCTAGCCCACCACTTAGAAAAGCTCCATAAGGAACATCACTTCTCATTCGAATTTTAACAGAATCTTTAAAAAGGCTCTCAAAATTTTCAAATATTTCATTCCTGTTACTAAACATATTATTCTCATCAATCTCCGGTAAATCCCAGTATTGATATTCCATTAATTCATTGCCGCAAATAGTGATGCAATGTCCAGCTTTAAGTTTATAGATATTTTTATAAAATGTATAAGGTGCAGGAATGTAACTCAGGGACAGAAAAATTTCGAGAAGTTCAAGATTTGGAATCCTGGGCATTCCGTAAGCGGAAATGCTTTTTATTTCGGATCCAAAAACCAGCGTGTTTTCAAAAATGGCATAATGAAGTGGTTTTTCGCCAATACGATCACGTGATAATAGTAGTTGTTGCTTTTTTTCGTCCCATAACGCAAATGACCACATTCCGTTAAATTTGTTCTGACATTCAAGACCCCATTGTTGATAAGATTTTATGATTACTTCGGTATCTGAGTCTGTTCGAAAATTATGACCATATTTTGTTAATTCATCCTTTAATTCGATATAATTGTAAATTTCACCATTAAACACAATAATAATACTTTTGTCATCGCTAAACATTGGTTGGTCGCCAGTATTAAGATCAATAATAGAGAGCCTGCGGTGACCTAAAGCCAGATTGTTATGAATATAAAAACCCTCACCATCTGGTCCGCGATAGGAAATTATATCTGTCATTTTTTTTATCTCCGAAAGATCAATTGTTTTTTCAGTATCAAAATGTAATATACCTGCAATACCACACATAATTAATTTATTTGGACTATTTGTTCAAAATGATTTGTAAGTCACATCTAATCAATATAACAAAATACATTTACCCTAAGGTTGAAAAAATATCTCTTTGTTATTATGGTATTTGATCATGTGTAACTAATAAGTATTCACCAAAAATAGTCAGATATTAACAATAAACAAAGGGTTTCCATGGGAATTTGAAGTGCTTATCCAAAGGTTTAGAAAAATCAGTAGATATTAACAAAAAACTGTAGCAAGTCTTAATAAAAACTCCGGATAATAATTTGATATTCAGATATTTTTGTAGTTGTTTTGTAAACAAAACAAAGCAAGTTGCTTTTATCCCACAACATAGAAGTCTTATTTAAATAGATAGAAGCGCTGAGTTCAGAGGTTAATATGCTAAGAAAGAGGGTGAAGAAATTAGAATACTTTGAAAAAGAAAATGCACTTCGCAGTCGTGACAACGCCATTTTAAAAGATAAGTTGGCCAAATAGAAAATCCTAAAAACATTAATAACAGCTCGTTAGCGCCATAAAAAGATAAGAATCGGCGTTTCAAGTTCTGTCAACCTTCGCTCCTTTCTACCTGGGTTTAAATTATCTCTAAAAAAAGTATTTTCATGCTTAGGATTTTTCTTTTGAAAATAATGATATATTAAATAAACTAACATACCTTATTGAATTATTTTTTCTTCTGCTTTTCTTAATCGTTGTAACTTTAGAATGCTTCCTGCAAATTTTTTGAACTGATGAATAGGAGAAAAAGTCCAATGCTCACCATCAACTGCGATAATATTATTCATTACATTAATAGTATGTATTGTATGCATCCCATAATTGTACCTGTTTTTTTTATTTATGCAAATAGTCAGATAAGGCTCTTCAACAACATTAATTTCATTTAATTCGGTGACCTTATTAATAGTAATTGATTCACCGTACTCTTTTTTGCAGTTTTGTGAGGGTCGGTAAATAATCCCGTCAACCTTAATAAAATTACCAGCAGACCTGGTACCATTTAATCCCCTTTTAATAGGATTGCAAGGGTGGGGAGCATACGGCCCCAACAAGCTATCTGAAAAGAAGACACATAATTTATAGTCTGTGCCATTTTCAGATAATGCTCCAAAAATCCAGTATTTATCATCATGTTTTAAGATGGTAGAGTCACGCAATGGTAAGTCCAGGATATCTTGTAAAAAATTAAGGGATTCATGTACAGGATCATATTCATAGCATGATAATTTACCACTTTTGCTTGCTTCTGGAAATACATAGATTTTATTATTTTCTGTAAATACAAACGGATATGAAAGATGACTTTTTGTATCTAA
>OCZT010004738.1_pt1 | contig 13639 bp, 11 predicted proteins | sample 1539031 | NCBI WGS metagenome assembly OCZT01 (sample SAMEA3539308, study PRJEB22396) | soil metagenome | biome: tundra; feature: field; material: soil | place: USA | collected 2010-05 | depth 0.15 m | reverse complement strand
GATGCCGGCAAAGCACGCCGATCAGGGGTCACGGGTTATTCAGTGGCGTCCTAGGACCGCGCGGAGCTGGAGACCGGGCGGGGTGACGGGAACGCCGTCCACGGTCAGGTGCCGGGACGATCGGCGTGGGCGATGAGCGCGCCGTCGCCGGAGCGGGCAGGCAGGCCGGGGATCAGCTGGACCCAGCAGTGGTCCGACTGTTCGTTCAGAATAAAAGTTTTGCTGGTGGCTTGATCGATGCGCAGGAAACGGACGGTGCGCTGGTCGCGGGACAGCACGACGGCGTAGGGGCCGTGGGCGTCCCAGCCGGCGCCCGGCAGGTACTCGAAGGCGTCTATGTCCCAGCGGACCTGCGTGCGGGAGCCGTCGAGGGCGGCGATCCACAGGGTGACCACGGGGTTGACGGTGCCGACGGCCGGATAGCGGACGGTGCGCGGGGGCTGGGCGGGGTTAGCCGGGTCGGCGATGTGCCATCGCGGCACGTCGGTGGAATCCATCCGGGCGACCAGCAGGCGGGCGCCGTCCGGGGCCCACCAGTAACCACGCGAGCCGGTCAGGGACGTTGTGCCGGTGAGGTCGGCGGTGCCGAAGGCGACGTCGGGGTCATCGGGGTCGTCGGGGGTTGCGATGGCGCGGTCTGCGGTGCCGCCGGCCTCGATCACGCGGAGGGCGCCGCGGGATAGATAGGCGATGCGGCGGCCGGCCGGGTCGGGGCGCGGATCGGTCACCGGGGATTGAGCGGGCAGGCGGCGGGCCTGGCCGGTGCCGACGTCGACCGTCCACAAGGCGCCGTCCAGCGTGAAGGCGGCGAGGGTGGCGGACGCGTCGGTGGCGTAGCCGGCGATTCCCGTGGCGAGCAGGCGTTCCGTGCCAGAGGCCAGGTCCAGCAACCACAGGCAGGTCAGCGGGTCGTGCCCGGCCCGGCTGCGGAGGAACAACACGGACGCTCCGTCCGGCGTGACGGTGAACTGGCCGGGGACGCCAAAGGTGAAGCGGCTGGTGCGGACGATCTGGGCGGGAAGGGAGACCGCAGCCATGGTCTTATTGTACGTACTGGATTTCGATTTGCCCACCCAGTGGGCCCCTGTTCCGCATCAGATGGCAGGATTACCGGGTGCGCCTACCGCTGAGCCTCGCCGTCGCCCAGCCCCGGTGCGTACCAGGCGATATGCGAGCCAACGGCCGCAGGCACGCCCGCGCGGTACGAGACGCCGGCGCGCGGATCGTCGTGTTCCCCGAGCTGTCGCTGACCGGCTACGAGCTCGACGCCGCCTTGGTCGAGCCCGACGACGTGGCACTGGAGCCCATCGTGCCGGCGTGCCGGTCCACCGGATCCATGGCGCTGGTCGGCGCGCCGGTCCCCGGCCCTGACGGCCAGGCGTATATCGCCATGCTCGCGGTGAGGCCCGACGGGGTGGCGGTGCTCTATCGCAAGCAGTGGACTGGCGGCGATGAGGCCACCCGGTTCAGTCCGGGTGACGAGCCGGCGGTCACCGAGGTGGACGGCTGGCGGATCGGAGTTGGCATCTGCCGGGACACCGGCATCGGCGCTCATGTCGAGCAGATGGCCGCGCTGGATATCGACGTCTACGTGGCCGGGCTGGTCCATCGAGCCGACGAGCTTTCTGAGCAGGAGACGGCCGGATCGTCGGCTATCTGGTCACCGGCCGGGGACGTTCTCGCACAGGCCGGAATGATGCCGGGCGACGTCGCCCGGGCCACGCTCGAGTAGCCGTTCAGCTTAGCGAGCTAGGCCAGCTCGGCGACTCCCTGCGCGACGGCGCATGGCGCGCATAGCCGCACGTCGACGCCGTTCTCCTGATCGGTGCCGAGGTGCCGGGTGATCACCGCGCGCTGGTCGCAGACCCCGACGTCGGCCGGGTGGGACCCAGCGCAGTCGCAGTCGCAGTCGCGCCGGACCCACAGGGGCGAGATGCGCCAGCTTTCCAGCACCGCGCGGACCGCTGGATCGGTAGCGAGCTTATGGAACGCCTCAGCGGTCACCGCCGCCGTCCGGTCCGCCCACTCGGTCGCCACCGCCGCCGCTGCCTCCCAGGCAGCGGCCAGCTGCCGCATCGGGTTGTCTTCTTTGCTGCTCACAACCCCATCCTCTCACCTGGGACCGGCGGTGACCAGCGGCGCTTGGGTTGGCTTGTCCCGTTCACCACGGCGAGCGAGCTTAGGATCTTTCTCAGTCAGCCCCGGCCAGCGGAAGGTAGCGGATGATGGCGCGCAGCGTGCGGGAGCAGATGGTGGACAGCGCTGTCATCTTGCTGGCCAAGCACGGCCTGGACGGCACGTCCTTTACCGAGGTGCTCACCGCGTCCGGGGCGCCCCGCGGGTCCATCTATCACCACTTTCCCGGCGGTAAGGACGAACTGATCGCCGCGGCCATCGAGGTGGCGGGCGCTCGGGCCATCGCCCGGCTGAGCAGCTTCGAGGGACGCGGCCCGGTCGAGATCGTGGACGGCTTTTTCGCGATGTGGCGGGCGGTGCTTGAGCGCTCGCAGTTCTCCGCCGGATGTTCGGTGCTGGCGGTGACCGTGGCTGGGAGCCACGGGAGTTCGGGGGACACTGACGTGCTGCTGCGGGCGGCGGGTCAGGTCTTCCGTGGCTGGCAGGCCACGCTCGCATCGGTCCTGGCGGCCGGGGGCGTACCTGCCGCTACCGCCGAGTCGTTCGCGCTGTTGCTGATCGCGGCGAGCGAGGGCGCCGTCGCGCTGAGCCGCGCCGAGAAGAGCTACGCGCCGTTCGACGCCGTCCACCAGCAGTTGCGGCACCAGGCTGGTCGTTTCTAAGCGCGTCTGGCGAGCCCCCCGGCTTGACTATGATGGTCGTCATAGTCAAGGATGTCAGCACGCGATGCGAGTCACGCATCCGACCGCGGGAGGCCGCCATGCCCATGATCGACGCCTACGCCGGCGCCGGCACCTTCGCCGACAAGCACAAGCTCGCCGTGGACCTGGCCAGCACGCTGATGCGCATCGAGCAAGTGCCGGACATCCCGATGTTCCGCCAGAACACGGCGGCGTTCATCCACGAGATGCCGTCCGATTCGCTGTCCAACGTGGACGGCGACAGCAGCTACGTGCGGGTCCAGGTGCTCACCAACGCGGGCGCGCTCGACCGGGACAAGCAACTCCAGGTGGTGCGGCAGTTCACCGGCATCGTCGCCGAGGCCGCGGGCGACCCCACCCTGCTGGACCGGACATGGGTGCTGATCACCGAGGCACCCGACGGCGGGTGGGGGCTAGCCGGACATGCCAACACCAACGCTGAGCTCATCGCAGCAGCGCGCGCCCAGATCGCCGAACTTTCCGCCGCGCAGGCGCCGAGCCCGTCGTAACACCCATCGTTCCCTGGTCGCTCGCACCGCCGTGGCCTGTTCAGCCGGAGCCCGGCACCGGCACGGATATCGGCTAACCTGACGCAATAGCGGGAACGTTTATGATCGCCTGTGTGACGGACGCGATTGACTACACGGTGCCAGGTCCGTTGACAGACCTGGCCACCATTAGCCGGTCAGCGCTGGAACGCATCCCGAGTGAACCTGCGGATATCTGCCACCCCGCGCACACCCTCGTCATCCAGCCCAGTGACGCTAAGGCCCTGGACCTGCCTGCTGACCGGTTCGCTGAGAACCAGCTCCGTCCCGCCGCCACCTTGATCGTCGTGCTACTGGCGCTGGACCCGGCACCACTGGATGTTCCGCGCGGGCCGGATCGACGAGTGATCGGCACCTGCCGGCACTTCGCCGTGTTGAGCTGCGCGCTGCTGCGCTATCGCGGCATCGCAGCGAGAGTCCGCTGCGGTTTCGCCACCTACTTCCAGCCGGGGCAGGGCCTCGACCACTGGATCACTGAGTACTGGCACGAGGAAGACAAGCGGTGGGTGCGGATCGACTCTGAGATCATCGGTCAGTCGATCCTGGCGGAGCCAGAAGACCTGCGCCCAGGTCAGTTCCTCACTGGCGGCGAGGCGTGGCAGGCCTTCCGCGCTGGCCAGATTGACGCCGCACAGTTCGGTGTCTACGGGACCGGCAATTGGGGGCCAGCTGAGATACGCGGTAATGCAATCAAGGACCTTGCTGCGCTGAACAAGGTCGAGATGCTTCCGTGGGATGAGTGGGGGCGCATGGATGCCTCCTATAAGGGTCAGACCGGCGCCGACTACGACGAGCTTCTCGACACGATTGCCGACGTGTGCGCCGCCGATGATCCTTCTGCCACTGCCGAACTCTATGCCTGCGATGAGCTCCGGGTTCCTCCAGAACTCATCGGCTGATGTCCGCGGAGCGGTCCCCGTGTCGGCCGTAGCCGGAACACTAGCCGGTCCGAACGACCTGATAAAGCGCGGGAGACATGGGCCAGCGCAGCTCAGACGCCGATTCCCGGAACCCTTGACTGCCGACTGCAGCATTGAACTCTTCCTCAGACGTCCATTCGGCGATGTTTACGAACCGGAAGCGCGCATCATTCAACGATTGATGCAACGCGGTCTCAATATGCGCTGGCAGCGTCATGAGCGGGCTGGGAGGATGAGGGCTGGCTGGGGTACGGCCCACATGCTAAGCGGTACCTGCTCACACGACGGAAACGCCGCTGCAATTGCGCCAGGCATTTGCCAAATACGTTTCCGCGGAAACGCGGGCACGGAGGTCGCGCCCAAAACGTGAACATTGACCCAGCCGAAACGTGAAGACCTCGTGGAGCCGCCTATCGGAATCGAACCGATGACCTACGCATTACGAGAGGCATGCTCCCGAGCCCCACACGCTCTAGCTGCACCGATAGCACCGGTCATTGCACTGACGACACCCGTCGCGCTGGGATTATCCGGCGACCCGGTCCACGAACCGGTCCACGCCCTAAAGCTCGACCCCAGGCGGTCTGCTACATGAAGTGACCTGACTTGGGCCACGATCTAGCGTTGATCGGTTGTGTAAGGCACTGACCTGCGGGTTCCCTAACCACGACTCTGGAATTTGCGCACTAAGGTTGGCTCATGAGCTGGCTGGCAGCCGACCACCCGCGACCTGATGCGCCGTTGGCTATCGTGCGGCACACTGCGGACATGGGCGTCCTCACGGATTATTTCTCTGCACCATCCGACGAGTCGACGGCCTCGGCGCTCGACCGCGTCGGCGGTCCTGGCCAGCCGGCCGCTGGACCATCGCCGTTGCCGCCGTTCGACACGTTCCAGGCAAAGGGCCTCGATCCCTACGTCATCATCGGGAAGCTTGAGGCGGCGCTCACCGGCCAGGACTACCGGGCCATCACCGCAGGCACGCAATACGGGCGCATGGTGGCGAAACGAGGTGCCCAGGGACCGTGGGTCACCAAGGTAAACAGCCCGCTCCAGGCGGCACTATCGCTGGCCGGCAGCGAAAGGCTCGCACGAGCCCTTGCGGAATGGTCGCAAGCGGAGGAACTCGGTGACGCCTCTCCTGAGGAGATGACCTGGGTCCTGGAAGGACTTTCCGCTCTCGCCCGCCGCGCCACCGCGAAGGGCGAGCACCTGTACTGCTGGGTCTGCTTGTAGCGGACTGATACCGCATCCGGCGGAGATGCCAGCTGACTTGCGCACTAATTTGGCCCAACTCAGGGCTACATGGAGTGACTGCCCAGGCGATTCGACTCGTTCTCCGCCCTGCCGTTTACAAGAAGTGCGGCCCAGCGAACCGTACGCGCTAGCTGCACCAATTCCACACGACATCGCACTGACAGCACACGTTGCGCTGGGATAATCCAGAGTGCCGTTCCACGAAACGTTCCGCGCGGGCGGCCGGCAGTGGTCTATGACCGTAACCGAGCGTAGTGACCGGATCTACCCCAGCGGCACCTCAACTTGACAGCAGGGCGAACCGGACATGAAACCATTCGGGTCCACAGCTTGGGTTACGCCGCGCTGCCAAATTGGCATTATCTGCATAAAGGCGGCGCCTACGACGCCGCTGGCCCGGCGTCCGCAGAGGGCTTGGCCTTTGTGTCCGGCCGCCACGCTCGACCACGAGGCTCTCTAAGTCCAGACTGCCCACAGATTATGCTGACCAGGGCAACCCCACCTTAACCTCGCGACCGGTTGTTCAGCTCGCGACTACCGCATCAATAACGCCTTCCAGAACCTCGCATATGATTGGTTACGTAAACCATGGTAACCATTAGCAATAAACTTGGCACGTGCGAGCAAGCGGGTGCAAAGCGACAAATCTATCCTTCTCTTATCATTTTACTCCTAGGGTCTCGACCAACCGCCATACTGCCGTAGATGGATTATCCTCAGGTGGTTCACCGCGCTTCTTGGCGCGTTCGACTGCATCGGCAATGCCATCCTTGAAGTCCGAAAATCGCAGATTCGTTTTATCCCAACTCGGAACAAGCCTCCGCAGATACTCATCTGCTTGCGAAGCATTATTGAAGCGAGGACACCTCTCAGAAATATGCAGAATAAGCCAAACCTCAAACGATGGCATAGACAATGCTAGGTCGACTGCGCCATCCTCTGCATTTTGAATCGCAAGGGAAACATCATACTCATCCACATCGCAGACGACCCAAACCTTGTCATAGTCATCGCCCTGACGGATCTGCACCGCCCGCGCAACGGCATCATCAGGCGCGCCACCCTCGAACTTTGTCCGCAATGCAACAACAACCCAAGGTTCCCTCCTTAGCGCCTCAAAATAGTCGCGCTCAGTGCGCTCTCCATTAGTTACAATTAGAAGCGTATCCCGCTGCGGGCGCACGTCAGTTTGCCTCGTGAGATCAGTTTCATGCTGAACGGCCATGTAGGGGCGACGACGCTGCGCTGTCTGCGCTTGCGCTTTACTCGCCACCGTCGTCCCAATCCGCTGACTCCAAGGCGCGCTCAAAGAGTTGCCGTGATAGGTCCGGGATTGCCCCGTAGCTACCTAGTAGATAGCGTCTAGGTCGATTCTCGCCCTCCTTACGCGGCTTGAATTCCGCCAGTGGATAGATGATTGATGCGCCGTCCCGTTCTTTCTCGACGAACCAGATCTGATCACGACGCAGAACTTCATTACCATCTAGCATCCCGAGCAACGTCGGGTCATGGCTGGTAAAAATTAGTTGAGCGCTATTCCTGTTTGTTGATGGCGATTGAAACAGGCCGATAAGGGCGGCGCAAAGAAGAGGGTGAAGACTTACATCGATTTCATCAATCAGGAACAATCCGCCTTGCTCAAGAACGGGAACAGCACGTATGGCGAGTTCAAGAAGCTTAACAGTTCCTGATGATTCCTCGGCGAGATCAAGCGTCACGTCACCTATTGCGCCATAATGGAGGAAATGAATTTCAGGCTCACGCTTAGCGAGGGTTCTCGCTCGATTGCGTTCGGAAGCAGTTACCGTCCCGTCCTCCAGAATCGAAAATAGGGCATCTTGTTCATCGGGCTTCTGGACGACTACATCACGCAAACCAACGTCAGCGGCTTTTAGAAGATCGATAGCTATTTTACGGCGGCGGGAATTTAGAAGTCCAGTGGTGGTGCTCAGGCGCGAAAGATTCGTGCGTGATGATGGCCAAGTCATACGCAGGTAAAGCCAAGTATAGACTTCATGCAAAGCCGCGTAAGTGGCATCATTGTAACGCTCGCCGGCCGTTCTGGTCCGGCCAAACCTTGCTGTGACCGATAGGAACAATGCTGTTGGTGATGTAATAGCCTCCAGTTCACGCACATTAGAGCGGCCCGACTCCTCGCCCCAGATAAACTCATCGTGATCACGCTGGAAGATTGTTCTCTTACGCTTAAAAGGATAACTATACAACCATTCGGCTAGAATGCGATTGTCATCGAGAGTAAATCCATAGGTATAATGCACATCATTGATAAGCAGGTCGGCGATATAGCTTGATGGCTGTTCGGCGAGCGAGGGATCAAGCCTGAATGGCTGACGATTGATACCAAGGCCAGGTTCGACCTCGCGATCAGAGCGGCCGACTAGGGAGCTCATGTACGAAAGGGCGCCGACCAGATTGGACTTGCCTGATGCGTTCGCCCCAAAGATGCCCGTAACCTTGAGGGCATCCAGCTCGCCAGGAGCGAGGCTACGGCTAGAGTCGTAGACCGGCGTCAAGTTAAGCTGCTGCTCATCACGAAACGATCGATGGTTCACGAAACGGAAACTCAGCAACATCTCAACTGACGCCCTTCGCTCTACGATCTTCCGAGCCTCTACATGCGAGTAAACCACGTAGAAGGCCGTCTAGTCGCGTGAAGATCATTCAATCACGTGAGTAGCGCCAGCGAGCAACGGGGCTGACCGAGGCCTGACCGCAACCATGATGCAGCCACCAACCGTTGGCGTAGTTGGATGGAGATCATGACTAGGCGTGATACGGATGTCCGAGTCAAGCGGTTAAGGGGGAATCACCCGAACCCACCGGAGGAGTGTCTGTGACTCTCGGAACCTAAGGCCGTCTGTCCCCCCGCGGGGCACCGCCGTCGGGTGAAGCTGCATAGTTCACTTACACGTGAAGACGGTCCTGACTGACAGAACCCGTCCGTCAAAAGGTTCGGCGGCCATCGGGGTTCGGGGAGGGGGCAGAGCAGGACAGGGCGCGGTCACGTCGCCGATGGAAGGGCCGAGGGTTGCGGCGAGCACTGAGTGGGTAGCACCAGACGCCCGATGAGGTGACGTCCACGTTCGCGGTCACGGCTGCGGCGATGCTCGCCGAAGCCTGCGTCGCCAGTGCTGCGACCAGAGTTCTTGTGGCCCGCTGGACTCGCAAGATCACGGCCTTTTCGGCCCGAGCAGTTAACGCCTGCGACGCTAGCGTGCCTGATCCCTTACAGCTCCATCTCATAAGACGTCTCCGCCTGCAGGTGAACCTCCGGTTCGGCCTGTGCCTCTCGCTCGATCCGCGCGGTGTGCTGGCCGCTGGACTTGAGCTCTGCCCGCTGCGCGTCTACGCGGCGCGCAGCCTCGTCCACGCGGACCTGCAGCTGATTCAGCCGGACGGCGCGCCCGTCCTCAGCGGGGGCTGGTTCGGCAGCCTCGGACTGCGGAGTTCCCGGCTGGGATACCTCCGGATCGGGCTCCGTCTGGGCCCTAGTTATTCCTGGCCGGGACTGCTCGAGCTGCGGACCACGCCAGGGTGCGGCGGCATCCGGTTCCTCGTGCACTGCTTCCGGTTTCGGTTCCGGCGGCCACGGCTGGCTGTCGTAGACGGCGGCCTGGTGCTCGCGCTCTATCGCGCGGTCCACGGCGTCGGCGTCCGTTTGGAACTCCTGCCACCAGGCCGCCATTCTCTGCGGTCCCGGTGTTCTCCTGGCGGGCGGTTGCTGCCCGCGGCGCTGCAGCTCGGCTTTGGCCTTCCCGGCCATCTCCCGGGTGCTGGCAGTCCGGGCGGACCATTCCTCGAACCGCGCGTTCGCGGCTTCCAGGCGGCTCGTCTGTGCGGCTAGCACGGCGGCCAGCGACCTGGCATTCTCTCTCCGCAGCTGGTTGTGCTCTGCCTCGGCATCGGCCGACTCCTGCCAGGCATCGGCCTCGGCCTGCGCGGTCACGCGAAGCTGGCTGCTCATATCCGGCGGCGCAGTCGCCTGTATGCGGTCGCCTTCGAGGACCTGCGCTTCCAGGTCACCCCGGCTCATGGCCCGGATCTCGGCTTGTTCATCGGCGATCTCCAGGGCGCGGAAGGTGTCTTTACGCAGGGCTTCGAGCTCGGGCCCGGGATGGGGGTCGAAGCTGACTGCCTGGGCCGGGTAGGTGATCCCCCGTGCTTCGCGGTATGCCGCAGCCGCGCCGGCCCGCCACGCGTAGTCTTCCCGCAGGACAGAGGAGGCATCCGGCCCAGGTGGTGGCCCGAGATGGCGGGTCAACCATGGTTCGGGGTTCTCAAGCGCGCGCTCGCCGAGTTCGCGGCGCCGGGCGTCGAGCCCGGCGGCCAGCTCGTGGGCCAGCGCCGGGGCGTTGTCCGGGGTGCGCTGTGCCCATGTCGCGCTGTACCTCTGCGCCGGGAGCTGAAGGCGCTGCAAGCGGCCGTGCAGGACGCTGGCGATCGACCGGGCGCCGTCCATCGGAGCGGCGGTGATCCGGTCGATGACCTCGCCGATGTCGTGCCCGGCCAGCTGGGCATCGCGCAGCTTGTGCTGCAGGACAAGCCGCGAGGGTTCCCGCTGGTATCGCCGGGCGTCGGATTCGCCGAGCCTGGCTTTGATCTGCTTGTCGATGTCCGGGTACAGGGCCTGCCGGGTGGCCGCGGACCACAAGTTGAGCAGGTGACCGGTTCCCCCGGCCCAGTCCTGGGCGTGGCGGACCTGTTCGGCGGCAGACAGGTCGCTGGAGTCGCGCTGCAGGATGCTAGCGAGGACGGATTCGGGGGCGGCCTGCTGGTACGGATTCTTCCCGGCCGGGGCGGTCATGCCGGTGACCACGTGCGCGGTGTTGGCTTCCCGGCCCCGGGTCATGCCGACGTACAGGGCCTGCCAGGACAGGGACTCAGTGACGAGCAGGTGGACGGTGCAGACGGTGCGGCCCTGGGCGACGTGGACGTTGCCGCTGTAGCCTAGCTCCGCGTTGCCCGCGAGGTAGGACCGGGAGACCCGGAACGGCTCGGTCCAGGTTCCGTCCTGGCGTTGCCGCCGGACCTCGGCGTCCGGCCCGCGCCAGGCGGTAATCCGTAGGGTGTCCCGGTTGGTGAGCTTGCGGCCGCCAGCGTCAATCTCGGTGTTCAGGCGGGCCCGGACCAGGTCACCGACGCCGGCCTGGTTCCCGTCGGACAAGGCGGCCTGCGGGGGCCCGACCGCGCCGAGCTGGATCAGCCGGGCCTGGACGCGGCGGGACAGGTCGGCGGCTTCGGCGTTGGACCCGGCCAGCAGCAGCACGTCCTTCCCGCGCAGGTGGTCCGAGAGCCACATCGACGCGGCCAGCTCGCAGGCGGCGTCCTCATCGGCACCGCGGATCCGGCCGTGCCGGTCGTAGACGGCGACCGCAGCCATATCCCCGTCTCGGAGCTGGACGCTGGCCGCCCGCTCCCACACGGCGTTGAAGCGCCGGACCTCATGCAGTTCCGCGGTGGGGACCTCTCGGGCCAGCAGGGCGAACATTCCTCCGGCTTCGACCGCGCCGAGCTGCGCGGTGTCGCCGGTGGCGATGATCCTGGCGCCGACCTGCCGGGCCGCCTCGCTGATCAAGGCCAGGTCGGTGGTGCTGAGCTGGCTGGCCTCATCCAGGACGAGCACGTCGTCGCGGTGCAGCGGGACGGGGCGGCGCAGTTCGTCGGTGCCTTCGGTCTTGCCGAGGAATTCGGCGATGTTGTAGCTCTCGGCCAGGCCCTCGTGCTCCAGGACCCTGGCCGCGTTCGTCGAGGTGGTCAGGCCGATGACCCGGCGGCCGGTGAACGTGGTCCACAGCCGGGCGAAGCCGGCCATAGTGTGGCTCTTGCCCGCCCCGGCCGGAGCGATCAGCGCCGTCGTGGCGGTGGCGGCGGTGAGCATCATGGTCACGGCGTCGCGCTGTTCGGCGGTCAGTCCGGTCTGCGCCACGGCCGTGCGGGCGTGGTCGTGAGGGACGAGCTGCGGGACCGTGCGTTTCGCGGTGGTGAGGATCTGTTCCTCGGTGTCCAGGTGCGCCAGGGTGCAGTACCGCTCCTGGTGCGGTGGCTGGTAGATGCTGCCGCCGTCGGAGGCCCGCACGCCCAGGCTGGTCACGTCGGCGACGTCCGGGGCGGTGACCTGGACGACGTCGGCGCCGGCCCGGCCGCAGACGGCCAGCTGGGCCACCTCGGTGACCACCGCCTCGCCGTCGCTGCCGGGTTCCAGGACAGGGAGCGCCCGGTGCACCTCGAACCGGAGCTGGGCCATCGACCAGGTCGCGTGGTGGCGCTGTACTTCGGCGACGGCGATCCGCGCGGCGGTGCGCTTGGCCGCAGCATCCAGCACGGCCGGTGCCCGTCCGGCATGCTCTCTGGCGTACCGGGCGGCCTGCTCGTGCACCGCGGACAGGGCGCGGACTTCGCGGTGCACCGTCTGGGCTTCCCAGCCGGCGAGCCGCTGCGCCCCGGTGGGTTCAACCGCGCCGGTCTGCCCGGCGATGGTGCGGCGGGCCTCGGTCTTGGTGCGGCGGGTGTTCTGCCCGGCCTGCTGGTGCAGCAGCCACAGCGTGCGGCGGGTCGGAGGCTTGCCGTGCTTGTCCTGGTAATCCTGGGCGAGCCTCTTGAGTTCGCCGGTGACGGCGACGGCGCGGGAGCTGAACAGCTCCATCACGTCCTGGCTGACCCCGCCGACCTCGGCGCCGTTGCCGTCGGCCCGGGGCACCATGGCGTACCCGAGCGCGGTCAGCCTGGTTTCCAGGATCCGGTCGGCGACCGGGGCGACGCCGAGCCGCTGGTGGTGCAGGGTGCGGGAGTCCAGGGTCCGCCACGTGCCGTCGGCCCCGTCGGCGCGCTGGACGCGGTTCCAGATCGCGACGTGCACGTGGAGCTGCGGGTCGCCGTCGCGGGACAGATGGTGCAGGAACAAGCTGGCGACCAGGCCCCCGCCGTCCCGCCACTCCCCGCTGCGGGCGGAATGGTGACCGGTCCGGGTGTAGGCGGCATGCTGGTCGAGCCAGCCGATGGCTTCGCGCGCCGAGTCCATCAGCGCGTCCTCCAGCTCATCCGCCCGGGCGTCCAGCGCCGCAGCCTGGTCCTGGTCGCCGCGGTCGCGGGCCTGCCGGGCGGAGATCCGGTAGGACGCGTGCAGCACCGAGACGCTCTTGACCGCGCTGACAGTCAGGTCGAAGTACGGCACCTGATGCGGGTCCTGGCCGCGCTCGGCCGCGCGGACCTCGGCCAGCTCCACCGCGCTGGCGTACGGGTGCGCGGCCAGGTACGCCGTCACCGCCGCCAGTTCCCGCTCGTCTGCCTTCTTGGACGGGCGGCGTTTGACGAGGAGTTCCCCGCTCGGACCGATGTTGTCCTGGTACAGCCGCTCGATCGCCTCCGGGTCGACCTGGCCGACCAGCCCGAGCGCCGCCGCGCCTTTCCCGGCCCACTGGCCGGGCGGTTCCCCGGCCGCGGTGTAGTAGGACATGGCCCCGGCGCAGCCGCCGCGGCCCTGCCCGGAGGTGAAGTAGGCGACGTCGTGGCCTGCGTGCAGGGTCACGTTCGTGGACATGACCTGTTACCGCCTGCGCCTAGTTCCGCGTTCATCGTTCGTGATGCCTGTGTCCGATCGAATATTGGGTGATGACGGACAGTAAGACGAGATCACGCACAATTTGCGGATTTACCTCGCCGTCGCTGACCGGCGAGCGCTGCAGCCGTTCTCACCCGAAGGGAGAAAACCGGCGCGGTTACCGTGACGGCCCATCCCGCACGCGGCGTCACCAGCCAGCCAGACGCCTCGGCGTTGCGGCCAGCGTGTCTAAGCCGGCCTCGCGGCGGCGCGCAAGGACCGTCATCCGGCAGCACGAAGCGACACGTTTCCGGTCAACCGCCGAGAATTTTTAGTCGCAGGTAACGGCGATATCCAGAGGCTGAAAACCCCCGCCGGCGCCCGATAACGCCGCTTCCCAAATGATCATGCCGGGCACTTTTCGTACCCTGCCCTTACCGTCACCATGACGGCGTGCCCCGGCCGACCCCGGGCACAACAAGGCCCCCTGGACCATCCGCCAAGATCACCCAGGGGGCA
>OCZT010004737.1_pt1 | contig 13639 bp, 12 predicted proteins | sample 1539031 | NCBI WGS metagenome assembly OCZT01 (sample SAMEA3539308, study PRJEB22396) | soil metagenome | biome: tundra; feature: field; material: soil | place: USA | collected 2010-05 | depth 0.15 m | reverse complement strand
GATACTCGCGCGAGAGATATTTGTTGGCTTCGGCGACGTTGGTGATCTTGCGGCTCGCCGCGTCGTAGTACAAGCGCTGGCGCGTGCGCAGCGCCACCGCGTACAGGTTCACCGCCTCCGAAATTCCGCCGGCGTGCAGGAAACTTCCTTCCGATTGCGCGCCGCCCTTGCAGGCTGCCGCCCACTGGCGCAGTCCCGGCGAGAGTTGTCCTGGTTGGCGCGGAACGGGCTGGGGCGGGGAAGTCTGGACCATGGCACTCGGGTTCTTCCAACGCTGCATGAGCTGGGGATTTTCCACCCGGAAGCCGGCCAGAATCTTGCCCTTATCGCCCACGAACATCATGGCCTCAGCCGGGAACTCCCTCCGGTCTTCATCCAATTCCGGCGGTGTGGGCGGGCGCATGCCGCCTTCGTACCAGATCAGGTCCACCGCGCCCCGCTGGCCGCGCGCCGGATACTGGAAGCGCACCACACTGGCGGATGGGAAAGCGAAATCGTTCTTCACGCCCGAAGCGACGCCGTCGGTCAGCACCTGATCGTGGCTGGCCATGGGCTCGATGCTGGTGGGACCGGAGAGATCGAGCGCGCGGAACACGGTCCACAGGCTGTAGTGCCCCATATCGGCCATGGAGCCGCCGCCGAAATCGTACCAGCCGCGGAACACCATGTGGGTGTAATTGGGATGATACGGCCGTTGGTGCTCGGGCCCCAGCCAGAGGTCCCAATCGAAACCCTCAGGGACCGGCGGCGTATCGGTGGGGCGAGCGGCGTACTGCGGCCACACCGGCCGGTTGGTCCAATTGTGAATTTCGCGCAACGTCCCGATGGAGCCATCGCGGATCCACGCGAGCACCTGCTCCATGCTGCCGTTGGAGTCCCACGGCATGAAGTGCGTGGCCACCCCGGTGGAGCGCGCCGTCTCGATCACCCGCTCGGCTTCCATCAGTCGGTTGGCGATCGGCTTGTGCACGATGACATGCTTGCCGCGCTTCATGGCGGCCATCGCGATCACGCCGTGCAGGTGGTCCGGGGTCATGATCTTGACGGCATTCAGATCTTTCTCCTTATCGAGCAGCTCGCGAAAATCGGCGTAGGCGGAGCAGCCCTGATTCCCGTAGAAGGTGTCGATCATGTTCTTGCCGACGTCGCGCCCGCCGGGGATGGTGCCTTCGCCGCCGGCGCGCCAATCGGGCTTGTTGAGCGCACGGCGGATGTCCCTGAGCAGCCCATCGCGCGACCAATCGCGATAGCCGGACGGATTTTTGCACGGGTCGCAGACCGAAACCACCTGAATTTCGGGCGCGGCCAGAAGCGGCAGCAGTTCGCGCAGACCCTCCGTGCCCGTGCCGATGTGGGCCAGCGTGATCTTGTCGCTGGGCGGGATCTCGCCGGAGCGCGCCACCACGTGGCGGGGAAGGATGGTGAAGGCAGCCGCGCCGGCTGCCGTTCCCAGAAACTTGCGGCGGTTGGAATCGCTGGACATATTCCTCCTCGGGACTGTGCTCGCGGCGGCGCACGCCACGGCACGGTCGTATCATAGCCGGAATACCGGTGAGGGTCCAGGGGGGTGGCGGCAAAAACGGACTTACGCGATGGCGCTCAAGGAAATCTCGGTCGCCGGCGGCGCGATGCGGAGACGGTGCCAGGTGATCTGCATGGCGGTCCTGGTGGCGCTGCTGCGCACGACAAAGCCAGTGGCAAGCAGACGTATCGGGCATGGTCCGCGGGTCGCGGGCCACTCGATGGCCACTTCCAGATGGCATCCCACCGGAAGCGGTCCGCGGCATTGGAAACTGATTCCGCTGGAACTCACGTTATGAATGGCGCCGGTACCCCAATGGGAAGTGGATCCCTTGCGGGCCAGGCGAAACTGAACCGTCAGCGCCAGTCCAAACCGCCGCCTGGCGCGCCTCTCTATTTGCTTCCCTATTTTCATATCGGCCCCCCCCACCCCTCCAACACGGTGGTGGATGGGTGAGCGCAAAACATCAGGAAGAAGGTTACTTTTTACTTGAACGACCGCTCTGCAATCCATCCGCCATTGCATAACCCACGTAGTTGGTGTGCGAGCCGGTGCCAGGGCCGAGTACTTTTTACCAACCCGGAGTACTTTTTCCATAGAGGGTCGCATAGACGATCCTTTTTGTGCGGAAAAACTGCGCGAAGAGGAGGGGCGGGCATGGCTCATTTGGGCCATGCGGAGCGGCCGGAGAACCCGGAATGATCGGGCTATGGAACAGCAGGAAGCATACTACGGGCGGATCGAGGGGCGCCGGCGCGCGAAGGAGTAGCGCAGCGCGCCGGCAATGTGACTGGGCGGCGGGATGACCGCCCAGAGGTTTGGCAGAACGTGCAGCTCTTATTGAATGTCGCTGACTTTTCCATCGGTGAAGGTGATCTTCAGGTCCTTGTACATATAGATCTGTTTGGAACCCAGATCCACGATCTTCTGCGGGTCGCCCTGGATCGCCCTGACCTGGTCGATGGAGAGGCCGAGCGTGAGGGTGGGAGTCGGCCCCGGATCGCCGGTCTGGCTGACCGCCTGCTGATCGGCACGGTCGGCCTCCTGGCTGGCGCTGGTCAAGTCGGTGGCCACGTTCGAGTCGGGCTGCGATCCCTGCGCGAAGGGCGTGTCGATGGTACCCGTGCTGCCCTGCGGCAGCGCGGGTAATCCTCCCTGCCCCTGCTTCGCCTGCAGATCGCCCATCCCGCGATCGATCGTCGCCAGCATCTGGTTGTGCATCTCCTGCAAGTCCTGGAGCTGCACGGACACCAAGCTGCCCCGGCGGCAGTCCATTCCGCGGCTCGACAGTACGACCACGTCGGCGGACGGGGAATTCATCGGGGGCGCGCCGTTCATCCGCAGAACGTCGCCTTCGGCGATCGGGCACTCGCCGGCATTGGAATTGACCAGCAGCGTGGAGTGCACGACGAACACGTGCGGCACGTTGTCCGCGAAGATGTTGGCGTCCTGGCCGCCTCCGGCACTGGCGGTCTGCCCTTGGGCGCGCTCCAGATCGATCTGGCGGCGGATTTCATCGGCGATCGCCTGCTTGACTTCCGGGGTCATGGGCGCGGATTGACCGCCATCCTGGTAGATGTTGCCGGATGCCGCCGAACGCGCGGCCATTCTCTCCTGGTAAGCGGATTCCAGGGTGGCGGCGAGCAGGTAATCCGTCAGCCACAGCGAGGGACTGGCGTACATGGGGTAGGGCGTGAAGTATCCGCCGTAGTATCCGTACCACGGGCTGCCCCCCCACCCCCATCCGTAGGCGATTGGGCGCGCCCATGGATTATAGGCGTAGGCATAGAAAGTGGGCCGGTAGTAGCGCACCGGCGTGTAGACCGCCAGGGTGATCCCGTTAAAGACCCGCGGCCGGTAGATCATCGCCTGCGGGACGCCGTTGTAGATATACGTGCGTTTGATGATGGTGGTGTTGTTGATCACGACCGAACGCTGTACATAGCCGTGGCCGGGCGCGCTGGCCACCACCAGGCGGCCTCCCGGCCTGACCACCTCGACGCGCCGCGGCGCGTTGGGCGGATGGTAGACCGTGGTGCCATTGGACATGTGGACCTGGCGCACCTGGCCGCCCGCATCGCGATGAATCACGTCGCCCGAAGGAGTGGTGAAAGTCCGGGCAGGCGGACCGCCAGGCCTGGCGCCCATCTGGGTCGGTCCGCGCGGAGGCTCCGCCCCGCGGGCCGGCGGGTTGTTGCCGAACGTACGGCCCGGCTGCGTGGCGGGAGTGGATTGGGGGTTGCCGCGGTATACCGGCACGCTGTTGGGCTGCGCCTGGCGCGTCTGCGGCGGCTGCGCGGGAGCCCCGGGGCGCGGCTGCGCCTGGGAATCCGGATGCACCGGCTGGGGGTTGTTGGGCGGGGCAGCGTCGCGACGCTGCGGCCGCGCGTTCTGCTCTACGGGAGGCGCCGTATGCTGTACTGGCGGCGCGCTCTGCTGTACCGGCGGCGCGCTCTGCTGCCGGGGCGGCGCGGGGTGTTGCTGGGCCGGCGCGGCCTTGTCGGTTTTTCTCCTGTTGTCCTGCGCCTTTTTTTCCGGCGGCTTGCTCTCCTGCGAATGCAGCAGCATCGCGGAGGCGGCCAACGTCAAGCCGAACACAGCGCATCTGGCAATCTTTCGCGGTATTTTCATGAAATCTGCTCCTTGGACGGTCTGCTATGGCAACAATCGGAAACCTTCCGGTCCATTGTGAGTTCCAGGTCTTTTTAAAGATAAATCTTCTGAGCGCCCAGATCCACTACTTTGTTGACTTTGTTGGGCTGTCGCAGCGCTTCGGCCTGGCGTTCGAGGGTCTGGCGCGAGAGCGATCCCGACCGGCGCCAGAGCGCGGGGCGGGTGGAGGCGCCGGCCGACGTTCCCGCCGGGGCGCGCGGCGATTTCAGGCGTCAGCAGTCCGACAAACTGGACCCATTTCTGGTACTGGGGTTTGAGTAGTAGCTGGGATCGGCGAACTTTTCCTGAAAAATACGCTCCCAGCGGGCGTTATCGCAACACGTGCGGCATGTGCAGCCGCGAGGGCAGCCTTGGATCTTGTGCGCGCGGACGGGTTTGAGGCTGGTTTCGGCGGGAGCCCGCCGACGCGAGCCCCGCACTGGCTGTGCGATGCTGGCCAGGAGAATCCGGATGGTTTCGGGAGTGCTGAGTTGCATAGTTTACCTGATTTCCGTGTAAATACCCGATATACTATCTAATCCGATTCTGGCAGGAATATGCCTGGGGGGAAAGGGATATCGTGAGTATTTGAGTGACAATTTTGCGGGGTATCCGGGTAGATCGAAAGATAACCACAGGATGGTAGCCCATGGCGATATGACGAAGGCAACCAGGGGGAGTGGCCAGAGGTTATCATGTAATGGCACGGATTTGCCCGGTAGCCAGCCACGGGCACAGAGGCTTGATCGTGAGGATTCTGATCGCAGACGACAACCCGGTGTTTCAGAGCGTCCTCAGGGTCATGCTGACCAATTGGGATTACAGCGTGGTGGGGGCTTGCGACGGGAAGGAAGCCTGGCAGATACTGCGCGCGGAAGGCGCGCCGCGACTGGCGATTCTGGATTGGATGATGCCCGGCCTGGACGGGATCGAAGTGTGCCGCCTGGCGCGGGCCGAATTCGGGCGGAGCGTCTACATATTGATTCTTACGGCCAAGACGCAGAGCGAAGATCTGGTGGAGGCAATGCAGGCGGGGGCCGACGACTACGTCACCAAACCGTTGAAGTCTCAGGAACTCCGTATCCGTCTGGCCGCGGCACGCCGGATTCTGGATTTGGAGGACCGCCTGACGCTGGCTTTGGGCCAGGCCGCTTCGGCGCCAAGGGTGGGGCACGAGCTCAGCCCCAGCATTTCCAGCGGCGTTTAGCCATGACCGGGCGGCGGCTGGGCAGTTCCATACGCGCCATAGATATTTTCTTCTGGACTCCGGCGCGGGAAACTGCTAATCTCCCGCCAATAGCGACCTGAAGGGGGCCTATGAACATTCTTCACGACGAACAGAAACGTGACCTGATTAATCGCGGATTTTCGCGGCGGAATTTCGGCCGGATCGCCGCCATGATCACCGCCGGAGCGGCGTTGCCGTTCTATAACGAGCCGGCTCTGGCGCAGCTTTCCAAAGTGAACGCGCCCCCGGACGCCGTGCTTCTCAATGCCAATGAGAACCCGTTGGGACCGTGTAAGGAAGCGCGTGAAGCCGCCGCCAAAATGATCGACCAGGGCGGACGCTATCGCTATAGCGAAGGCGACCGGGTGCAACAACTCCTCTCCCAGCAGGAAGGCGTCAAGTTGGAGTACGTGCGGATCTACGCCGGCTCGAGCGCTCCCTTGCACCAGGCTGTTCTGGCGTTCACCGGGCCCAAGCGGCCGTTTGTCATGGCCGATCCGGGTTATGAATCGGGCGCCGCGGCCGCCTCATTTATCGGCGCCGAAACCATCCGTGTTCCGCTGATGAAGGACAATAGCTATGCGCACGATGTAAAGGCGATGGTCGCGGCCAGCCCCACGGCCGGCCTGATCTACATTTGCAATCCGAACAACCCCACCGGCACGCTGACCGCGGCATCCGATATCGAGTGGCTGGTGGCCAACAAGCCGGCGGGCAGCGTAGTGATGATCGACGAGGCCTACACGCACATCGCGGGAGCGCCCTTCCACAGCGACATGGTGGCGGCCGACAAGGACGTGGTGATTTTGCGCACGTTCTCCAAGATCTACGGCATGGCAGGGTTGCGCGCCGGCGCCGCCATGGCGCGTCCGGACCTTCTCCGGAAGCTGGGCGGGTTCAGCGCCGGGATGCTGCCGATCACGGGCATGGCGGCCGCCAGCGCCAGTCTGGAGGCGAAGTACGTGATCCCCGAGCGGCGCAAGAAAATCGGCGATGTCCGCGAGGAAACCTACGGTTTCCTGGAAAAGCACAATTTCAGCTATGTGCCCGGCAAGTCGAATTGTTTCATGATCGATGTGAAGCGTCCCGTGCGGGAAGTCATCACCGCCCTGCAAGGCGAGAAGATCTACGTGGGGCGCCCCTGGCCGGTGTGGCCCACGCACATGCGCGTCACCGTCGGCCTGGCCGAAGAGATGAAGAAATTCCAGGACGCCTTCCTGAAGGTGATGGCTTAGGCCGCCGCCGGGCCACCGTCACCCTACCGGCGGCCCAAGACTGGCGGACGCCTTACGAGTGAGCGAGGACGGCCGAATGGGCAGCCTCTTCATCTTTGTCGGCAATTCCTGCACCGGCGAGCTGCTCGTTGATGAACCAGACTTGCAGCTCGTTCAGACGCAGAACGTCGCTCACCAGCAAGTCATTGGTTCCGTCGTCGCCGTCGGCGATTGCGGCGTGGGCCGCCTCACGGGTTTCGGCGATGATGAGTTCGTGAGCCTGCAACAGACGGAACAACTGGATGGTGTGCTCTTCACGGCCGCGGGGCGGGCGGGCAATGCGCGTGGTTTCGGCAACATCGGGAGCCATGGCGATGGCGACTCCGCCGAGGGTCTGAATGCGTTCCGCCAACGTATCGACCAGTTCCGCCTGTTCGCCGTAGTGCTTGTCGAAGAGAAGATGAAGTTGGTAAAACGTGGGGCCCGAGACCTGCCAGTGGTGCTTCTTATATAGATCGCGCAAAGTCATGGTGTCGGCGAGAATCTGATTGAGGTTGCCGGCGCCGGCGAGACGAGCCTTGTGATCGAGCGACAAGGGGCGGTTGGCCACGGTTCCGTACTTCTGGATTTCCGTCTCTTGCCCGGTGAGGGGCGACTTTTTGGAAGAAAGATTCTGTTTCATGATACTGTCTCAGGTGCATGCGAGGGGCCTTTGGACGTCTATGCACGTTTTCCGCGAGTGGCGGCATTGGCAGGTCAAGTGCTCCCAAAACGGTATGAAGAACCAAGACGACGAAAGAATGCGAACGTACAGCACCGTGGCGACCAGAGAGAAGGGAATGGGTCCCGGTTCGGCGGGGCAGTCCGGGGATACGCAGGGATTGTCGGACGTGGCGGAAGCAGGCACGGAAAGCGTAGAAGAATTGGTCGAGGAGGGACAAAACTTCGAGGCCGAAGCGATCGAAGGCGTGGAAGACGCTCCGGACGCGGACGTGGCTGAGGTTCACACGAAAGAAGTCTCCCAGGACGATGTGCCGGGCGAATACGATGGGCAGGACCAGGATTAGACCGACGGGTGGTTTCCCCCAGTCTTCCTAGTTGACCGCCAGGGTGGAATGTTCGACGCCCTCGCCCTGGTCCATTACCGCCATTTGCAGCGATTCCAAGGCTTCCACCACGCGCTCCACCAGATCGTCGGTTTGCGACATCGCCGTACGCGCCGATTCGATGGCCGCCGATTGAACCTTGATGTTCTGTTCCAGATCCACCAGGTCCGCCGCCATGTTGCGCTCGAACTGCGTCGTGTGCCCGCGGAACTCCTCCACGGTCCGCTCGATCTGCGCGATCCGCCCGTCCAGAGCTTCCAAGCCCTTGTCTACCCTTGCCAGGATGGCATCGGTCGCCGCCTTGTCCAGTTCCGCGGCTGTACGTTGGGCGGCCTGCTGAAGCTTGGTGGTGAGTTCGCCACTCAGGGCCGCCATCTGCGCCTTCAGAGAACTCTCCGTTCCGCTCGCCGAGCGCTGCATCTCAGAAACGGATTTCTCCTGAACCTGCAAGCGCGCCGCCAGCCGTGCCTCCAGTTGCTGCATCTCCTCCCGGACGGCGCCGATATCGGCGACGGCATCGCGCTTGTGCCCTCCGGCCGAACCCATGTCGGCGCGGCGGGCTGCCACGCTCAACATCTTCAGCTCCATGATGACCCTTTGCATTCGCGGGCTGCGCGCGTCGGGGTTCTTGGTCAGGCACGGACCGACCAGGCGATCCACTAACGGACTGCCCGACGATGGTGTCGGCGCGTTTGTCAGATTGGCCGCCAGCGTGACGCGGCTTTCGCCATCGAAGGCCCGGCGCCCGGTCAACATCTCGAACAATACTGCGCCCAAACTAAAGATGTCGCTCCGTTCGTCCGCCGTGTGGCCCTGAACCACCTCCGGCGCTGTGTACGGCGTGATGGTTGCCGCCGACCCCTGGGCCGCGGGCAACAGTTCCACGCCATCCGCCGCCAATGCCACGTTGGACGGTGTGATCGCCCCATGCGCCTTTCCCTGGTCGTGGAGCTTGCGCAATGAGTCCGCCAATTGCATGGCGCACTTCAATGCCTCCCCCACCGGCATCCGCCCTTCGCTTAGGCGCTCCGCGAGCGTTTTCGTCTGGTTCAACGGCATATCCTCAATATTCATAATGGCAGTTCCCAGTCTCCGATTCGAGTAAATCAATTAGTGAGATCGGGCGGCAAGTCCTCTTAGGAAAACTTGGGTCCATACCGTACTAGCGGTACTTTCTTCCTATCTGAAGTTACTCTCCGGCCACCCGGCGGAAGAACTCCAGCGACTTCGCCGCGCACACCTGCCAGCGGAACTCCCGCGCCCGTTCGCGCCCTGCCATCCCCAGGGCCCGCCGCAGGTCCGCCGACCCCAACATCCGGACCAGAGCCGCGCGTAGTTCGCTCTGACTGCGCGGGTCCACTAATAGTGCCGCATTCCCCGCCACTTCCGGCAGCGAAGAGACGTTGGACGTGATCACCGCTACGCCCGCCGCCATGGCCTGTGCCACCGGAAATCCAAAGCCTTCGTACAACGAGGGGTACACGAACACGTCGGCGGCGGCAGTCAACGGCGCCAAATCCGGCTCCGGAATATACCCCAGGTAACGCACGTACCTGAGCCGTGCCACCGTGGCCTCCGCCGCCCAGCCTACCGGACCGGCCACCACCAGTTCCCAATGGTCGCGCAGGGATAGAGGCAGCGACTCGAAGGCATCCAGCAGCAGATCCACATTCTTCCGCGGCTCAATGGTCCCCACGAATAGCACGAAGGGGCGCTGCAAACCGTAGCGCGCCCGCACCTCGTCGACCAGCGCCGCCGGAGGATCGAAGAAGCTATCGGCCACCCCGGAGTGTATCGTGCAGATCTTCTCGGGCGCGATGCCCAGCGTGCGTATGGCGTCCTGCCGCGTGCACTCCGATACGGCGATCAGCCCGTCTGCCCGGCGCGCCAATTGAGCGAAGCTCCCCTCTGCCGCCAGATTGGCAGGGGAATGCAGTTCCGGCATGAGGAACCCCGTGAGATCGTGTACCGTGGCGGTCAATCGCACCCGCTTGGGGGGGTGCCGCACCAACACGCTGGCATGGAACACGTCCGCGCCGCGCGTCAGCCAATCCAGCAGCGGCGCCGCGGTGTGGTTGGAGACGGCCAGAGCGGCCAGCCCGCTGAAGGTGCGCAGTGGACCCGCCACCGAAGCCTGGTGCGTCAGCGGGCGAACCCGCTCCATTCGCGGGAACGTGCTCACGGCCGCGCCGCCGGCGGCGCGCCGCAGATGCAGAATCCAATGGTAGAGGTAGTTCTTGACGCCCGCGCTGCGCACCAGCAGCGGTGTGGCGTCAATCACAACGCGCATGCCTCTCCAGTCTGCCACAGTGGGACAGGCCATCGCTCTTTGTGGCCCTCTCAACTTCACACATGGCAAGTCTCTATCGGCTATCATGCAAGTGCAATGCGCGCGCCCCGCTGGCTTCTGGCTATTTGGCTCTGCTTCCTCGCCCGCGCAATCTTCTATTGCGCCGCGCTTCCTCTCTGGGAAGGGTACGACGAGTGGTCCCACTTCGCGACCGTCCAGCGCATGGCCTTTCGCGGCGAACCCCTGGTTTCCCGCTTCAGCCAGATTCCCCGCGACGTCGCCGCCTCCCTCGAGCTAGCCCCCGTGTCCTGGGAGTGCCGCTATCTCCCGCCGCCCGCCGCCACCTACGACGAGTTCTGGCGTCTCCCGGCCGCCGAACGCGCCCGCCGCGAAGCCGAGTTCCGCGCCATTCCCTCCGCCTGGGCGCGCCAGGACTCCACCGGCAGCCTCAAGACCTACGAAGGTCTGCAAGCCCCCCTTGCCGGATGGATCATGGTTCCCGTTCTCCTGGCCGCCCGCCATGCCCATCTTTCCACCCAGGTGCTGCTGCTGCGCTGGTTCAACATGGCGATCCTCTCCCTGGTGATTCCCCTGACCTTCCTCATCGCCCGCACGGTTTTCCGCCACGACGCCACGGCGCTCGCCTGCGCCGCGATTATCGCCGCCATGCCAGGTTTCCTGATCGGCATCGCGCGCGTCTCTAACGAGAGTGTCGCCGTGGTGCTCTTTACGGCCCTTCTCTGGCTTGCCGTGGAAGAACTCACCCGGCGCCGCCTCATCGCCATGGGAGTGGTGCTCGGCCTGGGATTCCTGGCGAAAGCTTACTTCCTGGCCGCCGTCCCGGCCGTGGCTGTGCTGCTTGTCTGGAAATGCCGCCGCCCGCGGGCGCTGCTCGTGCCGCTCGCCACCCTCGCCATCGCCGGGTGGTGGTACGTGCGCAATCTCCTCACCACCGGCACGCTTTCGGGCATGTGGGAATCCGCCGTGCAGCCCACCGCGACGCTCGGCGACCAATTCCACCAGGCCACCCGTGTCCCCTGGCTCGTCACCATCGATTCCATTCTGTTTTCCCACCTCTGGCTGGGCGCCTGGAGCACCCTCACGGTGCGCAGTTGGATGTACCACCTCTTCTACCTGCTGATCGCCATCGCCATGCTGGGGCTAGGGTTCCGCATGTCCACCAGCGCGATTCGCATTCTCGCCGTTTTCGTCCTCACCTTCTGGCTGGGCCAGCTCTATCACGCCAACCTGCTTTCCATGGTCTGGGGAATCGCGACCTCTCTGGGCGTCTACCTCAACGCCGTCGCCGCCGGGGAAGTGACCCTTTGCGTCGCCGGCCTGCGTGCCCTCTCGCCGCGCGCCGCCCGCCGCTTCGTGGCTCCCGCCGGCGTGGCCCTCTTCGCCCTGTTCGACCTCTACACCCTACACATGGTCGCCCTGCCCTACTACACCGGCTTCATCGCGCACCGCCCCGGCGGCCCCGTCGCATCCTTCCATCCCGCCGCCGCAAGCCTCACCGAATTTCTGGCGCGTCTCGCCGCCTTCAAGTCGCCCCTGCTGCCGCAACCGGTGCTGGTTGCCCTCTGGGTCTGCTACGCCGCCGCCACCCTCGCCCTCGTGGCCCTCGCCTTCGCGGCCGCGCGCCGGGAAACTTCGCTGTGAAGAATTCGGCGACTTTCGCGCGCGTGGAGTTAGGGAGTACATAGCGCGTACCGGCCGCGGCCGGCGTACCGGTTTACCGTGGAAGACTCCATCTACATCGATCCTCAACATGCCGCACGCGGTTGCGGCACACGGGCCCGCCATCCGATTTCGGATGCGGTAGACTGAAACCAAGCCGTCACGAACCGGCACGCGAAAGGGGAATATGCCCGATCTTCAAGCTCGATTCAAACAGGCCCAACTGGACGTCAACGGCCTCGCCAAGCGTCCGGACAATATTACGTTACTCCGTCTTTACGCGCTTTACAAACAAGCTACGGTGGGCGACGCCGACGACGAAGGTCCCGGCGCACCGGACTTCGTGCGCCGCGCCAAATACGACGCTTGGGACGAAATCAGAGGCACAAGCGCGGACGATGCCATGCAGCAATATATCCACCTCGCGGCGAAGTTGACGCATTAGCGGGCACACGGCCCATTCGACTCTGCTATAATTTTGGTTTATGACACTGGCCAATGTCGCGCGGCATCATCACCATACCCATGCCATCCCGCGACGGGCCCTGTCCTAATTTTCACTTCATCCGAATCGGAAAGGACGCCCGCCGCGAAACCGGCGGGCTTTTTTGTTGTTACAGGTAGCATCATCATGAATCTCGATTTCGAAAAGTCGGACGGCCTCGTCACCGCCGTCATCCAGGATCATGCCAGCGGACGCGTCCTCATGGTCGGCTTCATGAACGAAGCGGCCTTTCGCCAAACCGTCGAAACCGGTTTTGCCACCTTCTGGAGCCGGTCCCGCCGCAAACTGTGGCTCAAGGGCGAAAGCTCCGGCCATCGCCTGGTGGTCAAGGAGATCTCCACCGATTGCGACCGCGATGCCGTGCTCCTCAAGGTGGAGGCGCAGGGCCCCGGCGTCTGCCATGAGGGTTACCAAAGCTGCTTCTTCCGCCGCCTGGAAGACGGCCAGTGGAAGGTCGCCGAACCCCAAACCTACGATCCCCAATCCGTCTACGGAGGCAAACAGTGAAACTCAAACTCGGCATTCCCAAAGGCAGCCTGGAAAACGCCACCATCGATCTTTTCCGCCGCGCCGGATTCCAGATCGCCACCTCGAGCCGCTCCTATTTTCCCACCATCGACGATCCCGAAATCGAGTGCATGCTGATTCGCGCCCAGGAGATGGCGCGCTACGTGGAAGACGGTATTCTCGATGCGGGCCTCACCGGCCGCGATTGGATCGAGGAGAACGAATCCGACGTGGTCGCCGTCGCCGACCTGATCTACGCCAAGCAGAGCTTCGGCAAAGTGCGCTGGGTTCTGGCGGTGCCGGAGGCGTCGGTGTTCCACACGGTGCACGATCTCGGCGGCAAGATCATCGCCACCGAACTGGTAGCCACTACCAAACGCTACCTGGCGAAGCACGGCGTCAAGGCCAAGGTGGAATTCAGTTGGGGCGCCACCGAAGTCAAGCCGCCCGTGCTCGCCGACGCCATCGTCGAGGTCACCGAAACCGGCTCCAGCCTGCGCGCCAACAATCTCAAGATCATCGATACCGTAATGGAATCCAACACCCAGTTGATCGCCAATAAGGCATCCTGGGAGGACGCCGGAAAGCGCCGCAAGCTGGAAGACATCCGCTTGCTGCTGGATGGCGCCATTAACGCTCTAAGCAAGGTGGGGCTCATGCTCAACGTCCACAAGGACAATCTGGCCGGCGTGCTGGCCGTGCTGCCGGCCCTCAAGCGGCCCACCATTTCGCACCTCAGCGACGAAGAGTGGATGGCGGTCAACACCATCCTGGACGAGACCACGGTGCGCGACATCATTCCCCGGTTGAAGCAGGCGGGCGGCGAGGGAATTGTGGAATACCCGCTCAACAAAATCGTACTGTGATCCGCATACTAGAAAGCAAACAGGTCGGCCGTCTGCTGGCGCGCAAGGCGGCCCGATTCACCGAAGCCG
>OCZT010004736.1_pt1 | contig 13641 bp, 10 predicted proteins | sample 1539031 | NCBI WGS metagenome assembly OCZT01 (sample SAMEA3539308, study PRJEB22396) | soil metagenome | biome: tundra; feature: field; material: soil | place: USA | collected 2010-05 | depth 0.15 m | reverse complement strand
TGTTTGATGCGGTCGCGGAGGTGATCAGCCAGACCGGGGTCCTGGCCGGGCGGCGCAAGCGCTGCGTGGACTCGACGGTTTCCGGCGACGCCGTGGCGACCCAGGACACCGTCACCCAGCTGGTGGCCGCGATGCGCAAGGTGGCACGGGTGGTACCTGGCGCGGCGGATGTGATCACGGCGGTGTGCCGGCTGGATTACTCGAAGCCGGGCAAGCCGCCGATCGACTGGGATGATCCTGACGCCAAGGCTGCCCTGGTCAGTGCCCTGGTGGATGACGCGCTGGCAGCGCTCGCGGAGCTGGCGGGCCCGGATTCCCCGGAGCGGGACGCCGCGGAGGCGGACGCGCTGGGCCTGCTGGCGCTGGTGGCCGGGCAGGACGTGGAGCCCGCTGAGGACTCCGATGGGATGGACGGGCGGTGGCGGATCGCCCGGAAGGTCGCCCCGGACCGGGTGATCAGCACCGTGGACCGCGAGGCGCGGCATACCCGCAAGAGCAAGTCGAAGCGGCGCGACGGGTTCCGCGGGCACCTGACGGCCGAGCCGGAGACCGGGCTGATCACCGCTGCGAGATGACGATGGCCGCCGGGCCCGGCGGCAGTGACGCGGAGAACGGGGTGAAGATGGCCTGCCGCGACCGGTTCCATGTCACGGCGCAGGGCGGGGATGACGCGGCCAGCGCTGGCGAGGGCACCGGTGCCATGCCCGGCGCGCCGCAGCCGCAGGAGTCCGGTGGCCAGGAGCGGGAGGACGGCCTGGAGATCTATGGTGACTCGGCCTACGGCAGCGGGGAGGCCCGCGCCGCCTACCAGGCAGCCGGTCACGACACGGTGATCAAGCCCAAGCCCAAGCCCGTGCGCCCGGCCGTGCCCGGCGGGTTCACCCTGGACTTCACCATCCGCGAGCAGGATGGCACGGTCACCTGCCCGGCCGGGCATACCCGGCCGATGAGCGGCAAGCGGATCGTCACCTTCGGCGCGCTGTGCGGCGGCTGCCCGCTGCGGGCGCGGTGCACTACCGCCAAAGACGGCCGGTCGATGACCATCCACCCGCACGAAGAGCTGCTGCGCGCCGCCACGACGAGTGCGGCATGGGTAGTCGGCGCCCGGGCAGTGAACTGGGCGGCAGCCAACGCGAAGCTCGGCCCGCTGCGTGACCAGCGGATCTACTACACAGGCGCACTGCCGTCGAAGTACAGCGGCACCGACTGCAGCAAGCTCCCGGCGGCCGTCTGGTGCATCATTTCCTACGGCACCCCCACCGTTAACGTGGCCAGCTACGTCTCATCCATCCCCGCCAGCCGCAACGCGGTGATCATCTTCGGGCACGAGCCAGAGCATCCTGGCGCGTTCCGCAACGGGGCCGCATTCGTGACCGCGTTCACCGCGCAGTCAGCGCTCATCCGCCACGCCGCCGGCAAGGCAGCCAACGTGCGCGTCGCGATGGCGTCCGAGACCTACCAGTACGGCGGCAAGGGCTTCGGGAGCAGAGGGCTCGGCTGCTCCTTCATCCCGCCGGCTGGCGATGTCGACTACTACTACGCCGACAACTACGAGACCACGCCCACTGGCAAGGGCCTGGCGACTGACCCGAAGTGGCTGAACTGGCTAAATTGCGTCAAGAACCACGGCAGGCGGCTCGGGCTGGCCGAGTACGGTCTGGGCACCTGCAACGGCACCAGTAAGCGTGTTGCCACGCTCCAGGCCGATGCGACCTACCTGCGCACCAGGCTCCCGGCCATCACCGGGTTCCGGACCCAGCTGTGGTCGTATTTCTGGTCCAGCAGAGGGACCAAGTCCGGATCGTGTAATGACGGCCAGTTCACCGACTCTGCGACGATCAGCGCGTGGCGCGGCATCGAGGCGGCCGCCTAATTCGGCGGTTGGCCCGTGTCACGGCAGGCCAGGGTCGTGACACGGGCCGGGCCTGCGGTCATCGCGGCGAGTCGGCCCCCTGCTGCTGCGCGAAGTCTTTGCTGCGGATGGCGACCAGGGACACCACGGCCGACGCCAGCGCGATGACGGCCGCCACCAGCAGGATGCTGTTCAGGCCCGTGGTGAACGCCGCCCGGGTGATCATCCCGACGGCCTGCCTGGCGTGCTCGGGCAGCCTGCCGATGACGTTCCCGATCTCGCCGGACTGCACGGCCGTGGCGATCCGCGGGCCCTGATGGGAAAGGCCGGGTACCGCGGCCACCCTGGCCAGCACCTCGTCTTTCACCTTGTTCGAGAACAGCGACCCCAGCAACGCGATGCCGGTGGCGATCCCGACCTGGCGGAACGTGGAGTTGATGCCCGAGGCCATGCCGGCCCGCTGCGGCGCCACCACGCCGACGGCCGTCGAGGCCAGCGGCGGGTTCACCAGGCCGACGCCGAGGCCGCCGACGATCATGCCCGGGATGAGATGGGTCCAGGACGAGCCAGCGCCGAGTCCCCGCATCAGCAGCAGTCCCGCGCTGACCATGATCAGGCCTGGCCCGATGAGCAGCCGGACCGGCACCCGCGAGGTCAGCCTGCCCGCCACGGTGGAGGTCGCCAGGATGCCGGCGGAGATCACCATCAGCCGCACGCCGGTGCCGAGCGCCGAGTAGCCCAGGATGTCCTGCAAGTACAGGACCAGGTAGAGCAGCATCGCGAAGATCGAGGCGCTGAGCCCGAAGGCCGCGACCGCGCCGCCGCTGAACGTCGGCAGCATGAACAGCTTCAGGTCGAACATCGGGTGCGCGATGAGCCGTTCCACGATGACGAAGGCAACGAGCAGCACGGCCGCCAAGGCAAAGCAGCCCAGCACGAGACCGTTGGTGAAGGACCGCTGGTTCGACTCGATCAGCCCGTAGATCAGGCTCGAGAGCGCCACCGTGAAGAGCGCGAAGCCTGCCCAGTCGGGCCGGCTGGCTTGCGGCGACCGGGACTCTGCCACCTTCATGACCGCGATCACGACGGCGATGATGCCGATCGGCACGTTCACGAAGAAGATCCACTGCCAGGACAGGCCGGATGTCAGGATGCCGCCGAGTAGCGGGCCGATGGCGACCGCCAGGCCGGTTACCGCTCCCCAGACGCCGAACGCGACGCCGCGGTCCTTGCCGCGGAAGGCATCGGCCAGCAGTGCCAGCGATACCGCGAACATGATCGCCCCGCCGACTCCCTGCAAGGCGCGAGACAGCTGGAGCATCAGCGAGCTGGCGGCAAAGCCGCACAGCACCGACGCGCAGGTGAACACCACCAGCCCGATCATGTACAGCCGGCGGCGGCCGTACATGTCCGCGAGGCTGCCCGCCGTCAGCAAGAACGCCGCCAGCGTCAGGGCGTAGGCATCAACGACCCACTGCAGGTCGGAGAAACTCGACTGCAGCGCCTGCTGGATATCCGGCAGGGCGACGTTCACGATCGTGACGTCCAGCAGCAGCATGAAGGTGCCGAGGCACACCGCGGCGAGCGTCCACCACTTGTTACCGCGCTGGCCGGGATCCTCGCCGCCGCTGGCCTGCTTGCCCGGGGCGGGCTGACCCGGCCCGGACAGATCTGCGTGGGCTTCGGTCACGAAGGCTCCCAGTTGGCTTGGGGGCAGGCTCATGCGAGTGAACCCGCATCGGGGACGATCATCTCCAATGCAGAGGTTCGCCAGCCCATCGCCCCCAAGAGTGATGCGCTCTGCCGTCCGCGTGCGCGACAACGTCACGTGACCAGTGTCGGCGCCGGTGTCCCGGTGATCAGGCAGATGACCGGGCAGGCCAGGTTCAATGAAGATCAGTTTTTACGCAGCCCGCGCGGCCGGTGCCGCGCTTCGGGCCAAAGGTCAGGTGCAGCAGGCGTAAGGCCCCATCGCCGAGTTGATTGCCGCCGCCCCGTCTAGCCAAGGCGCCGGGCTCGGGCGCTCTCGCTGGGCCTTTCAGACCTGATCATTCCATGACCGGGAGATCACGAAGCGTCCGCCCTCAGGCGGTGGGATCGTCGTGGCAGTTCGATGGCAGCGTTGTTGACCGCGACAATGGGGGTACCAAAATCCGGGTCCGTGACCCTGAGCTTGGCTGGTTCGCCGATCGCAGGCCGCTTTCGATGTCGGTCTCCGCGAGGGGCCCGACGCCCTCATCCGGTTGCGCCTCGTATAGCGCGTCGAACTGCTCAGTGACCTGGCAGGCCTTCTGCAGAACAGGTGTTCCTGTACCCTTGGCAAGGGGTACAGGAACGTGATCTGGTCGTTCAGCGCGGTGGTGAAGGTTGCGCAGAGGGTCACCTAGTAATACTCGATCGCCAAAGGCCTGAGCCCCTCGCGCATGCTTGCTCGCCTATTCGCGCAGATGCGGGGAGAAATCTCTGCCGTTCGTATCGGCCCGAACTCTGGAAGGATCCGTCGGTCGAGGTATCAGGGTGTAGTTCTGACGCGTCCGCAGTTCCATAGCATGTCCGGGAAGCCTTTCTCTCCGCTTACTGCTGGAAGGCCTGTCGGCCGCGCCGCGAGTCTTCTGCGCGGGCGCAGATTGGTCAACATGGTCGTCCGCAGGACGGGCTGTAGACTCTCCCGGGATGGGTACGGCGGTGGGGATGAAGCACCTGACCGCTGTCCTCATGGTGCACACGATGAAGATTGCCCATTGCGCCATTCGGAATCGTCACCACCTTTCATCCTGATCATCAAGAGCCTCACCTGTTGATCCTGTCGGGTGGTGGAGAGGGGCTGACGCAGGTGCACGAGCCGGACTCAGGCATCGAGACACGGTTGACGCTGGAGACAGGGATACGGCTAGCGACCGACGTCGCGCTTGTGGAGTGCAAGGGCTGCGGCCATCCAGACACGCTGGCGGATAGTCTCGCGGAGGAGTTGTCGCGGGTCTACAGCCGGTGGACGCTGGAGACATTCGGGGCGATCTTGCACCACAACTTCGACAAGCTGGCACTGCTCGGAGGCCTGTCGGAAGTCCGTTACGGCGGCGGGCGCATGGTTGAGCCCGTGCGAGTGCTGGTGAATGGCCGCGCGGCGCGCTCATGCGGTTCGGTCCGGGTGCCGGTGGATGAGCTGGTCATAGACACTGTGCGGTCCTTTTTCGCGGCTCGGCTGCCGGAACTGGGCAATCACCTGCAGGTGGAGTTGAACGTGACGACGAATCCCAGCCCTGGCGCGGTTCAAGCCGACGGCGGCCGGCCGGAGCGTGCCTCGTGGTTCGCCCCCGAGTCAGTGGAGCAGTTGCGGGAACGAGGGGCCTTAATCGCCAACGACACGTCGCTGGGCACCGGATGGGCACCGGAAAGCGCGGTCGAGTCTTTCGTACGTCGGCTGACGGACACCTTGTCCTCTCCCGGTGGGTTCAGTAGCTCCCGTCCGTGGTGTGGCTCAGACGTGAAGATCATGGCGATGGGCGACGGCGAACGGCTCGATGTGGTGCTGTGCGTTCCGCAGAAATCACGCCATGTGACGAGCCGACTTGCTTATCTGGTGCATCGGGACGAGGTCTTAGCGGAGTGCAATCGGTGCGCCGCCGCCGACCTACCCGAGCGGAAAGCGTCGTTTCGGCTCAACGCCCGCGACATCGTTGATCGGAACGAGTTATATCTGACCTATACAGGTAGTTCGATCGAGTCAGGCGACGAGGGGGTGGTGGGGCGCGGCAACCGGGTGAATGGGCTGATCACGCCGCTGCGGCCGATGAACATGGAAGGTGTGAACGGCAAGAACCCTGTTTACCATGTGGGCAAGCTGTACAACGTGGCGGCGCAGCGGATCGCGCAGCGGCTGCACGCACAGTTCGGCGGGTTCGCCGAGGTGCATTTGGTGAGTGCGACCGGCCAGGCGTTGAGCCGACCTTGGCGGACGTTGGTGCGGATGGCGAATACGGAAGTCACAAAGGCGGATGTCCGCCCCATTCTCGATGAGGCGATGTCTGACCTTCCGGCGCTCACTCGGGAGATTGTCTATGGAGACATGCGGCTGGCCTGACTGGCTTCGCCAGCGCGAGAACGCCATCCTCGATAGCAGTGCTGACCTGGGGCCAGTCTGGTCCGGCAATGCCCAGCGCAGCCCAGTAGGCGTGTTGTTTGCGCACGAGCCGACCGAGCCCGGGGGCAGCCAGCGACGGAGGTATATGAGCCAGGATGCGGCGAAGGCCGTGGCCTGCGCCACGTGGGCCGGGGTGGATACCGCTCATAACTAGCAGGGTGGCAGCGCGGAGTGCGTCGAGCACGTCCAGGCTCCACTGGTAGCCGCTGTCGCCGAAGACGGTCACGGCCCATGAGCGTGTCGAGAGCAACCAGCGGAGGCGTTCGAGGCCAGAGCCGATGTCACTAGCCATGTGGCTGGGATCGGCGGTGTGCCATAAGAGCACAGCGTCACTCATCGCGAGGCCGTCGCAGTCACAGAACAGGGTGATGCCGCTGACGGGACCACGCTTCCATACTGCGAGGTCGCCGCGGATGGTCAGCCGACCCGCGTGGATGCCGATTGCGGACAGCGCGCCGATCCAGGTATCGAGCAAGTCCGCGTGGCGTTGGACGCTGCCGATCCGCATGACGCACGACAGGTTCACGAACGCGGGCAAGTAGCCCTCTCGCAAATGGCCGCTAGCATCCCGCTCGCCGGTGAATCGAATCACGGGCTGGGGGAGGTAGCCTTCGCGCCACACCCGGTCAACACCGTCCTTGAGCCACGGGTCCAGGGCCTGAATAGCGGAAATCGTCAGGTCAGTGTCGCGGCGCCAGCGCACCGGTAGCAGCGGTGAACGCGATACCCCCGCCTGGGTGAACTGGCTACCGATCGTGTCGACGAACTCGGCAGGAGAGGGCAGCCGACCTGGCCGTCGTGCGGACGCTGTCACATTGTGGGAGCGCATATGCAGTCGGCCACCCGGCACTTCGATGTACCAGCGTCCGGCGAAATGCGCCCGAAGCGCTGAGACAAGCTCAGCGGCCAGTTCGTCAGTCGACATTGACCGAGGCTAGGACGCGGAAGTGGCGCTCAGGGTCGAAACGGATTAGACCGATCTCCTGCACCATGCGAGCGTCCAATTGCTCGGCCGCCAGGATCGCCTCAGCTAGCCTCGCTGTGGCTTCGTCCTCGTTGGCGTCCTGATGGACCTCGGCGACCCTGCCCGATCGCTCGCATAGCGCTGCGTGCGCGCACGTACCACCCCGCCAGGCTAGAGCCGCTACCGGCGTACCGGATCGCAGGGCCTCCCCGAACACCGCCGATCCCGCCTCCACATAGTCAGGCGCACATGTGTACACCAAGACCCGGGCGTGGCGCAGCTCACGCAGCTTACCCTCGCCAGATTGCTCGCCGATCAGCTCGACGTGCGGCGCCCGGAGCTGTGCCGCGTACCGCGAGGCATATTGGTAATCCAGGACCGGGCCGATGAGACGTATCGTGCGGCCCAGGCGGCTAGCGGCCAGAATCGCCAGGTGAGGTGCTTTCTGGCCATCGATGCGCCCCAGCCACACCAGGCCCTCACCAGGGACCGCTGACGACGGCATCTCCTCCCCCAGCCCGAACTGGACGCTCAGCGTTTGGAGGGGGCAGTGTGCGGCGTACAGGTGCGTCATCTCTTGCGAGTAGCAAAACAGGCGGGACCTGTCGCCATCGAATGCGTCGGGCAAGTGTGGAAAGTTCGGATCGTGCTGGAAGGTCACCACTCGGCATCCCAGCTCCGCCCAGATCGCACGCCACGCAGGCCGTGACGGGTACTCATGGCCGACTACCAGCAGATCCAAGCCTAATGCCGCTAGCCTACGGAATCCTGCACCGCCGGGCGTGAGATCTTCCAGGCGCACAGGGAGACGGCCGAATACGTTGGGCAGGTCGGCACGCCACGCGGGGCCGATCAGGTGCGTCTCGGCACCTGACTCGGATGCCCCCACTGCGATCGCCCACAGCCAGCGCTCGATTCCCCCATAGCCGTAAGGCGGGAAGGCGTACGCCGAAGGGAAGTCGCAGACGCCGACCCTCACGTGCCAGGAGTGCTGTCGGCGTTGATCGCCCGGAAGCCGAGATATGGCACCAGCACGTCAGGAAGCCGAACCGACCCGTCGGCCTGCTGGCCCTGCTCCAGGATCGCCACCAGCGTCCTCCCGATCGGCAGCCCGGAGCCGTTGAGGGTAGCCGCGAAGCCGCGTTTGCCCTCCCTGGTGGTGATCCGGATGCCCGCGCGCCGCGCCTGAAACGTTGAGCAGTCCGAACAGCTGGAGATCTCACGGTAACGCTGCTGGCTGGGCAGCCACACCTCGATGTCGTAGGTGAACTGCGCGGCGAAGCTAATGTCCCCAGCTGCAAGTGCCACGACCCGGTAGGCCAGGCCGAGTTCCCTCAAGCAGGTTTCAGCGTGGCCAAGCATGATCTCCAGTTCCTCACTGGAACGCGCTGGGTCGCAGAAGCGAACCATCTCGACCTTGTAGAACTGGTGCATGCGGATCAAGCCGCGGGTGTCCCGGCCGTAGGAGCCCGCCTCCGAGCGGAAGCACGGCGTCCAGGCCGTGTAGGCCAGGGGCAGGTCCTCGGCTGGTAAGGCTTCTCCAGCATGCAGGTTCGTCAGCGGCACTTCGGCAGTCGGGATGAGAAACAGCTCCCGGTCGGCAACCCCGGTCTTGAACAGGTCTTCCTCGAACTTGGGCAACTGGCCGGTGCCGGTCATGGCTGCCCGGTTCACAAGAGCCGGTAGCGAGAACTCGGTGTAACCGTGCCGCTTGGTGTGCAGGTCCAGGAAGAACTGGGCGAGGGCCCTCTCCAATTGGGCGCCGATCCCCTTGACTACCGCAAATCGCGGGCCAGACAGCTTTGCAGCTCGCGCAAAATCAAAGATGCCCAGGCGCTCGCCGATGGCTACATGATCTGACGGATCGAAGTCGAATACAGGCTGAGTACCCCATCGGCGCATCTCAACGGCGAAGTCCTCCGAGTCACCATCTGGGCAGCGGTCCTCCGGGAGGTTCGGGATGCTCAGCAGAAGCTCCTGCAGCTCCCCATCAAACTGCTGCTGCCGCTGGTCACCTTCCGCGATCTGCGTCTTCAGGACACGAGCATGTTCTACCAATGCGGCGGTGTCCTCGCGCTGCCTGGCGGCGGCCTGCACATCCTGCGCGATCCGCTTAGAAGCCGCCCGCGCCCGTTCTACCTCCTGGATCGCGGCGTTGCGCTGACTGAGCAGCTTGCCCAAGTACTCCAGGTCAAGATGGTAGCCGCGCCGCGCCAGCTTGCGTGCGGCGTCAGTGGCCAGGTCGAGCAAAACGCGCGGATCGTGCATCGGTACTTCCTTACGGATTCAGGCTCGTCAGGCCCCACAGCTTATCCGGCCACTCCTACGACTGGCGACGATTTGTTACCCTCGGCAGTCAGCAGGCCGTAACCAACAGCAACCAGTATCGCCAACTCACGCACGGTTTGGCATGAAGGGAAGCGCGGAGGCCGTCCGGGATCACATCCGTCTCCCGGCGGCTTTACCTCTGCCTAGCAGCGGCGCCAGCACAGGAGATTCGAGTACCGCGAGCATTGCAGCGGCGGTTTGATCATTTGTATCGAGGTAGTACAGGGCGCCGTCTACTGCGAGTGTCACAGCCCATGCAAGTGCCTCATCCGCACTGCCGGGCGCATGCTGCCGACACAGGTGGACCCGGTCCGCGAAGCCCGCATTCGGTTCGTAGTAGACGCACCAGAACGCCCAGTCAAAGGCGGCACTCCCGATTTTCGCGTGCGGGTCGATGATCACTGGCTCGCCGCGCTCGTCAAATAGGACATTCTCAGCGTGCAGATCCGCATGCAACATCGACCTCGGACGGGTGTCCGTGCAGAGATCCTGACTGATCTCCACGGCCCGAGCCACATGAGCCGGTTCGATAATCTCACCCCAGCGAGCAGCTCGCCGCGATATACGGGGAACCACAACGCGGGAATAGTAGTCAATGAGCATTGGCACAGGCCCGTTTGTCGGCGCAGGGCGTTCATGCAACCGTCCGAGGACTTTGGCGACGCACTCCGGGTGGTTCTGTGGCCGAGTTGCCCCACCCGCCGTGTCGGTCACTGACTCCAGCAGTAACACCTGACATTCGTTATCCGCGTCCAGCAAACGGCAGACACGCTCACCTGCCCAATGCTCCAACGCGGCCCGCTCCTGCCTGAACCGGGCCGTCTCTGGTAACGCCTTGATCACCACAAGAAGACCGGTCCGATCACGACCTGTCGCGACAACCGATGCGCAGCCCTGATCGTGATACCCCGAGAGCGCGATCTCCCAGCGCTCAGCCACCGATGTCATCAGCTCAGGGACATCATCGAGCCACGCTCGCACGCGTGCCCCGTAGTGCTCACTCAAGCGCTGCACCACCCCGGTCGGCAAGTCAGCTGCATGCTCCTGCACTTTCGCGGGCGCGCAGTATTCGTCAGGCACTGTCCCGCAACGTGGCAGCCCATTCTCGGCGCAACGCTTCGTTCCCCTTGTGCTGCTGGCCGATCCTGTGCACGTACACCTCCCAGCCGCCGTCGGCCCTCACCAGCGGGCGACAACTCACCCGGCGATGCGTTCACCCTACGGCCCTGGCCGCGCACAGGAAAACGCGAACACCAGAACGAGACCTGGCCTCCGCGGAATCTGAGCGGCGGCCTAGAAAACAACCGAGCGGATGCTCATTCGGGTCGAGTGGCCAGGGGAAGCAAGTCCTCAGCTCCGCCCCGGCACCGTCTCGCAAAGCTGCCGGGGCGGATCCTGGCCCTGTGCCGGATCTGGCCGGCTGCGGTGCGATGTCGCGGCCAGGCTCACGGCCAGCGCGCCGCAGCAGACCAGCAACGCCCCGGCAAGCTGGATAGCGGTGGGCTGCTCGCCCAGCACGACGGCGGCTAGCAGTATCGAGGCGGCGGGCTGGAGCAGCAGCAGCAGCGAGGACACGGCCGCCGGCAGCCTCGGCAGCGACGAGGTGATCAGCAGCCAGCCGATGGTCTGGCTGGTCACCGACAGCAGCAGCAGCCACCAGAAGGACGGCCATCCAATCTCGAACTGCAGGCCGCCGAAAGCCAGCCCGAGCAACAGCGAGCCGAGGGCCGCTCCGGCGGTGGCTTCCGCGAGCGGGCCCGCGACGTGCGGCGTGCCGGTCGAGGTCCGGCGCAGGATGAGCAGGAATGCCGCATACGCGACCGACGTCCCGATCCCGTAGACGATCCCGGCCACCGGGTGGATGCCGCGCGGGGTGCTGCCGATCAGGCCGGAGACCAGCACGACGCCCGTCATCACGACGGGAAGCGCGATCATGAACATGCGTCCCGGCCGCTCCCGGAACAGCATCCAGGCCGCGAACGCGACGAACAGCACCTGCAGGTTCCCGAGCACGGTGGCGATCCCGGCCCCGACCTCGGCGATGGCGTGATTCCACAGCACCAGGTCGACGGCCAGGAACAAGCCCGCCAGGACCGCACCGAGCCGGGCAGGCCGCGGACGCCGGCCACGTCGCCGCTGCTCCGCCGCGGCCAGCGTGAAGAGCACCGGCAGCGCGAGGAAGCACCGGTAGACCCCTACGGTCGCGGTGCCCGTGTGGGCGAGCTTGACCAGCACTGCGGACGCGGAGATGCAGGCAGCGCCGAGGTCAGCCAGCAGCACGGGCCGGCGGCCCGCGGTCACCGGCCCCGCGTCGTTACCTGTAAGGACCGTCGAGCCGTACGGTGCTGACATACTGGTCACTGTACAGAGCGAGCTGGCCACCTGTCGTCTGGCCTGGCCCGGCTTGGGCCGACCAGGCCAGACGCGGGGCAGAGCGGTGCGCCTGCGGAGTCAGCGGCCGGGCAGGGACACGCCAGTGGCGGTAAAACGGGCCTCGATGGTGGCGGCCAGTTCCTGCGGGACCGGGTCCAGCGACGGCGTATCGGACTCGCCGCCGCCACCGCTGGCCATCATCGCGCGGCGGCTGGTAAATCCGAAGCTCGCGTCGTCGCGGCTGCCGCCGAGCAGCCCGGCATCCGCGATGTGCTCGACGGCATGCAGCGAGCCGCCGAGCGCGGCGGCGTAGTCGTGGCCCTTGTGAATGGCGGCCTGGATGGCGGCCGCGCGCACCTGCGGCCAGGCGGGATTGTCCCAGTCGACATGCCAGCCGGCATCCCGCACGTTGAAGGACTCGTGGGTGGCCAGGGCGGTGCCGAGCGCGTCCAGGAGATCAAAAGCGCGGACGCCGATCATGACATCGACGGTGGCGGTCACCTGCCCGGTCAGCTCGTAATTCCCGGTTTGCTCGTTCTCCTTCCGCGCTGGCCGCGTCGCCGCGGACTGCGCTGACCACGTCAGCCGGCTGCGCTCGGTTTCCGCGCTGAGCGCCACCGCGCCCAGCGCAGCAAGGCCGGCGGTGAGGCCATCAAGGGCCGCGGCGGCGGCCCGGACCGCGCCGGCCTTGGAATCGCGGGTCAGCTCGATCGCGCCGGACAGGATCACGTAGTCGGGCGGCACCGTCAGCCGGGCGTCGCCGCGGACCGACAGCAGCGGACCAGTCGGCTCACTCATCGCTGCATCCTTCCCTGCGGGCCGGGGTCAGCGGCCGGCCGAGTTCTCGGACAGGTCAGCCACGTAGGGCTTGCCGTCGCGCCAGGCGGCTATCTGGTCGGGCCTGCCGTACTCGCTCAGGTAGTCCTCGGCCCGGCCCTTGACGTGGTCCCAGACGGAAACCGGCTCGTCATCGCCGCCGCCCGATCCCGCGAACGGCGCCAGGGGCTCGACGACGGTCTGCAGGCTCGGGTAGCAGAACACGGCCGTCGACCGCCGCCTCATCGTGCCGCCGGCCACCACGCGGTGCCGCCCGGCCCGCAGCCGGCCGCCGGTCCAGCGGGTCAGCAGCATCCCGGAGAACACCTGCAGGGCGCCGGGGATGACCGGCACCGGCAGCCAGCTGCCGTCGGCCAGCTGGACCTGCAGTCCCTGATAGTCGCCGTCCTGGCTCAGGATGGTCACCATCGAGTCGTCCGCGTGCTCCAGCAGGAGCAGCTTGTCCTCGTCGCAGCCGGTGTCGGGGTAGGTCCACATGGGGTAGTCGTTGGTGGTGAGCCGCGCGTGCGGGAGCTCCCCGAGCGCGAAGGTGCCGGGCGGGACGCCCAGCGCCCGGGCGTACAGGCCGAGCACCCGCCCGGCGAGTTGCTGAGCGGCCGCGATGTAGCGGAACGCGAGTCCGCGCAGCTGCGGGTCGTCCGGCGGCCACACGTTCGGGTGCGCGTACAGCCCGGCGTACTGCGCGGGCACGCCTGCGGCCAGCGCGTCCGCCGGGGTGTCGAACTGCGCCACGTTGTACCGCTCGAGCTCCAGGCGGCCGAAGTCGTCCGGCCACTGCCGCCAGCCGCGGTGCGGATGCCCGCCCGGGCTCGCCAGCGCGGCCTTCGCCGCCCTGGGCAGGCCGAGCAGGCGCCCGATCTGCCGGTTGTAGTCCGCGAGCAGGTCCGCGGGCACCCCGTGATTGATCACCTGGATGACGCCGGTCCGCTCGGCCGCGCCGCGGACGGCCGCCAGCAGCCCGTCCGGTGCGCTATCGCCGAGCGCAGCCGCCAGGTCGACGACCGGAATCTGATCCGCCATGCGTGCCCGCACCGCCTCTCCTGCCAGTACCCGGGCGGCTGCTGCCAGGCCCGGACGGCTTTCCATCATGGTAACCAGCTCAATCAAGATCATCTTTAACGAGCCCGCCCGGCCGGCGCCCCAGCC
>OCZT010004735.1_pt1 | contig 13645 bp, 11 predicted proteins | sample 1539031 | NCBI WGS metagenome assembly OCZT01 (sample SAMEA3539308, study PRJEB22396) | soil metagenome | biome: tundra; feature: field; material: soil | place: USA | collected 2010-05 | depth 0.15 m | reverse complement strand
GCGACAATTCTGGAGAAGGCAGGATTTCTGCGGATCACCTGTTCAGCCGTGTCTCCAATGTAGGCGCCGCAATCCACAAAGACTTCGTGGTCATCGATCCGATACAAACTGTCGGGGAAATACTGGTCTTCGTTGACCGGCGGCCCCAGGGCGTCCTGATCGCCGAGCGCACGCCATCTCACCTGGTTCAGATATTCCCGGCGCGAGGAGTCATCGGCCCACAGGGACGCCGCCTTTCGCACGTCGGCCGCTTGTTCGTACAGTTTGTGAGGCAGATCCTGGCAGAAATCGGGCAACAATCGGTCGGCAAACTTCCAGCGCGAGGACGCCGTGGACTCGACGTGGGTACATCCCAGACGTTCCAGCATTGCTCGGCTCTCCGGGTAAAAGTGCCCCAGCGACCATATGGTGACTAGGAACAAAGCCGACGCTCCATACCGCGCTGCCGCATCCTTAGGCGACAAGACCGGAACCCAGTCAACATGCGATCCCCACTTGGACTGGCTGTTGTCGGCAAAGGCCAGCGGCTCCACGCCAATGCTGCGCACGCATTGCAGAACCTTGCGCCCCAGGTTCCCCGCACCGAAAAGCACTAAACGGTTGTTGCAGCCCGCCAGCAACTTGTCGAAGGCCGACGTTTCGCGAGAGCGCACGCTGCTCAGAGGCTCGCCGAGCAAGCGATCGAGTTCGGCCAAAAGTTCGACCTGGTGTTCGTCTGTCTTTATTAGTGTCATTCGCTCACCGGCTCCACGATCATGTTCTCGGCGAACTCGTCGCGATCCAGGAAGGGCCACAGATCTTCCAGAGGTTTGGAAAGGAATGATCCATCGGGACGCTGAATCGAGGTTACGCGCGGCGCCCTGATCTCGTCGGGAATTACGTGGACGTCGCAAACCACCGGTCCGCGGCTGCGCAGAACGCGACGAACGGCGGCGCGCAAATCCGATTGATCTTCGATCATCGCTGTCTTCAGGCCATAGGCGCGAGCGACCTTACGATAATCGGGGATGGACACGCCAGTTTCCGAACTGCATCCGATGTTGGCGCCGCCGAAGTAGTTGGTTTGACTGGCCCGAATCGATGCGTATCCCTGATTGTTGAGAACGAAGAACTTGATCGGCAGTTGGAGGTGCGCGATGGTGGCCAACTCCTGGATGTTGAATTGAAAGCCGCCGTCGCCGTCAACGCAGATCGTCTTCCTTTTGCCGCTGCCGAGACACACGCCAATACTCGCTGGGATCGCGAATCCCATCGCCCCCAGTCCTGCCGTGTGAAACACCCGGCGCCCTTTTCGCGCCCGGTAAGCCAGCAGGAAAACTTCAATGGCGCTTCCCGAGCTTCCGGAGACGACGCGGTCATTCGGTCCCGCTTCCTGGCCGATGACCTCCGCCAGATGGTACACACTGACCAGTCCGGGAGCGCGGTGCTCGGGCAAAACGATGGGATAACGAGCCTTCCAGTCATGGCACCGCTGGATCCACGCGCTGCGAGCGTTAGTGTTGTCGCTATCGCTATCCGTTTCCCCCGTGTTCCTCTGTGCGCCCTGTGGTAAATGGTCTTTGCTTTTGGCCTGCTGCAGCATGTGGTCAATAAAGGCCCGAGCATCGGCGCAGATCGGATTGTCGATAGCGCCTTCCAGCTTGCGCAATTCCGCCGGATCGATATCGACAACCGCTTTGTAGGCTCCGCGCGCGAACTGATGAGGGTCCCAACCCATCAGAGGCGGGTCAAGACGAGCTCCGATCACCAGGACGAAATCGGCATTCTGTAGGGCAAAGTTGGCGCCGCGAGATGCAACCGTGCCGGGCCGGCCGACGAATAGCGGATCGTCGTCGTCCAACAAATCCATTGCCATCCATGTCAGGCCGACAGGGACATTCAAAAGACTCACAAGTTTCTCGAACGCCGCCGCCGCGCAGGAAACCCTAACCCCGTTGCCCGCGAAGATGAATGGCCGCTTGGCCCGCTTCAGCCGAAAGATCACATCACGTACCTGGGCAGCTAAGTCCTCTTGCGAGTGCGGCGACGACTCGGCCGGATCAAACCCGCGCATCAAGTCCGAGTCCGGTTCAATCGGCGCGGCCTGTACGTCGATCGGAATGTCGATCCAAACCGGACCAGGCCTTCCCGTGCGAGCCAGGTATGCCGCCTTTTCCAGATGGTAGCGGATGCTTTTAGGGTCCTCAACGGTCACCGCATACTTCGTAATCGGTTTGACCAGAGAGACGATATCAACCTCTTGACTGCCTCGCTGCCGCACTCCAAGAGGAGTGCCATCCGGTCGGTACATGCGGTCGGCGCGTTTTACCTGCCCCGAGATGACGAGCATGGGAGTCGAATCAAGCCATGCGCCGACCACGCCCGTGATCGCATTCGTGCCGCCCGGGCCGGTCGTTACCAGGACGACGCCCAAATTGTTCGTAGCCTTCGAATAGTTTTCCGCGGCGATGGCGCTAGCCTGTTCGTGGTGGTTGCAGACAAAGGTCAAATCGCCGCAGCGGGCGAGAGCATCGTTCAAGTGCATGGCCCCACCGCCCGTGACCAGGAAAACGTGCTTTACGCCCTGCTGGGCGACAAAGCTCATGACATAGTCAGCGAGTCTCATGCTCTCCTAGCGAACCGGCTTTGCCGCCTTTCGGGCGGCCCCGAGCAGCATGTCCACGACCTCCCGCACGGCGCCGTTCCCGCCGCCGAGTTTAGTGACCACCTGGCAATGCTCTCGGATCGAAGGGCGCGCATCCGCAGGACAGGCGCTGAGACCAACAATGTTAAGCGCGGGTAAATCGTTCACGTCATCCCCAATAAAGCAAATCTCCTGCAGGCGCAACCCGTGCCGTTCCGAGAACGCCCGCAGCGCGCTGGCTTTGTCCTTGCAGTCCTTGTGAACGTCGACGATGCCGAGCTTACTGGCAAGCCGGTCGACCAGCGGGCTGTTCTCGCCCGACACCAAAGCAATCACCATGCCCGATTTTCGTGCCAGCGATAGACCCATGATGTCGGCAAAGTGAAAGCGCTTCCACTCTTCGCCGTTTGGCCCCCACCACACCCCGCCGTCGGTGAGCACCCCATCGATATCCATGGCGATGGCCTTGATCTTCGGCATGATCTCCGGCACTAGGCCGCTCCCACGCGACGCAGCTTTTTGATAATCGGTTGCTCGCGCTCCAGCACTCGCTTGACGCCATCACCCATCGACTTTTCGATCAAGCGGATGTCTCGAATCAAGCGCGTGATTCCATTCGGTTCCAGCGACGCCGCGTGGTCTGAACCCCACATGGAGCGATCGAGCGTAATGTGCCGCTCGATCACGCAGCAGCCGAGCACCGCGGCCGCGACGCTCGAAGGCAACCCAGTTTCGTGGCCGGAGTAACCAACCGGCACCCCATACCGATCTCTCAGTGCGTCGATAACCCGCAGGTTCAATTCTTCGTAGTACGCGGGATACGTACTGCAGGCGTGCAAAAGGACGAGATCATGCTTGCCCAGAACGTCCACCGCATGGTCGATCTGTTGGATCGTACTCATTCCGGTCGACAACAGGATCGGCTTGCCAACCGCGCACGTATGGCGCAGCAGGTTGTCATCGGTGAGGGATGCGGAAGCGACTTTAAAACACGGGACATTGAACTGGGCTATGAAATCGACGGATGCCTCATCCCAGCAAGACGCGAACCAGTCAATCTTGACCTCACGGCAATAACGGTCAATCTCCCGATACTCTTCGATCTCGAATTCTAGGCCGCGCTTCAGATCGCCGTTGGTGTTTCCAAAAGGGCTTTCCCGAGGCTTCGCCAGCTCCTCCTTCGAGTAGACGACATCGATGGTCCTCTTCTGAAACTTGACGGCGTCACAACCGGCGCCCAAGGCCACGTTGATAAGTTTTTTCGCAAGATCGATATCTCCATTGTGGTTGATTCCGATTTCAGCGATTACGTAGCAAGGCTTTCCAGGTCCGATCACCGTGGACCCCAATCGAATCTCGGGAAGCTGGCCGGAGGAATGTTTGTTATTTTCGTGCGGCATCGGAAAGTACCCCTTTAAGAGCGATTTCGTTTATCGTTTCCAGAACGTAATCCAACATCGCCTGCGTGAGTCCGGGATATACGCCAATCCAGAACGCCTGATTCATCACGCGGTCACTGGTTCCGAGATCACCCACTACGCGATAGTTGAGGCCCGCATAGGCAGGTTGACGGACCAGATTGCCGCCGAATAGCTGGCGAGTACCGATCTTCCTCCCATACAGAAACTCAATGAGCGCATTACGCGAGAAGGGAGCTGTCTCCCGTAGCAGGAGGGGAAATCCAAACCAGCTGGGGTCGGAATTCGGGGTTGCTTCAGGCAGGACGAAATGTTCCTCGGCGTCCTTGAGTCCCGCCTTCAAATACGCAAAATTTCGTTTTCTCGCCTCAATGAATGCCGGCAGTTTCTTCAACTGCGCGACTCCCACCGCAGCTTGCATGTCGGTGGCCTTCAGGTTATAGCCCACATGCGAATAAATGTATTTGTGATCGTAGCCGTGGGGCAGCTCACCCAATTGCCAGTCGAAACGCTTGCCGCAGGTGTTCTCGTTACCCGTAGCACACCAGCAATCCCGGCCCCAGTCGCGAAAGGATTCGACGAGCGTGCGCAGCAGGGGCTTGTCGGTCAAGACGCATCCGCCCTCGCCCATTGTAATGTGGTGCGCGGGATAAAAGCTGACGGTCGCGAGATCGCCGAAGGTTCCGACTGTCTGCCCGCGATAGGTCGAACCGAGCGCGTCACAGCAGTCTTCGATCAGCCACAAACCGTGCTTCTTCGCGAACGCCGTCACAGCATCGAGATCGAACGGATTCCCCAGCGTGTGCGAAAAAATGACGGCACGGGTACGGCCGGATAGCGCCGTTTCTAGATAACTGACATCCACGTTGAACGTGGGAATGTGAACATCGATGAAGACAGGAACCAGTCCGTTCTGCAGGATAGGATTGACCGTGGTGGGGAATCCCGCAGCCAGGGTGATCACCTCGTCCCCAGGTCGCAGCCGCTTATCGCCCAACTTCTGCGAAGTCAGGGCTGCAACTGCCAGCAGGTTGGCCGACGAACCCGAGTTCACCAGCACCGCCTCGCGCACACCGACGAATTTGGCGAACTCACGTTCGAACTGTTCGGCAAAGCGCCCGGTAGTCAGCCAGAAATCGAGGGAGGACTCGACCAGCAATTCGAGTTCTTCTTCGTCGAAGACACGGCCGGAAATGGGCACAGGGGTCGATCCCGGCACGAACGCACGCGCAGTCAAGACGAAGGCCTCACGGTAGTACTCCGCCACCATGCCGCGGATCCGGTCGCGCAACTCATCCGCTCGTGACACTACTTCAGCGCCTCCCGGTACCATGCGATGGTCTTTTCCAACCCTTCATCCAGCGTGAACATGGGCTTCCAGTTCAATTCAGTGCGTGCCCGCTCGGCACACAGGAACTGATGACGGATCTCATTTGAGGCCTGGTTCTGAATCTCGGGCTTCAACTTCGAGCCCATTTTCCCGAGGATCACATTCACCATTTCCAGCACGCTGATCTGCGCTTCATTCGAAAAGTTATAGGCTGCGCCGCAGAGCTTCGAATTCTGCAAGAGCCGCTCGGCCAGCAGCATGTACGCCGCGGCGCCATCTTCCACGTAGAAGTAGTCGCGCACGTATTTGCCGTCGGAGCGAATAATGGGTCGTTCGCCACGAATTACGGAGCGGATCGTGCCGGGCACCACGCGGTTCCAGTTCAGATCTCCGCCGCCGTAAAAATTGCCGCAGCGCGTGATCGCCAGTGGGACGCCAAACGTGTGCGCGTAGGACTGCGCAATCAGGTCTGCGCACGACTTGCTGACATCATAGGGATGCTTCCCCTGCAACGGCATATCTTCCTTATAGGGAAGTACCGTCTGATCACCGTAGGCCTTGTCCGATGAAGCGAGGATGACCGATTTCACCATCGGCGCGCGCCGGCAAGCCTCCAGAAGATTCCACGTTCCTCGTATGTTGCTCTCGAAAGTCGAAAGTGGATTGCGGTTGGCGATTCCCACGATCGTTTGTGCAGCGAGATGAAAGACGACTTCGATCTCGTATTCGCCCAGCACACGTTCCAGAAGATATGGACTGCTAAGACCGCCGCGCACTACGTTGACGCGGTCCGCCAGTCCCTGGTGCACAAATTCGCTGGCGGGAACCCAGTCGCGCACCAGTGCCGTCACGGACGCACCCTGCTCCAGCAGGTGTTTCGTCAGCCATCCGCCCACCAGTCCCGTGGTGCCAGTGACAAAGACGGCACGGTCGCGCCAGAAGCCGTTTTTCATTCCTGCCAAACCTTCCATGGCGCCTGGTTCGCGCTCCATAACTGGTTCAAATACTCGTATTCGCGATACGTATCCATCGCGAAAAAGAACCCCTCGTGCTTGTAGGCCATAAGTTCTCCCTCCCGCGCCAACTGCTCCAGGGGTTCGCGTTCGAGGGTGCAGTCGTCGCCGCTGAGATAATCGAACACTTTCCGGTTGAACACGAAGAATCCTGCGCTGGCAACCCCCTCGGTGCGCGGCTTTTCCAGGAAACTCATGACGCGGTTCTTATTCATCTCCAGGACGCCGAAACGGGAACTGGGCGTGACCGCAGTGACGGTAGCTAATTTTCCATGACTCCGGTGAAACTCTAGCAGCCGGGCGATGTTCAGGTCGGCAACGCCATCGCCGTAAGTCAAAAGGAACGTGTCGTCATCGATGTACTTCTGAATCCGTTTCACGCGCCCGCCGGTCATGGTGGACAGGCCGGTGTCAGCCAGTGTGACTTGGAAGTCCTGTTCGCCGTGTACGTTGTTGAATTGGATCTGCGACTGGCGCCCGAGGCAGATGGTGAAGTCGTTGTTCATTGCCTCGTAGTTCAGGAAGTACTCTTTGATCATGTTGCCGCGATATCCCAGGCACAGGACAAACTCGCGGAAGCCACTGTGGGCATAGAGCTTCATGATGTGCCAGAGGATGGGTCGACCGCCAATTTCGACCATCGGTTTCGGCCGGAATTCGGTCTCCTCGCGCAAGCGCGTACCGAGCCCTCCGCACAGCATCACTACTTTCACGCGATTCTCCTGGTGGGCGATAGTGGTAGTTTCCCGGATTTTATTCGCTATTCAGACCTTCGGCAAGGGAAGGACCCTAGCTGGACACCGCCTCGCATATCGAAGCCGATCGAGACCAGATCTGAAGGGCAACTTGATAACCCTGTGTTCTGGTTGTCACAGATGCGAAGTGGTCAATGCTTGCCTTCCCTTTTTTCCGCCTGCATCTTGCGCAGCGTCGCGATCGCACGGTAGAGATCGCGCTTTCGTTTCGCTGGGTAGCGAGCCATTGGCTTGCTGAGCTGCGATTGTCGCTGTGTCGAGTTCAAAAATGGTTCATTCGGTAGCAAAGACGAATAGAATGAGGCGGGGTCCCAGACCTTTGATACCTGCGAGCGTAATGAGCCAACCCACGGTTTTGGGCAAGCCTGTCAACGACAGTTCTCTTCCGGGATCCGCCGGGCCCATTCGACCGGCCCTGTCCCGGCCGGAGCAGTCTCCTTCTGAACTCCTCCTCAGTACTGGCCCTGTTTCTGCTTTCATTATTCTATCTCTGCCTGTTCCGACGCTACACTGCCATGGAGCCCGACGAAGGGATCCTGCTGCAGGGCGCACAGCGCATCCTCGCGGCGCAGGTCCCCTACCGGGACTCTTTCTCGGCAACGGGGCCACATTCCTTGTCGTACGACCAGCAGATGTACAGGGCCATGGGATGCAGAGGCTCCTTGCGTATCTGCTGCGCTTGGAGCAGGAAGACAGGATCGTCGATCGTAAATGCCTTATTGAGGTACGGCAGGAGGGCTGGGCTTTTTATTCATCGGCGGGGGGCATCTGGAGATATTTCCGGTCTTTGCGAAGGCACATATAAAGTGAGATCTTGAAGTACGAAGATTGGCCTCATGGTTCGCTGAACCTCAGACAGCAACTCATCATTGCTGGGGGAGACCCCGAACTGCCTGAAGAAGCGGTACATATCCCGGCTCACAAGCACGCATCCTCGATTCTGCTGTCGGAGCTTAGGCAGTTCTTCGACGGGCGGAACCCCGCTCCATAATGAGAAACTGTACAGGCGAGGAAGCGTCATCACTGCCTGGCAGTTTCGGCTGAGTTCGCGGACGGTGACCGTCAACCGAGCCGTCTCGCTCGGCGGCAGCCGAAGCCAGTGCGTACCTGGAAGATTCACGGGCTGCGCATCCCGCCACTGCCTGTAGCGGTGTAGTGCACTTCCTCCGCCAAACAGAAACAAGCAAATGGCCAGCAGGGTCCCTGTTGCCCCAGCAACAACGCGGGTCAAGCGGGGCAAGTGCGTCCTGAAGCTTTCGCGGTCAATGCAGTTTGTGCCGTCTGCCAGCAGCATAGCTGCGGCAGTGATTGGCATCAGCGCCGCCCAATCGACTTGTTCCCCTGCCATGGGGAAAAGTTGCAGGCTAAAAAGCGGACATAGCAGTGCTAGCAGGAGCCGGTTGGAATACGCCGGGTCGGACATCGGCTGCGCATCGACAATGAGCAGCCAGAGGAATAGCAGCGAACCCGTCAACGCCAGCCTGTGATCATAGGAGAACGCGCACAATAGCCCCGTGCCAGCGGCTGCTTTAAGTAGTCCAAGCCAGGCGGGTCGTACGTCCGCCAGCCGGCGCCAGCGGAATATTCCAATGGCAGCACCGAAGCCGATCGCCGAAAGCAGGATGGAGCCTCTTCGCGTCGCGTCTAGGAATGGGTTGTGATAACTCCTTACGAACGTTACCGGGGCCGTTATGAGAGACGTGAATAGAGCTCGAAGTGTCGTTCCACATGCTAGAGTTACACCCACTCCAGCGCACAGACATATTCCCAAACCCGCAACCAGCCAAGTCAAGCTTGTCAGCGACGGCTGCTGCTCCACAGGTCGGCCAATTGCGATGCCGACAGTCGCGGCAAGCGACCCCAGGTACGCAAGCACAAAGTACTTATCGGAGCCTGCTGAACTCGCAAAGAGCAGCAACAAACCCAATCCCGCCGCCGCTGTCATAGCACTCCACAAACTAATGTTTCGGGACCGACCCCGCAGCTGCAAACTCACTGCAAGTGCAACCGCAACGGACACGAAAATTCCTATGTTGATTTTGCACAAAAGGATCACGCCTATGACCAAGCCCGTCCCAAATGCGCGCCGTTGCTTACCCGGCAGATATATCCAATCGAGTCCCAACCACAACAGCACCGCGACTGCCAAGATGATCCAGAGCTGGGGATGGCCGACTCCTTTGGCCAGACCCTTCAGGCGGAAACCGACTAGCAGGAACGCGACGAGTGCCGAACTAAACCGACCTGTCCAACGCCATACAACTCCTGCCATGAGCGACGCAATCACAATCCAGACTGGCAGCATTGCCCAGCGGAAGTTATCGTGGGTAACGTTGACAGCATCGAAGCGCGCAAGCAACGCGGCACTGAAGAAAGTGAATGGGCCATATATGGAAGACACCTGGTCATAAGGTACATGGCCTGAAAGAAAGTCGCGGCAAGTTTGGAGGAAATAGCCTTCGTCGTCCCACGGCGCAAATGTTGTAAATATATGGGCGAAGGCGAATGTGGCCACCAACCCCACAGCGACTAGCGCGACGATTCCCTGCCAGATCCAGCTGTATCGACGGCTTAGCTCGGCGTTAGAGCCCCGCTCGTTCCAGTGTAGGTGCATGTGCTCCGTCTAGTGAGGATGAGAACAAAAAGTATGGAACTTCAAGCCCCCGAACCGGGTGCAACCGACAATATCACAGCGAGCCAAGAATTTCACGATACAGATACCCAGCGGCTCGGGAAGACCAAACTGGAACATACCGGCACGCCCGTCTGGTAAGATCAGCGTGCGTCGCTGGGACGCCTTTTACGCGTAATTCCGTTGCAGCCTTGACCGACTCTCGATTCATTCCGATCGCACGCCGGATAGCCAGGCACATCACGCCTGGAGCGCTGCTTCTGCTGTTGCTGACAGGCTGTCTTTACGTGGCGGCTCTCCAGCTTGCCCACCTTTTTCTCCTTGACGAAGCGGGTTACGGCGATAGCTACGTCCTTTACGACGTGCAGCACTTCGAGAAAACTGGTGTGATTTACCGCGACCTGTCACAGCCGCCTTATATGCCCGCGCAGTACGGTCCTTTAGTGTACATGCTGTATGCTCTCCCGAGGCGGGTCGCCTCTGAGAATCCCTTTTTCGGACCGCGCGTGGCCGCGTTGGCGGCTTTTTTCTTGTGCGTCGCAATGGTGGTCTCGATTGTGCGTGTGCTCATTCCGGCACGCTCTGCCTGGTTGTGGGGTCTGTTGATATCAACCTCGATCACCAGTCTTCAAACTTGGCCCCTTCAACTTCGCGGCGATTTTCCCGGCATCTTCTTCGGCCTGGCGACGATCCGTCTTTTGCTGGTGCGATCCCGGTATACCGTGCTCTTGGCGGGGATCTGTGCCGGTCTCGCCACGCATTTCAAAATCACCTATGTCGCGGCGCTGATTGCAGGATCCTTATGGCTACTCCTCCGCCGGCGGTGGAAGGACCTGACTGTTTTCGTGGCAGCGGGTGCTTCGATCTCGGCCGGCTTGTATCTTCTTTTTTGGCTCAGGGAACCGCGTATGCTTTCGCAGATGATGGCTTTGGCCCCGGGCATTCGAGACCTTCCCGGGGGTGTCAGGGTGTTCATCAGCGCCATCAGGGAACCGGTGGTCCTTCTGGCCTTACCTGCTCTGCCGTTAGTTATTCTGCGCCGCTGGCCACGCTGGGGGCTTCTGCTTCTGTTTGTCCTGGTGTCTTTTGGGGTTGGTGGCTTGACCGACATTCAGGCAGGCGGCAACATCAATTACTTCTATGAAGGGTTATTTGCCTTAACTCCCTTCTCGGTGCTCGGCGCCTTTCGACTCATAGCCTGGAGCCGGCAGCGTGCGGCGATCGCGCTGTTTCTAACCGGGCTGATCCTAATCCACTTCTGGCTGCTGGACGCAGAGGACCTCTACGGAGCTCGCTCCGGAATCAACCCTTGGGAGATAAAGGCGCAGAATGCGCTGTTCCGAAGAACCGGGGATGCGTTGCGCGGGCAGCACATCTTCTCCACGATTCCGCGGATAGCCCTCTTCGACCCCCACCCGGCGCTTATGGAACCCTATCTCTTGTCGTACCTGCAGCGGCTCGGGAAGGCCAACCCACAACCGATTGTGGAGCGGATCCGCAGTGACGAGTTCGATCTCGTGATCACTGGCCAAAGCGGCGATTCCTGGCGAGGCATCCCGAAAATTGGACCCGATCTCCGCAACGCCATCGTGGCGGCCTACATGCCATACTGTACAGTGCTCTCAAAAACTCCAGGTGTCGACATTTACGTGCTGTTTTTGCCTCGCCACCGCACGGAAGACGCCATCTTGATTCAGAAATTGCACCAAATTGGTTGCATACCTTATCAGCAGTCGACTACCCCCACTTGGTAGTCAATACCTCTTTCACGCTTCTCTTTTGGGCCGGGCGCGAATAAACATCTGTTTACCCATTGGTTTCCAAGGAGACGCCAGATACAGACGAATGAGCAGGGGCGAAATTGGCAAACGAGACTTGATCGTCAGAGGCAGGTAGCGTGGCCGGCACTCGATCACTTCATAACCGTTCGCTTCGAGGAAATCGCAGATGCTCGTGTGGGTGTACACCGAGCGATGTGTGTAGTCGTCAAAATACTCGCGATAGGCGTAGTAGTAGTTGGGCTGTACGATGTTTAGTGTGCCATTACTGTCCAGCGCGTTCTTAAGCTGGCACAACACGGCTGCGAAGTCCTCTTGTGTGATGTGCTCGAAAAGGTTGCTAGCGAAAGCAAAATTCACCGAAGCAGGCGCCAGGAACGACAGGTCGGCAACGTCGCCGACTCGGCTTTCGATATCTGGCTGCATGTAATCGACGAATCCCTCCCACTGATCCACAGCGATTCTTCGTCTGGCCGCGACCTGATTGATGAAGTGGCCATAACCAGCGCCCAGTTCGAGGACGCAGTCGGTTTCCGGAATCAGGCGGGCAAAATGGTGAAGGTACAAAGTGCGCCACAATACTTCGCGACGCGGATCATGTGTAAGCCTAGTTTGAAAATAGTTCTGCCGCTCTTTACTCATCATCGTCTGCGCCAGCCGAAGAACAGACCTGCGATCATACGAACCCCCACCCGGAAGGCTCTCACGTTATTCACGTTGCCGCCCTTGCTCACTCCCACCCTGGCGTGAAATGTGATCGGACACTCGACCACGCTCTCCCCGCTGTCCAGTGCTGTGTCAAGGAAGTGGGCGTTAAACTCCAGATTAACCGCTGGATTCAACAGCGGCATGAGCCGTTCGAGGCTCGAGCGACGCACCAGCTTGTATGTGGTTCCAACGTCGGTGAAGGTGCCTCGCCCGATATGCTTTAGTTCCAGTAGCTTGCCGACAAAAAAATTGCCATAGTACATGAAGGTCGAAAGCTGTGTCGAATGGTCACGCAGTTGCTCGACGATGCGTGTGCCGTTGACGATGGCGGCATGATCGATATAAGCGAAGAACTTTTCGAGATCCGCAGCGCGGAAAGTCAGATCGCCTTCACAGAGCACGATCAGGTCGCTGTCATCTTTCGCTAAGGCTTCCTGGAAACAGCGATAGACACATCTTCCGTACCCACGCCTGTCTTCGGTTACGACGTATGCCCCCGCCCGGCGCGCAACCTCGGCCGTAGCATCCTGGCTGTCGTTGTCGACCACAATGACGCGACGCACGGCAGGGTGGTTGCGAAAATCCTCCACGGCACCGGCGATACTTTTTTCATCATTATATGCGGTGAGTACTGCCACAACTTGCCGGTCGGAGACCGGGGGCAGCGCTTCGACCCGCGAGCGCTTTCGCTTGCCCGGAAGTAGAAGGACAAGGTCTGCCACCACCAAAAGCAGCCCGAGAGTGCTTGGGACCCCGCTATACCAAATGACCGCCTCATTCCACGTTCGAAAGGGCTCTCCGAGGTTCAAGACCAGCCGAAAAATTGAAAGGACAATTCCGCCGAAGTAGACCCCTAGGCCCAACACGATGAGCAAGGCTCCAAACAAGAAAAGCGGTATTTCCCTGCGGCGTGCCACCGCTTCCGCCGGGGCTTCGGTCTCAGAACTCGCAATGGTAGGTTCAAGGTTCACTGGCATATAATCACACACTTGGCTAAATGATTCGAGTTCCTACAAGGTCGACAGTATCAAGATTTCGAGAGTCCGGTACGGGCGGCAGCCCGGGCAAGCAACTGGTGATTGTTCGATATGCGCCGGACTAGATTATCCACCACGAGTGGGTCTACAACGGCGCCGACATCGACGACGGGAAGGTGGTGTGGGCGCGCGATATCCCAAGCCGGGATCTCAAGCCCCTTCTCGATTACTACCGCGACCGAAGGATCTGGCTGGTCGATGCTGATGCTGCTCCTCCTCAGCTCAAGGCCTACCCCAGCGACGCAACCGCTCAGAGTTCGCACTGATGTTCTCGCTGGCCGCCCCGAAATGCGTCTGGAGGATGCCCGTTAATTCGTAGAAAGTAGCGACTCTCACATCCGCGGTCATAAT
>OCZT010004734.1_pt1 | contig 13645 bp, 13 predicted proteins | sample 1539031 | NCBI WGS metagenome assembly OCZT01 (sample SAMEA3539308, study PRJEB22396) | soil metagenome | biome: tundra; feature: field; material: soil | place: USA | collected 2010-05 | depth 0.15 m | reverse complement strand
TAAGGGCTCGTCATGAAATAACATTGTCAACTGACGCTGTAGCGCACGCTTCAGCGTGCTGTGGCGAGCTTCAGCTCGCCATCTCCGGACGACCGCCAAACCGTGGGCTGAAGCCCACGGCGGCACGCTGAAGCGTGCGCCACTCAGCCTGTCAGCTTCTCGAACATGACAATGTTATTTTTTTACAGGCACTAAGCGAGGAGATCTTCTCGACGCTCATGGGCGAAGACGTGGAGGACCGCCGCAAGTTCATCGAAGAGAACGCCCTCGACGTGAAGAATCTGGACGTGTAATCGCCGGCGTTACGGGCTGCGGTCTTCAGACGCCGGGGGGCGCGGTCCATGCCGGCGCGCGTCAGCCGCACCGGGCGTCCCTCGCACGTAAGCCAGAGGCCCGCTGCGGTAAAATCTGAGCATGCCGTTGACAGAGCGTATCGTCGTCGATCCGGAGATCCTGGCCGGCAAACCGGTGATCCGTGGCACTCGCCTTGCCGTTGAGTTCATTCTGGAATTGCTCGCCGCGGGGCAGCCTGAACAAGATCTCCTCACGAACTATCCGGGGCTGACGCGCGACGACATTCTCGCCTGCCTTTCCTACGCCAGCTACTTGGCGCACGAGTACAAGGCATACCCGATCCCGGCGTAGATTGAGCTCGAACCAGGATGCCGAAAACTCCATAAGATGAATGGCCACCGATGAACGCCGATGAACGCGGATTGAAAACAACGGATTCACCTCCTGTGAATCCGTGTTCATCCGCGGTCCTCCGTGGCCTGGAGGCCTTTTTCGGCGGCCTGCCAAGTTTCGCGATCTGGTTGAGCGCCGCGGCCGGGCTGTTGATCGTTCTGGCGGCGTGCGCGAACCGTCCTCCGCGGGCGTCGTCCATCGGTGAGGCGTACGTCGGGCCGGCCGAACTCAAGATCCGGAGCGACATCCCACTGGAGTCTTCCACCGTCGCCACAGTCCGGCACGGCGACCGCCTGGAGATTCTGCAGCAGAGGCGCAACGTCTTCCTGCGCGTCCGAACGCCCAGCGGCGCCGAGGGCTGGACCGATGCCAGGCAGTTGCTCGCGGCGCGGGAGATGGCCAGCCTGCGGGACCTTGCCGAGCGCGCTCGCCGGATGCCGTCGCAAGGGGTGGCGACGACCTACGGAGACCTGCGGGTGCGCACGCAGCCCGCCGCCGATGCGCCCAGCTTTCTCTTAATCAAGGAAAACGAGAAGTTCGACGTGCTGGGGCGCCTGGTCGTGCCCCGAGCGTCCGCCCGGCGGCCATCGCTGGTACCTCCCGCGCCGAAGCAGCCGAAAGTCCAGCCTCAGAAGACCTCAAAGGCGGCCAAGCTCCCCTTGCCACCGATGCCGAAGCCGCCTGGACCTCCGGCCGACTGGCTCGAGCTCTCCAGGACGGAGCCTTCCGGGGACACCGAAAATCCCCCAGCGGACGATGCCGGGCAGAAGCCCACTCCCGCGGACGACTGGAGCCTGGTGCGCACGAGCGGCGGCCAATCCGGCTGGGTCCTCACGCGCCGTTTGTGGATGGCTATCCCCGACGAGGTGGCACGGTACGCCGAAGGCCATCGCATTGTGTCGTATTTCTCCCTGGGCGAAGTGCGGGATGGCGACCAGACCAGGCACGAATGGTTGTGGACCACCAGCCAGGGCGGCCCCCAGGCTTACGATTTCGACAGCTTTCGCGTGTTCGTCTGGAGCCTCCGCCGCCACCGGTATGAGACCGCGTACATCGAGCGCAACCTCAAGGGGCACTCGCCCGTTCTGTTGAAGGAAGTCGAACTCTCCACCGGATCCCAGAAAGGTCGGACCGCTGCGGCCAAGTACCCCGGTTTTTCCATCTGCGTGGAAAAGGCCGATGGCCAGCGCCGCCGGCGTGAATTTGCTTTCCTGACCCCTGTTGTCCGCTTTGCCGGGGAGCAAGACTGCGAGGCGGCGGAGCCCTTACTGGTACAGGTTTCCCCTCCGGTTCCTACCTCCACCGGGCCATCTGCGGCTCCGGCTCCTCGGAAAACGGAGTCCCTGGCGCAGCGCGTCAAGAGGAAGTGGGGCGCCATCACCCAGCGGTGGTTCGGCCGGTAACCTCGCGCCAAGGGGCTCGCGAAAAGGCTCGTTGCTTCGGCGGGTCCATTGTGTTATCTATGTGTTCAAGTCGGACAAATCGATCCAACTCAGCCGCGCTCAAGCTAACAGCGTCGGCCAATCATAATCACTTCAAAGGATGGCCCATCCATGGAAGCTGTCAATCGTAAACTCATCCGTCCGTCTTTGAACGAGATCAAGGAGCAGATCGCGCCTCCCCGCCGCCCGCCGGCGGCGCAGAAGAAGCCGGTTCCCCCGGATCAAACAAATGCGGAGAATTTCTACTACGTGAAGCAAATGCAGGCCAAGACCCCCATGGCGTTCGTCCTTCGCGACGGCGAGACGCTCCACGGGACCATCGAGTGGTACGACAAGTGCTGCCTCAAGGTAAGCCGCTCGGAAGGTCCGAACCTGCTGCTCTACAAGCCCGCCATCAAGTACATGTACAAAGAGTAGTCTGCAAGGCCTGGCGGCGCGCCCTACGCCATTTCGCGGCGGCGCATCGCCAGGCGGCCTTCCCTTCTCTCGCCCGCCTCGCGATAGCGCCGTTTCTCCGTTTCCGTTTCCGGGATCACCGGCGGAATCGGAACTGCCTTGCCGGTTTCATCCAACGCCACGAACGTCAGGTAGGCGGAGCAGGTATGGAGCTTGGCGCCGGTCATGAGGTTCTCCGTTTCCACGGTTACTCCCACTTCCATCGATGTACGGAAGACCCGGTTGACGGAGGAGCGGAGTGTGATCAGATCGCCGATGTGGACAGGGTGAAGGAATCGCAGGCTGTCCACGGCGGCGGTGACGGTGGGTTTCCGCGCATGTCTCATGGCGGCCATGGCGCCGGTCACATCCACCAGGTGCATGACCTTTCCGCCCAGGACGTTGCCCAAGCCGTTGGCGTCGGTTGGGAGCGCCAGCTCCGCGCATTCCGAGATCGATTCGCTTACGGGTTTGCCTTGCATATGTGTTCCATGCGGCGCAGGTAGCTCTCCGCGTATGCCTGCGCCTGCCGGTTGAGGTTCTCGCCGGCCGGCGGCTTCACCAGGGATTTAGACGCGAGCGAATACTCCAGCGGTCCATGCGCGAAGGGATGGTGATCCCGCTCCACCACATAGTAAAGGTGAACCGAAGCGCCGTCGGCCGCGCGTACGGTGAACCGGACCGCGTCCGGGCCATCGCCTGGCGGAAAACTGGGGCAGGCGCCGCGCGCATAACCGAGATTGCAGAGCCGCCGCAAAATTGCTTCGCCGGGCCGCCAGGGCGAGTCGGGCGCGGCGCGGCAGACGCCAGCCCACTGGTCCCCCAACGGCAACATCGCGGTCTCGGGACCGCTTCCGCGCACGCCAGGCGCCACCGGGTAGAAATAGGGGCACGCCATTTCGGAGGTATAGTAGCACAAGGAATGGCGAATACCCGTCTGGAAACCCTCAAGAGCATGGTGGCGCGGAATCCCACCGACAGCTTCTCGCGCTACGGCCTGGCGATGGAGTATCGCAACACCGGCGATGCGGAGGCCGCCGTCAGCGAGTTCCGCGCCCTGATTGCCGTGGACCCCGCCTATGCCTACGCCTATTTCCACGCCGGACAAACGCTGGAACGCCTGGGCCGGCCGGACGAGGCGCGCGAGTTGTACCGGCAGGGCATCGAAGCCGCCCAGCGTAAAGGCGACCGCCACGCCCAAAGCGAATTGCAGGGAGCCTTGGATTTGCTCGGGTAGGGCCACAATATTTCTGCGAGAAAGGCGCCGCGCGCGCCACTAATATCCCAAAGGCGACATGCGCGCGGTCATCCTATTCGCGGCTTGCGGACTTGTGTTCGCCCAAGCGCCCGACCCGGCTTACGAGCCGCTGTCGCGCGCTTACGAGGCGCTGCGGGCGCGCGACTACGATGCCGCGATCGCGGGCTTTCTTAAGGCGATCGAAGCATCTCCGCGGCGTGTCTCCATCCGCAAGGACCTGGCGTACACTTACTTGAAGACCGGCGAGAACGAGTTGGCCCGCGACCAGTTCCGCGACGCCATGGAGATAGACCCCACCGACACGCAAGTGGCCATGGAGTATGCCTTCCTGGCCTACGAGACCAAGCAACGGCAGCAGGCGCGGCGCATCTTCGACCGCGTCCGTAAGTCGGGCGAGGCGCCTTTTGCGGCCACCGCCGAGCAGGCTTTCCAAAATGTCGACGCTCCCCTGGCGGCCGGAATCGAGCGCTGGAAGAAGGCCATCGAGATGGGGGCCGACGATTTCAGCGTGCATTTCGAATTGGCCACCCTGGCCGAGGAGCGCGACGAACTGGAATTGGCTGCCACGCACTACCAGAAGGCTTGGCGGCTGCTGCCCGACCGCCGCTCCGTGCTGCTCGATCTCGGCCGGGTCTGGAAAGCGTTGAACCGGACGGAGGACGCCCAAGCCGCTCTGCTGGCCGCCTCGCGCGGAGGGGAGCCACGTGCCGCGGAAATGGCCCGGGAACTGCTGCCGGAGCGCTACCCCTATGTCTCCGAGTTCCGGCGCGCCCTGGAGTTGGACCCCGCCAATGCCGAACTGCGGCGCGACCTCGGCTTCCTGCTGCTGAAACTGAATCGCGAGAACGAGGCCGAGCCGGAGTTTCAAGTCCTCGTCGAGACCGTGCCGGACGATCTGCTCTCCGCCACCCAGCTCGGCTTCCTGCTGAATGCGCGGGGCGAAGCCGATGCCGCCCAGCCGCTGTTCGATCGCGTGATGGCAGGTAAAGACCTGGATCTGGCCAACCGCGTGCGCGCCGTGCTTCGCCTCCCTCAGGTGGTGGCGCACAACGACCCGCAACCGGCCGCCATCGATGCGAAGGAAATGGCCGAGCGCAGTATCAAGGCAGGGTATATGAAGGATGCGGCGAAGTACCTGCAAATGGCGCACGAATCCGACCCAGGGGACTTCGCCGTGATGCTGCGGCTCGGGTGGACGTACAACATCCTTCACCAGGACTCGGAGGCGATTCGGTGGTTCGATTTGGCGCGCGCGAGCTCCGACCCGCGGATCGCCGCGGAAGCCACAACCGCGTACCGTAATCTGCACGCCGACGACGCGAGCTTTCACACTACGGTGTGGTTATTTCCCTTGTTTTCTTCGCGTTGGAGCGACACGTTCGGCTACGGGCAGATCAAAGCCGAGATCGCGACCCATTTGCCGGTCCGTCCTTATCTGAGCCTGCGGTTTATTGGCGATACGCGAGGCGCTGTTGGGGCCGTTTCGCCGGTGTATCTGTCGGAAAGCTCGTTAGTCCCCGGAATCGGAGTGAAGACTTCGGTCTGGCGCCATACCATGGCGTGGGCCGAAGCCGGCCTCGCGATCGGTTATCTTAGAGGCCACGTTCTGTCGGATTACCGCGCCGGCGTCACCTTTTCGCGAGGAGTTGGCCGGTTGATGGGCGCCGAATCGCCGGGCTGGTATGCCGAGACCAATCTGGACGCGGTTTTTGTCAGCCGTCTTGGGAACGACTCGCTGGTTTACGGGCAAGTCCGCAGCGGTTATACCGCGGGGCCGAAGTCGCTTCGGGCGCAGTTCTACTGGAACACCAACCTGACCTTCGACCAGAAGCGACAGGCATGGGCGAATTTCCTGGAAATGGGCCCCGGCCTGCGGTTGACTGGGGCCTTGCTTCCCAAATCGGCATATATCACGTTCAACGCGCTCCACGGCTGGTACCTGGCCGACGGGCGCACGCCGTTCACCGATCTCCGAGTGGGGCTTTGGTATGCGTTTACTCGTTAGCATGGCCCTACTCACGGCGGCAGTGGCGCAGGCCGCGGGCCTACCGTACTTCAGCGTGCTTTCCGACGATGCCGGGGCGTGGCCTGAAATCCTATCGTCCATCGGCCTCCAGCGGCAGCCGGCGGCTGTGGCGCGCGTCCTGGTGGTTCGGGCCGGCGCTGCCGCATCGCCGGATTGGAACAGCCGCGTGGAGCAAGGCGCCATCCTGGTTCTCGAGGGCGAGTCTCCACTGGCGGAGATGTTCGGGTTTCGGCCCGGCAACCAGAAAGTGCGGGTCAACAGCCTTACCGACGTCCACAATCCGAAGCTGTCGATCGTTTGGGAGAAGGGCCTGGACTTGCCGGTTTTCGAGACCCCGCCGGGCGCTCGGGTCTTTGCGCGCGAGCGTTGGACGGGAGCGCCATTGACGGCCGGCTTGCGGCGCGGCGCGGGCGCGGTTCTGTGGGTGGCGGCGGCTCCGGGCGAGAGGGGGTACGAACGTTTCCCCTATCTCCCCAACTCGCTGTGCGACTTGGGAATGGACCCGCCGTTCCGCTCGGACCGGCTGTGGGCCTTCTTCGACTCCTCCTACCGCCTGCGCGTCGACCCGGACTACTTCGCGGCGCGCTGGCGTAAGAGCGGTATCGCCGCGCTGCACGTGGCGGCGTGGCATTTCTACGATCCCGACCCCGAGCGGGACCAGTACCTCGCGAAGTTGATCGAGGCGTGCCATCGCGAAGGCATCCTGGTCTACGCCTGGCTTGAACTGCCGCACGTCAGCGAGAAATTCTGGGCGGACCACCCCGAGTGGCGCGAGAAGACCGCGCTGTTGCAGGACGCCCAGCTCGACTGGCGCAAGCTCATGAACCTGACCAACCGCGATTGCTTCCGCGCCGTTTCCGCCGGCGTGAAGCAGTTGGTGGGCCGGTTCGACTGGGACGGCGTGAACCTGGCGGAGCTGTATTTCGAGTCGCTCGAGGGCATCGGCAATCCTGCCCGTTTCACGCCCATGAACGACGATGTACGTGCGCAGTTTCGGTCCAAGAGTGGATTCGACCCGATCGAGCTTTTCGGGGCGCGCAAGGACGCGGCGTCCCGGAAGGCGTTTCTCGATTTCCGTAGCGAGCTGGCGTGGAAAATGCAGGAAGATTGGCTCGGAGAGGTGGAGGCTCTGCGCCGCGACAAGCCGAACCTCGACCTCGTCCTGACCCACGTCGACGATCGCTTCGACGCCGGGATGCGCGATGCCATTGGCGCGGATGCCGCGCGCGTTCTGCCGCTGCTCGACCGGCATTCCTTTACGTTCCTGATAGAAGATCCGGCTACCATCTGGAACCTTGGGCCGCAGCGGTATCAAACCCTGGCCGAGCGGTATGCGGCTCTGACGCCCAGGCGGGAGCGGCTCGCGATCGACCTGAACGTCGTCGAGCGCTATCAGAACGTTTATCCCACCAAGCAGCAGACGGGCGCCGAACTGTTCGAATTGGTTCATCGCGCCTCCACCGGCTTCCAGAGAGTGGCGCTCTATTTTGAAAGCTCTCTTCAAGAGCCGGACTTAAAGCTGCTGCCCTCCGCGGCGGCTGCCGTAACGCGAATGGAAAGCTCGGGGCCAAAGACGGTGGTGGAGTCGGCCGCGGGCGTCGGAGTGCCCTGGAAGGGCCCCGTTATGGTGGATGGGAGGCAGTGGCCGGTAGCGGACGGGGAAACGGTATGGCTCCCGGCTGGCGCCCACACACTGGAGGCCGCGCCGGAGCGGGCCGCGCCGCGCCTGGTTCGCTTGAACGCCGATCTGAAAACCGCCCGCATTTCGAGCCCGACGGCCATTGAGTTCTCGTACCAGAGCACCGCCCGCGCCATCGCGATTCTGGACCGGGCCCCGCTCCGGCTCAAGATTGACGGCGCAGACGAACGGCTCAAGCTGGCCGGTCCAAAGACCTTGTTGCTGCCGCGCGGGCAGCACAGCGTAATCATCGAGGCGATGCCGTGACAATCCTTGCCGAGTGAGCTAGGATTACGAATGGCTAATGACGGATGTTGCGTTGCAGACCGGTTCGCCGGATATCCCGGATAAGCTGTACTTCAAGATCGGCGAGGTGAGCGAACTCCTCGCGGTGGAGCCGCACGTCTTGAGGTTCTGGGAAGGTGAGTTCCCGGTCCTGTCGCCCAAGAAATCCGGTACGGGCCACCGCCTCTACCGGCGCAAAGACGTGGAGCTTCTTCTACGCATCAAGCACTTGCTCTACGAGAAGCGGTTTACCATCGAAGGCGCCCGCCAGGCGCTCCAGAGGGAGAGCCGGACGCCGAAGCCGCGGGCCGGGAGGAGCGTCCAGCAAGAGCTGTTTTCCAGCGACCCGTTACCTGAAATACGCCGGGAGTTGGCCGGTATCCTGGGGATGCTGAAGTGATTTACTGCTCGCCGACGATGGCGGTGTAGATGCGGTCCAGGTCTTCAGTTGAGTAGTAGTCGATTTCGATGCGGCCCTTCTGTTTAGCCTTCTCGACGATGCGGACTTTTGTGCCTAGAATGCGTTCCATCTCCTGAATGGCCGCCCGGACGTTTGGATCCGTATCGACTTCGTCCACATGCTTGGGCTTCCGGCTTTCCATCATCTTCTGAGTAGTGCGCTCTATCTGGCGGACAGACCAGCCCTGCGCCACAGCTTTTTCGGCAACTTCGCGCTGGAGCTCGAGTGATGGCAGGGAGAGGAGGCATCGCGCGTGGCCGGCCGAAAGCCGGCGTTCAGCCACCAGTTGCTGAAGGTCCGAGGGCAGTTGGAGGAGGCGGAGCGAATTGACGATGGTGGTCCGGTCCTTGCCGGTTCTGCGGCCGATCTCCTCGGGGCTGATCAACAACTCGCGACCGAGACGTTCGAACGCGACAGCCGTCTCGATCGGGTTCAGATCTTCCCGCTGGATATTCTCAATGAGGGTGATTTCCAGAAGGCGTTCGTCCGGGATTTCCCGAACTACAATGGGAACCTGTTCGGCTCCGGCGAGCTTGGCCGCACGCCAGCGGCGCTCACCGGCGACCAGTTGATAGCGGTCACCAACTCTTCGGACGACTAGAGGTTGAATGATGCCGTGGGTGCGGATCGACTGCGCTAGTTCCCCGAGCCGCTCGGGTAGAAACACGCGGCGGGGTTGCAGGGGATTCGGGTCTATCGAATCGATCGGCGCCGAAGAAGCCGTGTCGTCGCGAACGGGTTCCGGGGGCGGCGGGGAGGGCGCACGGGTTGGCAGCAGAGCGCCCAGCCCCTTACCGAGTGCCCTACGCGGAGTGTCGACTTTGTTCATGGTCCAGGATCTCTTTCGCGAGTTGGATGTAGCTCTCCGCGCCACGGGAGCGGGGATCGTAGCTGAGAATGGTCTTGCCGAAGCTTGGCGCCTCCGCCAGGCGGATACTGCGGGGAATGACGGTTCGAAACACCTGGTCGCCGAAAAACTCACGCAGGTCCGCCGCTACCTGCCGCGTCAGGTTGGTGCGGTCGTCGTACATCGTTAAAAGGATACCCTCGACGGTGAGGGGATGGCTAAAGGAGTCCCGGATGCGGTCAATGGTGTCCATCAATTCGGAAATCCCCTCCAGCGCAAAAAACTCGCACTGGATGGGCACCAATACGGAGTCGGCGGCGACGAGGGCGTTCAGGGTGAGTAGGTCCAGGGCGGGCGGGCAGTCGATAAGGATGAAACGGTAATCCTCGCGGATTTCCGCGATGCGCTCACGAAGGCGGAATTCGCGGTTGGGGATGTCCACGAGTTCCAGGTTGGCGCCGACCAGGTTCTTGTCTGCCGATATGAGATGGAGCCCCTCAAAATCGGTCTCCACGATTGCAGCCTTGGCCGAGATATCCCCCAGCAATACGTTATAGGTGCTTGGCCGTGCAGGGTCTTTGGCAATGCCGAGGCCCGTGGTGGCGTTGCCCTGGGGATCGGAGTCGATCACTAGGACTCGGAAGTCGTTTGCGGCCAACGAGGCGGCCAGATTGATGGCGGTGGTGGTCTTCCCGACGCCGCCCTTCTGATTGGCGATAGCGAATACTCTACTCAAGCGGCCATACTAACACGAGAACCAGTACCTTCCGATTCATTGTTTCACGTGAAACAACCGAAGGATCCTGACAAGGCCTGACTGTTTCACGTGAAACAACGTGCCCCTGTCACAAGCGATGTCCAGCCCTCAGAAAGCGCTGCTTTCCCCAGGGCAAGGCTACCGCAGGCTCCCAGGAAAAGCCCATTTCCGGCGGTGGCTCTTCCGCTCCGGTTAATAGATCGGCATTCGCCGCAATTACCTTTAGCATTGGCGCCAAGTCTTCGTAGCTCACGGCGCGCGACGTGGCCCAATCAAACTGTTCGCCGACCGCTTCCGCCCTTTTCGAGAGCACCCGCACGTTCGGCAACGCCCGGCTCGCTTCGCGCAGGAATACGGCTTTTCGTTGGTGAGATTCGATCAAGGTCACTGAACAGTCGGGCCTCAAGACCGCCACGGGAAACCCCGGAAAGCCGGCGCCGGAGCCGATATCGGCAATCCTAAACCGCCCGGCCGGCAGGCTGGCGCCCAGAAACAGAGATTCGCAGTAATGCCGCTCAACGGTTTCCTCCAAGCCCGATATGGAGGTGAGATTCACGCTCCGGTTCCACCGAAGCAACAGCTCGTACTGCGCTTCCAGCGCCGCTACTTGTTCGGCGGTCAACTCCACGATGCCGGCGAGTCGCCGCGTCAGGGCGTCAGCAAACACGGCCCAGGCTCAGGTAGACATCCAGAATCGCAATCGCGGCCGGGGTAACACCCGGAATCCGCGCCGCTTGACCCAGTGTTTCCGGCCGCACACGTTCCAGCTTGGATTGCACCTCGCGGGAAAGGCCGGGTATACCCGCGAAGCCGAACTCCGGCGGGATCGACCGCCCCCCGGCGTCTTTCATCCGCTCCATCTGGCGCTCCTGTTGCGCGATATAGCCACTGTACTTGATCTCCGTTTCGACGGTAGTCATCAGACCGCGCACTGGCTCCTCGCCGAGCGCCTCCCGAACCCAGCCGGCGATCTGCGCAATCGACGCATCGGGCCGCTTCAGCCGCTGACCGTGCGGATGGCTCTCCAGAGCGGCGCATAGCCGTTCCTTTTGCCGCTGCTTTCGCGTGAACACCGCCCAACGCTCGTCCGTCACCAAACCCGCACGGCGACCGATTGGCGTTAACCGCGCGTCTGCGTTGTCTATTCGGAGGTGCAAGCGGAATTCCGCCCGCGAGGTAAACATGCGGTACGGTTCGTCGGCGCCCTTTGTGATCAGGTCGTCAATCAGGATGCCCGTGTACCCTTCCGTGCGGCCGATCACCACTTCTTCCCGTCCGCCGAGCAGGAGGGCGGCATTCATTCCGGCGATCAGGCCCTGGCAGCCGGCTTCTTCATAGCCCGAAGTGCCGTTGATCTGCCCGGCGAGGTACAGCCCCGCAATCGACTTTACCTCCAGAGTATGGCGGAGTTCTCGCGGGTCAATCGCGTCGTACTCAATCGCATAACCCGGGCGAATCATCTCCGCGTGTTCCAGCCCCGGTATGGATGCCAGCACCGCCTCCTGCACGTCGATGGGCATGCTGGTCGACATCCCGTTCACGTAGACTTCGTTGGTGTCCAGGCCCTCCGGCTCGAGGAAAATCTGGTGGCGCGGTTTGTCCGGAAACTTGACGAACTTGTCTTCGATTGAGGGACAATAGCGCGGCCCCACACCTTCGATTTGCCCACTGTAGAGCGGCGATCGGGGAATCGCCTCGCGCAGAATCCGGCCGGTCTCTTCGGTGGTGTAGCCGATGTGGCAGACGATTTGCGGCCTGTCGATGCGCTCGGTCAGAAACGAAAACGGCGTCGGATCGGCATCGCCTGGCTGGGGTTCGAACTGGGCCCAGTCGATGGTGCGTCCATCGAGCCTCGGCGGCGTGCCTGTCTTCAGGCGCGTCCAATTCAGGCCCAGCGTCCGCAACTGGTCGCCCAGCAGTTGAGAAGGCGCTTCGCCGTTGCGTCCGCAGGTATACCGCATCTCCCCGACGTGCGCCAAGCCATTCAGGAACGTCCCCGTGGTGACCACCACCGCGCCGGCCTCGACGGTCCGGCCATCCCGCAACAGCACCCCAGTGACACGCCGGTCCGCGATCGCCAGCGCCGCCACCTCCGCCTGCTTGATCCGCAGGTTCGGTTCCCGTTCGAGAACCTCCCGCATACGGACGCGATAGACCCTCTTGTCCATTTGCGCCCGCGGCGACCAGACAGCCGGGCCACGGCTGGTATTCAGGAGCCGAAACTGGATGCCGACCGCGTCCGCCACTTCACCCATCGCCCCGCCAAGGGCATCGATTTCCCGCACCAAGTGGCCCTTCGCGATGCCGCCGATCGCGGGGTTGCAGGACATCTGGGCGATGAGGTCCAGGTTCATCGCGACGATGGCGGTCTTCAGACCCATGCGTGCGCAGGCGCGGGCGGCTTCGCACCCAGCATGACCGGCGCCGACAACAACGACGTCGTACCTCTCTTGCATTGATATCATTGTATCGAATGAAAATACTGGTTATTGGCGGGGGCGGACGCGAGCACGCGCTGGCATGGAAACTGGCCCAGTCGCCCCAGCACACGATCTTCGCGGCGCCGGGCAATCCGGGCATTGCGAAGATCGGAACCTGCGTACACGTTCGAGACGGCTCCCCGGAAGGATTCCTCTCGCTGGCCGAGGGCATTGGGGCGGAACTCACGGTGGTGGGGCCGGAGGCTCCCCTGGTTGCGGGCGTGGTGGACGCGTTTCGCGCGCGCGGCCGAAAGATCGTCGGGCCTGACCGGGCCGCCGCCCAACTGGAGGGCAGTAAGGTATTTGCAAAGAACTTTCTATTTAAAAGTAGTATCCCTACGGCCGAGTACGTCGTCGTCGACAATGAAGCCGATGCGCGCCGCGCCCTGGACCGCTTCGGCTTTCCGGTGGTGCTCAAAGCGGATGGCTTGGCCGCTGGCAAAGGCGTGGTGGTCGCGCACGACCGCGCCGAGGCCGAAGCCGCCCTGGCCACGCTTCAGGGGAGGCTCGTGGTCGAGGAGTTCCTCACAGGGGAAGAGGTCAGCTTCATCGCGCTGTGCGACGGCCGCAACGTCCTGCCGCTGGCCCCCACGCAAGACCACAAGGCCGTTTTCGATGGCGACGCGGGGCCAAACACCGGCGGCATGGGCGCATATTCCGACGCCGCGATCCTCACCGCCGCGGAGAGCCGCGAGATTCTGGACCGCGTGATCTATCCGACGGTCGAGGCTACGGGCTTCACAGGCTTCCTGTACGCCGGAATGATGATGACTGCCGCCGGTCCGAAGGTCTTGGAGTTCAACGTCCGGTTGGGAGATCCCGAGACGCAGCCGCTCATGCATCGCATGGCCTCCGATTTCGTACCTGCACTGCTGGCGGCGGCCGAGGGGCAACTTGGTTCCGCAACGCTCGAGTGGCGCGCCGGACCGAGCGTCTGCGTCGTGCTGGCCTCGGGCGGCTATCCCGGGACGTACGAAGTGGGCCGGCCGATTGCGGGACTCGATGCCGCGGAGGCCCTCGGCGCCACGGTTTTTCATGCGGGAACCCGGCAGGGTCGGCAAGGCATTGAGACAGCCGGCGGGCGCGTGCTTGGCGTCACGGCGGGAGCGGATAGCCTGGAAGACGCAATTGGCTGCGCTTACCGCGCCGTGCGGGAAATCCGTTTCGAGGGCATGCATTACCGCGGCGATATTGGCCGCAAGGGGCTTGAACGCTACAATAAGAAGAACGTGGGGACGTAGCTCAGATGGATAGAGCGGTCGCCTCCTAAGCGACAGGTCGGCGGTTCGA
>OCZT010004733.1_pt1 | contig 13659 bp, 14 predicted proteins | sample 1539031 | NCBI WGS metagenome assembly OCZT01 (sample SAMEA3539308, study PRJEB22396) | soil metagenome | biome: tundra; feature: field; material: soil | place: USA | collected 2010-05 | depth 0.15 m | reverse complement strand
TTGCCTCACAACGCATTTTCGGCCTACCGTTCTCGCTTAACGGGACAGTAGTGAGTAAGGCAATCTGAAAAGTCAGTGAATTTGCCATCGCGCTCATCGTATGGCGTTTTCAGGTCCACACAACCGCCATCGTCTTCTATCAATGCTTCGAAGGTAAGCGTTCCGCCCTGCGGTGCATCGGTATAATAGTATGCATTAACCCTCGACGCGCCAATATCTTTCGCCTCTCGCTCCATGTGAAGCCGCACAATTGTCTGCTTCTCAACCTCGGTCAGAAAATCTAGACTTTCCGGGCGTAACCTCGTTCTAGTTCCAGTTGCCAACTCAATTTTTGATTTTAACTCTTCGTACCTTTCAGCTGTTAGATGTGGATGCAGCAGCTCGAGAGCATCCTGCTCATTCCCCCAATCAAAAATGTCTTCAAGTGGCGTTGGTGTCACATACCTGACGAAATTCCAATCGCCTCCAGGCTTATCTGCGTCATCGGTGCCCAGGAGCCCCGCCAGTTCATGAGGATCAATTGATCGGTACTCGTCCCGCTTTGACGCGACGTCCTCCGCGACTGCCGCGATGCACTCGGCAAGAGACATATCCTCTAGCTTAGCTTGCGTGTCGCTCATCGTTTTTGTGCCCGCGCCGCGATCATGAATGCTATCCCTGAGCATGCAAGCAGGTGGATTTTACATTCCTTATCTTTGCAGATGGGGCAGCACTCCGCGGTGGGGTCATCCTCACTCATCAGTAAGATCTCGGCCGTCGCCCTGCGTTGGGCTCCTGCTCCTTCATTATGCCTGCTCCTGCATGTTTGGCCGGGTCTCTAGGTGCATGACGGAATTCTCCCATATCCAAGACAACATAGTCTTAAGCGGTTTGCGGCGGCAGCCATCCTTGTTCCCGGGCATGCGCGACCATTCGGCGGGCGTCAGCTACAGAAATTATTTTCCCGTTTTCAACAACCATGCTCATGCTGCGGCCTGTTCTCAAGTCGAAGTCGAGGTTATGATAGAAGCAACGTCGGTAGAATTCTCCCAATGGATTCAAGGACTGTAATGGCAGGCGGCGCACCGGCAAGGGCGCATGGATTTCGAGTGCGAACTCATGAGCACCGCAAAATCGCATATCGACGCCGGCACGGTGAAAGCCCTCGCAATTCTGACCAAAACCCGCTCATTGGCGGAGCCTAATCTGCCGACCGCCTTGGAGCAGGGCCTCGACGCGCAAGCCTATACGTGGAACGCAATGTTTCTGCCCAAAGGCGTGCCGGAGGCGATCGTAAAAAAGCTCAATAGCGCCGTCGTGAAGGCTATGAATGAGTCGGACGTACGTACTCGTCTCGAGAAAGTCGGCGCCCAGATTGTCTCTGACGATCGGGCTACGCCCGAATATCTCGGTAATTTCGTCAAGAGAGAGATCACAAAATGGGCGGAGCCAATCAAAGCAAGCGGTGTGACCGTGAATTGACATGTTGTGAATCGGAAGATCGGGTTGACCTGAGCGGACGGCGAAGCGCGGATATTGCCGCCTTAGATTGCGGTCGGGAGCCGCCAAATAGACCTTCGTCGACTGCCTGTCGGTCGTTATTTTTGCAAATTGCAATTTGTGGCCGTAATCTTCCAAAAAACTGAAATCTGAGGAAACGGCCATGAACGATACCCTTCGCATACAGCAAATGCGTCAGTTCATGATCGCCGCAGAAAGCGGCAGTTTCCGAGCCGCCGCGTTGGCAACATTCCGTTCTGCAGCAGCGGTCTCGACCGCTATGGCGGAGCTCGAAAAGCAAATCGGGTCGCCCCTGTTCGAGCAAGGCCAAAGGGGGCGGCTCACGCCGCTCGGGCAAACATTGGCGCCGCTCTTTGCCGAACTGTTGCGCACGCACGACCGTGTCGTGCGCGATGTCCGGCAAATCACGCGAGCCGAGCGGGGTTTGGTGACCATCGCCGTCGTTCCGTTTCTGGCGGAGGAATGGTTTTCAAGCGTCCTTGGCCGCTTCATGAAAGCGCACAGTAACGTCACCGTACACGTTGTCGATCAGCGTTCGCGCCAGGCGCGCCAGATGGTGGGAGATGGTCTTGCCGACATCGCTATCGTCGCCCACCTTGGCGACGACCCAAAGCTTAACTTCCACCCAATCGCCGTCGATACGTTCGGCATCATCTGCCGCAAAGACGATCAAATTGCGCGCCGAAACGGCCGTACAATATGGAAAGCGTTGAGCGGGCGGGATCTGATCGGCAACGACGCTTTCGAGACTGTAATCGGTCACGGGCTTGGAGAATGGGTCGAGAACAACGTGATGGTCTCTATATCAAGCCGGTTTTCGATGATGGACTGCATCCGACAAGGCATTGGCGTCACCGTTCTGCCGCGGCTGACAAAGCCGCCGACGGCAGCCGATTTGGCTTTCGTACAGCTCACCAATCCGGTGCTATCCCGTTCCATCGGGATCGTAACCCGCCGCGACCAGACTCTATTGCCGGCAGCGCGCGACATGTTCGCATTGATCGAAACCGAACTGCGAGAATACGCCAAAGAGCATGGCGCCACGCTTGCCGATCTCCCGGCGTCAACAAGCGAAACCGGCAAAGCGACGCGGCTCGTCCGCCCGAAGCAGAAAGCTCCGGCCTAACCGATCAGGGCGCCGCGTCGATGATTTCGTTCCGCAGCACGCCGATATTCGGCACTTCGATCTCGAGAACGTCACCAGGCTTCATCCAGCGCGGCGGATTTTTGCCATGTTGGACGCCATCGGGTGTGCCGGTGGCGATAATGTCGCCAGGCGTGAGCGGGATTGCCGCCGAAACATATTCGATAATGGCCGGAATATCGAAGATCAGGTCATTGACGCCGGAATATTGCTTCCGCTCGCCGTTCAGCCGCGTCTCGATCGTCAGCTTCGCCGGATCGGGGACTTCGTCGGCGGTCAGCATAAAGGGGCCGACGCTCCCCGTCGCCACGAAGTTCTTGCCCATCGCCAGCGAACCCTTCATCTGGATATCGCGGATGCTTCCGTCATTGAGAATGGTGTAGCCAACGACGTGTTTCAGGGCATCGCCGCGTGCGATCTTGTGCCCCGCAGTTCCGATGATGACCGCCAACTCGCCCTCATAGTCGAAGTCCTGCGATATGGTCGGCCGTACGATCGGGGCTCCACTCGCCACAAGCGAACTATGCAGCCGGAAGAATACGCTTGGCTGTTCCGGCATCGCACGGCCTACTTCGATTACGTGCGCCTTGTAGTTGACGCCAATGCAGATAATCTTCTCGGCATCTGGGATTGGAATCTGCAACACGACATCGGCGAGTTTGTAGTCGGCCTTCGCTCCCTGCACGACTTTCTTCAATCCATCCAATGCGCCGGCTGCGATCGCCTCGCGCAAGGTCCGGTAGCCGGTCTTGCGGCCGAGTTCGACGATGCCGTCGCCCGAGAGCGCGCCGAAAGTGGGCTTGCCGTTTGCAACGAAGCTGAGAAGTTTCATGACATTTTCCTGTAGATTACTTGCGTTGAAAGGTTGGAGCGGACTTCAAATATTCGATTTTCCACCGTTGCCCATCGTGCCGAAATTTTGCGTGGCTTAATCCAACCGAGTTCGGCAGCAACATCGGCGCCGGCAGCGGCGCGCCAGCTTCGCCATTATGCGAAAACACCGTCATGTAGAAATCAATCTCGATTTCCGTTTCGTTCTTCACGGTCGACAACACGTTCGTGACGATGTGACGCGTGCGCGCGCCCTTCGGTCGCTCGGCCATAGCCGCGCTCACCATGCTGGGGCCTTTCAACTCTTTGCCCTGCCGGTGCCAGACGCCATCTTCGGCAAAACCCGCGGCCACCGCCTTGTAATTGCCGGAATCGAGTGCCGCCCAGTGCGAGATCAGCACGCGCAAGGCGGCGCGCTCGGCCGCGATTTCAAGCATGTCGTTCATTGGCTTCACCTTACATTGTCAGATATGGACTCGCGCCATGAGGCCGGGAGGATAACGCTCGCCGGCGACCGCGCCGGCGGCAAAAATTCGATCGAGTTCGGCCAAAGTCTCAGTCCCCAGCGTGATCTCTGCCGCTCCCGCGTTGTCATCGAGATATTCGACTTGACGCGTGCCCGGCACCGGAACGATGAAGTCGCGCTGCCGCAACAGCCACGCGATCGCCAGTTGCGCTGCTGTGCAACCCTGCCGTTTGGCAAGGGCTTGCATCCGGTCGACCAAAGCGCGGTTTCGCTGCAAATTCTCCGGCTGAAAGCGCGGATGCGAGCGGCGCAAATCGTTGTTGAGCATCGTTTCGGTTCCGGTCACTGCCCCGGTCAAAAATCCGCGGCCCAGCGGGCTGTAAGCGACAAAACCGATGTTCAACTTAGCGCACACATCCAGCAACTCTGCCTCAGGGTCGCGTGACCACAGCGAATATTCGGTTTGCAGCGCGCTGATCGGATGCGCGGAGTGGGCGCGCCGCAGGGTCGCGGGGGCTGCTTCGCAGATGCCGAGATGGCGAATTTTGCCCTGGCTTTTGAGTTTGGCCATCGCACCTACGGTGTCTTCGATCGGCACGTCGGGATCGATGCGGTGGATGTAGTAGAGGTCGATGATATCGGTATCGAGCGTTTTGAGGCTGCGCTCGCAGGCCTCAATCACATAATCCGGCCGTCCGTTCACGCCGGCCGGCTTGCCGCCCTTGTCGCGCAGATTGCCGAACTTCGTCGCCAGCACGGCCATATTGCGCCTGCCCTTCAGCACGCGGCCGACCGACGCTTCGTGTAGGCCGCCCTGATAAGCGTCGGACGTATCGATCAGATCGATGCCGAGTTCAAATGAGCGCGTCAGAAGCGCCGATATCTGCGCGTCGGTCGTCACGTCATAGATCGGCGCGCCGAGAGCGATCGCGGAAACGTCGAGCAACCCAAGTTTACGCCGTTGCATGCGGCTTCATACCTTCAGTAGCCCGAGTGCCCCGAGGATATCTTTCATCTCGGCATATTCTTGCTTGAGATAGGCGGCAAGCTTGTCGCCCTCGGTGTACATGTCGGTCCAGAAATACTTGTCGGCCTCCTCCTTCCACTCCTTGGTGGCAACCGCCTTAGACAGCACACCTTGCCAATACTCAATCTGATCGCCGGTTATGTCCGCGGCGCCGGCTGCACCGCGCCAAGCGCCGACCACCGAGTCAACGCCCTGCTCTTTCCACGTCGGCGTCGATGCAAAGACACCATGCAGCCGCTCTGGTGACGACACCGAGATGGCGCGCACCTCGCCCGATTTCAATTCCGGCACCGTGCTTGCGGCGGTGATAATGCCAACTTCCGAATGGCCAGCGATAATATCGGCTACGACATCGCGCGCAGAATCGAAGATACGAATGCGCGGCGCCTTCACCGGCGCACCGGCGTGCCGGATAACCTTTGCCAGCGAAATATGGTTCGGATTGCCAAGCGAGGTAGATAACGACAGCGTCATGCCGGCGGCATTAGCGGCCAGCCGTTTGACGAATTCCGTGCCGGTCGTGATCGGCGAGTCCGACCGTGAAATGAAAGCGAGATATTCGTTGTATAAAATCGCTATCGGCTTGTTGCGGATGGCGTCGGCGTCAATGTTGCCGGTGAGCACGTCGGTGACGTTGCTCGGCGCATTGATGCCGATAAGGTTCGCGTCTCCTGCGCGGCCGGCGATATGCATCCAGGCTTTCTGACCGCCGGCGCCGGCAATGTTGACGACCTTAGCCGGCACATCCATGAGCTTGTTTGCTTCGATCGCTTTTAACAGCGCGCGCGCCGAGCGGTCAGTGCCGCCCCCCGGTGGGGTGCCGGCGATAATCTCGACTCCGTCCTTGGGTTTCCAGCCGGTGGTCATTTTTCTTTCCTGCCCTTCGCTACGTCGTGAAGCCGGCGTCCGCGATGAATCATTTTTTGTCGAATTGAAACGTGAAGCGTTTCGGCCATCGTCGGCACGGCGACGAATTTGTGGCATGGCGAATTTGGCCGAACAACATTCATTGTTCTTGTGCGCCGCACCATATCGCTTTCGCTGCAATGCAACAAAGCCCTGTAAAATGGGGGGTAAATGATGGGTCATTCGGAATCATTGAAATTGATTTCAGAAGATTTAATCGGCATTTGCCGACATTCTCCTTTCACGATCCGCATCGCCCGGCGAATATGTTTTCCGCGGAGGAAGTCCCATGGACGCTATCGTCATTGAGCAATTCGGTGATGCGTCGGTGCTGCAATGGAAGACTCGTGAAGAACCGCAGCCCAGCGCCGACCAGATCGCCATCAAGGTGTCGATCACCAGTGTTAATTTTGCCGACACGATCTGGCGCAACGGGCGGCCCGGCGCCAAGCTTCCGTTCACGCCCGGACTCGACTGCGCAGGCACGGTCGTCGCAGTTGGCTCCAATGTGCGCGACTTCCGGGTCGGCCAACGCATCGCCGCCTTCGTCGATGGCGGCTCCTACGCGCAAATCGCGCTCGCGCGCCCTGTGCTGAGTTACGTCATCCCCGACGGCGTCCGCGACGAAGACGCTTGCGGTCTGGTCGTGCTGGTCACCGCTTGGAACCTGCTGAAGCTTGCCGGTACACTCGCTGCCGGCGAGACGGTGCTAATTCACGCCGCCGCCGGCGGCGTCGGTTCGGTCGCGGTGCAACTCGCCAAAAAGCTCGGTGCGAAATCGATCATCGGTACCGTCGGCGATATGGCGAAGGCGAACGTTGCGCGCGATTGCGGCGCCGACATCGTCCTTCCCTCAAGCGATTTCACCGCAGGGGTCAAAGAGGCAACCGGCGGCAAGGGCGTCGATCTCATCCTCGACTCCGTCGCCGGGCCGACTTTCGCAGGAAGCCTCGAGGTACTCGCCGCCTTCGGCCGCTACGTCAATTATGGCAATGCCGGCGGCGGGCCAGGCATCGTTAAGACAAGTGAACTTCACGCCAACAACCGCTCGGTCATCGGCTATTCGAGCGGGCATTACCGCGCCAATCGTCCGGAATACCTGCGGCCGGCTGTCGACGGCTGTTTTCGCGCGATTGCCGCCGAGGATCTCAAAGTGCCGATTAGCAAGACCTTCGCAATGAAGGACGCGGCGGAAGCTCACCGCTTCATCGAGTCGCGCAAGAGCTTCGGCAAAATACTGCTTAAGCCATGACGTGACAATTGCACGCGGCATCTAATGTGCGCGGCATCGGGAACGAGTGCGAACGGGTGACGAATGGTCGGAAACACGGCCAACGCTCTACAGCAACCAAGGGAGAAGCGAAATGCTCAAGAAATCGATGCTAATTGCGAGCTTAGCCGCCGCGCTCACGCTCGTCACGACAACCGGCAAAGCTGATGATTATCCGAGCAGGCCTATCACGATCATCGTGCCTTATTCGGCGGGCGGCGGAGCCGACGTGATCGCGCGCATTGTCGCCGATGCGCTCAGCAACGAATTTAAAGAACGCGTCCTTGTCGAAAACGTCACGGGCGCTGGCGGTACCATCGGTGTCCGCCGCGTCGCACATGCGGCGCCGGACGGCTATACTCTGGGCACCGTATCGCCAGGCACGCACGCCGCGGCGTCGGCGCTCTACAAGAATCTCGGCTACGATCCGCTCAAGGACTTCGAGATGGCCGGACTGACCGGTACCACGCCGATTGTCCTGGTTACGCGTAAGGGCATACCCGCCAAGACGCTGAAGGAGTTCGCCGAATACCTGAAGGCGAACGAAAAGAAGGTCACCTTGGCGCATGTCGGCCCAGGCTCAATGACCCATCTCTCATGCTCGATGTTCGATTCGATCGTCGGTGTCAACCCGACTGCCGCCGCCTACAGGGCAATCGGGTGAACGGTCTCGCGAGCTACTTGGCAGACCCCAATTTGTGACGCGGACGCCGCGCTACGCCAATTACGCTTCCTAATGGTTGTGCTGTCGACTGCGGTTTCACGTTATGCGAGTCCAAGACCCCGAATCGGGGAATACCTCACCGGATTGGATTCGGCATTTGTTCCTTCACCCGATTCCCCTGCGCCGCCTACCGCGGCACGCCACCGTTGATGCAAGATCTGCTTGGTGGGCGCGTCGACTATACCTGCCAACAGCCCAACGGTGTGATCGGTCTGATCAGCAAGGGCGATATCAATGCTTTGGCCGTCGCAGACGACCACCGCGAGGCGTCATTGCCGAATGTTCCTGACGCCGACGAAGCCGGTTTCCCTGACTTAAAAGCGACCGCTTGGAACGGTTTCGTCATGCCGAAGGGGACGCCCGACGCCATCGTTAATAAGTTCAATAAAGTGCTCGCCAAGGTGCTGGACGATCCGGCGGTCGTGAAACGCTATGCGGCCATCGGTGTGACGGTGCGCCCGCCCGAGCAGCGCACGCGCGAATTCCAGCGCAAGTTCATGGAAGAGGAATATGTGCGCTACACGACGCTGATGAAAAAGATTGGGATCAAGCCACAATAATTCCGATCGCCATATCGGGCACCCGGCATCGCGCCGGGTGCCCCGCGTTTTACGAGCAAAGGACAAAGACTATGCGCATCGCCGTCATCGACGACTATCAGAACGCGTTTAATTCGCTGGACGCCGCCGCCAAGCTGAAGGGACACGACGTCAAAGTGTTTCATGCAATGGCAAAGGACGAAGCGGCGCTGACTGCAATGCTCAAAGGCGCCGAGGCCGTCGTGCTGATCCAACAGCGCACCGCGATGCCACGCAAGGTGATCGAGGCCCTCCCCGATCTCAAGATGATCAGCCAGACCGGCCGCAATACCGCCCACATCGACATGGCCGCCTGCAAGGAGCGCGGCATCGTCGTGTCGGCCGGTGGCGGCGGCACGCCGAATGCGACCGCCGAGATTGCCTGGGCTCTCATTCTCTCGGCGGCCAGGAATATCCCCGCCGAAGTGCAGGCCATGAAAGAAGGACGCTGGCAGATTTCGCTCGGTAACGTGCTCGCCGGCAAGACGCTCGGCGTTTATGCGTTTGGCAAGATCGGCAGTATTGTGGCGACGGTCGGCAAAGCGTTTGCCATGAATGTGATCTGCTGGGGCCGCGAAGCCTCGCTCGGCCGCGCCAAGGCGGCAGGTTTTGAAGCTGCGGAAAGCCGCGCCGCGTTTTTTTCGAAGTGCGACGTCATCTCGCTACATATTCCCCTGAACAAGGAGACGCAGGGCGTCGTCACGGCGGCCGATCTCTCCCTGATGAAGCCTGAGTCCATCCTGGTCAACACAAGCCGGGCCGGCCTGATGGAAAAGGGGGCCTTGGTCGAGGCATTGAAGAAAGGCCGCCCTGGCCGGGCCGGTGTCGATGTTTACGAAGCCGAGCCAGTGCTTGACGGGAATCACCCCCTGCTAAAGATGCCGAACGTCGTCTGCACGCCGCATCTTGGCTATGTTGACCGATCGACTTATGAATCGCTGTATGGCGCCGCGGCGGATCAGATCCTCGCCTTCGCCGCCGGCAATCCGATCAACGTGGTCACACCCGCCTGAGCCGGTGCAAAAAATGACGGACAAACTGGCAACCCGCGTTGGCCTCGACGGCGTTACTCGCCAGCCAAATGGAGTCTGCGGTAGGAATAGGTACAACCTCTTCAACTGCGTCGGGCCTGTTCGACCAGCACGTGATCACGCGCGGGGAAATCGATGTCGTAACACGCGTCGCCACCGCCGGTGGATCGCATATCCTTGGTGTCGAACGGGTCCTTGAACGAGAACACGACGCCGTACATCGGCATCTTCGCAAGATCCGGGTTGCGTCCATAGGCGGCGTCAAGCTCCGCCGCCCGCTCAAGTGCGTCGGGCAGGTGGCGGAAATATTCGCAGACTGGCGGCGCGCCAGGCGGTAGCGGCCCTAGCGAGGGATGTCGGTCGAAATCGCCGTGGCAAGTCACCGAGCGCTCGCCCCGTATGTTGAGAGTGGCAAGCGCATTCACCTGCCGCGCATTTGGAATGCCGACGATCATGCCGAACTGCTGCTGTGCGTCGGGGTTAGAAGCAGTCGGCTCCATGCGGCCAAATTCGAGCGGCGGCCCCCTGTATTTGTCGAGATCGGGCAGGATGGTGGAGGCCTTGACAGTCTGGGTGGGGAAGCGAAGCGGCTCCATGCCGCGCACCGCGCCGGCCGGCTCAGGGATCGGGCCGCCGTCTTCCGTCACCAGCGCACATGCGACGCCGTTAAAGGCTCGTACGCGCGCAATGTAATGCTCGACAACGGCAACGCAGGTCGTCCGTCCCGCCTTGATGGCCTGGTGCAATTCATCGATTGTCGCCTCTTCGAGACGAAACGGCTTATCCTGGACGCTTGGCTGGTCTGCCATTGCATCACCCTTCTTGTGTGGGTTTTCACGTGAGCCTTCAAAAGGCTACGAGCCTCGCGGACCTGTTGTACAGGGGACAGATCCCGCGCATCCCGGACATCGCGGAATACATGCGCGACAATGGGCGGCGCCGCGAATACGAAATAGCAGGTCAGACCCAACTAAGCGTTGAACCATGCCGCACCGATATCTGACGGTCGCCGACATCAGGGAAGGGCTAGCAAGGATAAGCCTTTCAGCGGATGCCGTCCTCGACGATCGCTTCGTCGGCAACCCGGGCGATCTGCCTGTCGTTTTCGGTAAGGCTGCCGGTTTTCCAGCTTCCCCTGGCGAACCAGCATAGGGAGACGATGGCGACCGCAATATTCGTGACAGGGAACGACCACCATAATCCATGAGCCTGCAGAGACGTGTGTTCGGATAGAACGTAGGCCATGGGGAATTGGATCATCCACTGGGAAACCAGCGCGATAACCATTGCGATCAGCATATTGCCGGAAGCGCGAAAGACCGAGACGATGCACAGCTGAATGCCGATGCCGCCCCAGGCCAGACACATGATCCGAATGCAACTTGCGCCTTCGGCGATCACGTCCCGGTCGTGCGGAATGAAAAAGGCCACGAAGAGGGGCGCGAAAATATAGGCAACGATGCCTGCCAGGCTGAGAACGCCGAAACCGTACAGCGTGCCGAGTAGCGCAATACGGGACGCGCGCGCGACGTTGCCGGCGCCAATATTCTGGCCGACCAATGTCGAAACGGCCATCGAGAGACCCATCGCGGGAATCGTAACGACCTGCAATATGGTCGACCCAACGCCGTAGGCGGCAAGCGTCAACGTTCCGAAACTTGCCACCAGAAACGACATGACGATAAGCCCGAGCCCCCGCGTCGACAGTTCGACGGAGGCCGGAAATCCCAGAAGGAAGGCGCGTCTGATATAGGGCGGGTCGGGCACAAGGGCGTGCCAGCGAAGCCGTATGCCATGCCGGCCGCGCAGGAAGATACCCATCCCGATCAGCGCAGCCAGCGCCTGCGTCACAAGAGTGGCGAGCGCGGCCTCCATGACGCCAAGTCCCGGCGTCAGGCCCCAGCCGAAAATGAAGAGCGGATCCAGGATGAAGTTCAGCACGACCGTGCCGGACACGATGTAGAGCGGCAACTTCGTATGGCCTATGGCGCGCATCAATGCCTGGAACATCGCGTGCATGAACACGAAAATGATGCCGACGAAGGAGACGCGCATGAACCCAAGCGCCCCGGCATAGACGTCGGATGCGACGCCGAGCAGCGTCAGCAGATGGGGAGAAAGACCGTAGCCGAGTGCGCCAAGGACGACCGAACTGATCGCGACCACCACCATCGTCTGTGCCGTCACATGGTCCACCATGTCCTGCCGGCCCGCGCCCATATATTGGGCGGCGAGCGTCGCGCCGGCTATGGCAAGCCCGGATCCCATCGCGATCACCAGGAACGTCACCGGAAAGCTGACGGAAACCGCCGCAACCGCCGAGGCTCCCAGCCGCCCGACCCAGAAAGCGTCCGTCAGCTGATAGCCGGCCTGCAGAACATTCCCGAGTACGATGGGAATCGCGAGCGTCACCAGCGCGCGCGCTATCGGCCCTTCCAAAAACAGCTTGCGCCGCCGTTTCACAGTTTCCATTCGTCTTTTTCCGGTCGCATAGGCACAAAAGGATGACACGCCCAATCATGCGGTGGACGACCCCGAAGCGATCGGGGATCCCCGTAATGCTGATTGGCTTCGGATCGATGCTGCGTGCCGTCCAGCCAATCGCGCATTACCGATGTGGGCAGCTTTATGGCTATGTAAATTGCGGACGGATACTTCACCGAAATTTTTGGCGCAAAGTTGATCGAATAGCCGAGCAATAAGGGTATCCAAAGTTTCCCTCGGAAGAGCTCAGCTAAGCCGGCATTCCCCTGTGTTCACCGAAAACTTCATCTGCTTTAGCGCGACGTTGATTTCATCGCTCCTGCTGTCGGTCATCGGTGAAACAATTCGGATCGTTCGGCAGTGACGCAATCGCCGCGCTGATTCTGGTCAACATCCCGTTCACATCTATCTCACGTTACTTTTATTTGTTCGGAGCGTCTGTGTCGGACGAAACCGTGCGCCGTCCCCGCGACTCTGTTAGCCGACCAACCGACCCGAGTGATGCGCTGTGTCCCGCGAGGGCCGACGTGAAGCGTTCACAGGGGAGACCACGGGCCGAGTAATGAGCTGCGAAATGGGTCTAAGTCCAGTTGCCGATCTCGTTCTGAGGAAGAGAAGGCAGCATCGTCTCATGGCAATTGGCTTGCATGAGAAGAACCTCGCGCAGTCGGAGACCTTGTCATAGACCAGGCCAATCCAACAGGTTGTTGACCTGAGCTTTCTGCTCATCGTTCAGCGTAGCGTAAAATTTCTCGGCGACGGGTTTAAGTTTGCGGTTATCATTAAGCATCGCATCAAGTCGCTTCTCGGCGGCCGCAAGCTTTGCTGGCAAGCTCATTGGATTCTCGCCAGCACAAACTCGTGACATATCGTCAGAATTTTCCTTGGCAACTTTTTTGAGTTCTTCGAGCGCCGCCGTTTGATTGCCGCTCGTCTTTATCATGATATCGACGTTCGAAAGGCTGAGATCAAGCAGAGCAGCACTGGAGCACAGGCTCGCGCCTCCTGCTCCTCCTCCTCGCCCCCCGCGGTGGCCGCCGCGCGCTAGTGCTCCCGACGCCAAAGCCACGGCGGATAAAAGAAGCACACTAACCACCAAATATCGTGACAGGCTTTTCATGTCGTATCTCCTCTCAGTTGCGCCTCACCCGGGCTTTTGGATGCTTGCAGCAAGCCTCCAACTGCCAGCCGCGTGATGAGCTCGGTCAGTTCATCAACGAACGGCTCGTCGACGGTGATGCTGAACGGCACTTGCGCGAACAGCTCGCGGTTCCGCACGAAAACGCTGCATTGCCCCATCAGCCAGATGGCTCCGCATAGGGCGGTCCGTTTCTGTGTGTTTGGAGGCAGGAATCGGCGCACGATATCGATCGCAGCCGTAAGATAAGAGGCCGAATTCGTCGCTATGAATTTGCGAAAGACCTTGGAGGGATGTGCGCTCTCCCAGGCGAACATGCGAATGTAGCGGCTCATTTCGTCGCGGAACAGCAGCGGCCGCAATTGCTGGTACACGAAGCTTCGCAGAGCCTCCTCGCGGGAGAGCGACTTGAGCTTCTCCGCATCAAATCCCGCATTTTCCGTCAGCTTCTCGAATGCGGTTTTGAGGACTTCGAGGTACAAACCGTCCTTACCTTTGAAATGATAATTGATGGCAGCTTGATTGACGCGGGCTTTGGTGACGATGTCCCGCACGCTCGA
>OCZT010004732.1_pt1 | contig 13660 bp, 9 predicted proteins | sample 1539031 | NCBI WGS metagenome assembly OCZT01 (sample SAMEA3539308, study PRJEB22396) | soil metagenome | biome: tundra; feature: field; material: soil | place: USA | collected 2010-05 | depth 0.15 m | reverse complement strand
CGATCTCGTTCATGATCTTCATCGCTTCGATGACGCAGAGCGTCTGTCCCTTCGAGACGCGCGAGCCGACGGAGACGTACGGCTTGGCGCCGGGCTCCGGCGCGCCGTAATAGGTGCCGACCATCGGCGACTTCACCTCGATACCAGCCGCCGTCTTCGGCTCGGACCTGGACAGCTCGTCGATGGCCTGCAGTCCCTCTGCCGGCGTGAGACGGCCAGCGGGAAGGACGCCCTGCGGCGCCATCATGGGAACTATCATCGGCTGAGGAGCAACCTGCATCGCGCCGCGCCCGGTCGGGCTCTTCGAGATGCGGATCTTCATCCCCTTATCCGAGGAAATCTCGATCGAATCCACGGTGGATTCGTCGAGCATATCGATGAGCTTCTTGACGTAGCGTAAGTCGATCATAGGCCCATTGGTAGGCGCGCCGCGGTCTGCCATGGCGCTCAGCCGAGCTCGATGAGCTCGCGCGGAAACTGCGTCAGAATATGCGGTCCGTCCGCACCGAGCACGACGTCATCCTCGATGCGCACCCCGCCCCACCCCGGCCGATACACGCCCGGTTCAATCGTCACGACCGCGCCCTCGGGGAGCCCGCCCTCCGCCGTACGGGCAAGCCGCGGCGCTTCGTGCACCTCGAGCCCGATACCGTGCCCGAGGCTGTGTCCGAACAGCTCCCCATAGCCAGCCCGCTCAATGTACTGTCGCGCGATGGCGTCGGCATCCCGGCCGGCCATGCCCACTCGTACTCCCTTGGCCGCGCGCTCGTTGGCTACGCGAACCACATCATAAACCGCGCGATGCTCGTCGCTCGCCTTGCCGATCACTACGGTACGCGTCATGTCGGAGCAGTAGCCGCCAACCTCGGCGCCGAAGTCCATCAGCAGGAAATCGCCCTGCTCGATGGTCCGGGGAGACGACCGGGCATGTGGCAACGCAGAGCGCGGGCCGCTCGCGACGATGGAGGGAAAGGGAAAACCTTCACTGCCCTCGTCGCGCAAGGCCTTCTCGAGCACACCGGCGACCTGCAGCTCGCTCATTCCCACGTGCTCGTCCTGCAGCGTGCGATCCAGCGCGCGCGTCGCGACGTTGGCGGCGTCGGCAATGCGCGCAATCTCGCCCTCGTCCTTTCGCTCGCGCAGCGTCTCGACCAGATCCACCGTTGGGCGCCATTGCCAGCGCGCGCCGGCTTCCACGAGCCGTTGAAAGTCGCGATGCTGAATGTGCGCCGTCTCGAATCCGAGCACGCGCACCGACATCAGCGTGGTGAGCTGCTGCCAGAGCCCCGCCCAGAGACTCAACGCTTCGATGGAGATGCGCGCGATGTCGCCCACTTCTTCCACGACCTGTGTCTGGTAGCGGAAGTCGGTGATGAAGACGACGTCGCGCGACGTGACGACGAGCAGCGCGCTCGTGCCGGAAAATCCGGTGAGATAACGAATGTTCGACAGCCCCGTGAGCAGCAGGCCGTCGAGGTGGGCCGCCGAAAGGCCATCGACGAGGGCAGCGATCCGCGCCGGCCGCGGATCGCTCACGCGCCGGTGCTCCGCGCGCGCAGCGTCGCCACGAGGCCGCGCAACGCGAGCTCGTAGCCCTGCGTCCCCAGACCGACGACGACGCCCACCGCGGCCGACGCGAGCATCGAGTGGCGACGCTCCGGCTCGCGGGCATACACGTTCGTCACATGCACCTCCACGAACGGCACGTCCACTCCGACGAGCGCGTCGCGCAGCGCCAGGCTCGTGTGCGAGTACGCGCCGAAATTCACGACGGCACCTTCGACACGGCCACGAAGCCCGTGCACGATGTCGATGAGCGCACCCTCGCCATTCTCCTGCGAGCACTCGATCGAGACGCCGAGCTCGCGCGCGACCACGGCAAGCCCGTTCTCCACCTGCGAAAGCGTCGAGCTCCCATACAGCTCGGGCTCCCGCACACCCAGCAGGTTGAGGTTCGGTCCGTTGAGAACGGCGATCCTCACTGCTGCTTCAATCCCTGAAGCCAGGAGTTGAACTGCTCGATGTCGTCCGCACTGTGTTCGGCAGGAGTCTCTCCAGGCATCGCAAGCTCAATCGATGCGCGCTGCGGCGTTGCCCCGCTGCTGCGCTCACCCGTTCCGGTGAAGAACTGATCGAACGAGAAGCTCTGCGACGTCCGCGGGGGACGCGCGGGGCCGTCCCGGAAAACACTGTCGAGCGATAGCTCGCCCGACGCGGCATGCGCGGGACGACCCGCAATCACCGGCGGCGCCACCGCGTCCCCGCGAAATGCCTGCGCGAGCGCCGCAGCCGCCGAGTCCTCCGACGTGCCGGGAGGACGATTGCCGAACAGGGCGTCGATCGAGCCGCCGGGGGTGGGCATCGCCGGCGCGACTGCGTCCGATGGCGCCTCCACCTGTGATTCGATCGACGCGACCGCGGCCGCCTCGGTTTCCGCCTCGGCTTCCGCCTCGACGACGCTGTACGGCGCCTCTTCTGGCGGGCTTTCCGCCGCAACGACGTGCTCCGGCGGCGCGAAGTCGTCGTCCGCCGGCGGAGCCAAGGCAGCGCTCCGCGTGTTTGGCCGACGGGCGGCCATTTGCGCGAAGAAGTCGCGCACGTTCGGCCCGGTGTCCTCCACCGCTTCCGACGGTGCCAGCAAGGCAACCAGACCGGTCAGACGAGCATCATCCGGGTTCGCGGCAAGGAGCTGCACGTAGACCGAGAGCGCCTGCTCCCGGAATCCCTGGGTCAGGTAGAGCTCCGCCATCGTCTCCGTAACGAAGGGCGCAGGAGTGGCCGGAGGAAGCTCCACCGGAGCCGCCTCGTCGGCAGCCAGCGTTGGCTCGCCGGCGGGTGGCTGCAATACGTCCGCGGCGAGCGGGTCGCCCTGCGGTGGGAGAACCAGCCCGTCGTCGACATCCAGCGGCGCGAAGCCAGGTTGCTCGCCGCGCGGAGCGGAGTCATCCAGCTCCACGTGCGAAATGCCTCCACTCCCCTGAAGACCAGACATCGACTCGATCGGCTCCGCAGGCGCGGAGAACGAGGGAACGCCACTATCGAGGCTCGCGTCGAGATCCGCCGCGGGGATGTGCTCCTCGGGAGGCATGAACTCGGTTGACTCGAGTCCTTCGGCGGGCGCCGAGTGGCCGTGCATCTCCAATGCAGAACCAGGCCGCGTATCGAAGCCGTGGAGCGAGAACCCGTCGAGCAGATCGTCGCTCGCGGCGGGCGCGGGCGTGTGGAGCGGCGGCGGAATGACCGGCACGCCGAGGGGCGCCGTGTCCGCGAGCGACGGGTCGATGGGGGCGACCTCCTCCTCGGCGGGAAGGATCTTCTTCTCGAAGAGTGCGACTTCCTTTTCGATGTCGAGCCCCATCTCGAAGGCCGGCGCCTCGAGGGACACGGGTGCCTCTACCGCGGCTTCGGGTTCCGCTTTCGCGAACTCGCTGTCCAGCGTCGCGATCAGCGCCTGGATCTCTTCATTGCGCGGATCGGCGTCGAGGACGCGGACATACCAGTTGCGCGCCGCGGCGTGATCGCCGTGGTCCCGGGCGATATCGCCGAGGTGGCGAAGGGCGATCAGGTTCTCTGGATCGAGGCCGAGCGCCGTCTCGAACACGGCGCGCGACTCGGGCATCTTCCCCGCCTCGTAGAGCGCCTGTCCATAGACGATATGCCCGCTCATGTGACCGGGCTGCTGCGGGAGGAACTCCTCGCAGATCAGAATCGCCTGGTCGAGGTCTCCCGCCTTGCGAAACTCGTTCGCCAAGGGCGCAAAATAGCGTCGTGGATTATCGTCGAATTTCTTCTTCAACTCGTCGATGCGGGCGGTACTGGCCATCAAAGCCTCGGTGGCGGCGCGCAGGCGGGTGGGATAAGAGGGTCAAAGGTATCCTACACGTGGTGCAAGTCAATCAGAAGTGCGCGCCTCACTTGATTTTAGCCCTTGTCGTCGCGTAGCTTTTCCTGCTTCCCCCTCCAGTTTTCCAGCAGCTCGAAGGAGTTCTACCCCGTGCTCCAAACAATGCGGAGCTCCGCCAAGATCGTGATGTGGGTTCTCCTCATCTCATTCGTCGGCGGTTTCCTGCTGTTCCAGACCTCCGGACTCATGGGTTCGGCGCCCGTTACCCCGACCACTGCGGTCGCTTCCGTAAACGGAACGGACATTCTCTACACCGAGTGGCAGCGCCGCGCACAGCAGCTCGTGCAGCAGACGCAGCAACAGTCGGGGCGCACGCTCACGCAGGACGAGCAGCGACGCCTGGAGAATCAGTCGTTTGACGACATGGTCTCCGAGATCCTGCTCGAGCAGGAGTACAAGAAGCGTGGCATCCTCGTCTCGGACGAAGAGGTGCGCGACTATGCTCGCTTCGCGCCGCCGCAGTGGATCCGCACCGCGCCGGATCTCCAGACGGACGGCCGGTTCGATCCCGCGAAGTACCAGCGCCTTCTCTCCAGCGCGCAGGCTCGCCAGTCGGGGCTACTCGCCGCGCTCGAGCAGTACTTCCGCAGCGAAGTGCCCAAGGAGAAGCTGTTCCAGCAGGTGACGAGCGGCCTCTACGTCACGGACGCCGATCTTTGGCGCGCCTGGCAGGATGCGAACGACAGCGCGTCCGTGAGTTTCGTCGCCTTCAGGCCGCAGCCGGCGGCGGCTGACAGCAACGTCGCGGACAGCGATCTGCGAAAGTACTACGACGCGCACAAGCCGGATTTCGACCGCCCCGGTCACGCGTCATTGAGCGTGCTGCACATTGCGCGCATCACAACTGCCGCCGACACGGCTGCAGTTCGCGACCGCATCAACAAGCTGCGCGCCGAGATCATGGGCGGCGCGAAGTTCGAGGACGTCGCGAAGCGTGAGTCGAACGACTCCGTCTCCGCGGCGACCGGTGGAGAACTCGGCAAGGGTGGAAAGGGCCGCTTCGTTCCCGACTTCGAGAAGGCGGCCTACGCGCTCAAGGCCGGCGAGGTCTCCCAGCCGGTGCTGACGCCTTTCGGCTACCATCTCATCAAGATCGATTCGCGGACTGGCGACACGCTCGCACTCCGCCACCTCCTCCTTCGCATCCAGCCGAGCGATTCGTCGACGGCCAAGGTGGATCGCGAAGCCGATCAGCTGGCGAAGATGGTGTCGGGCGCGGACCAGCCGCGCAAGTTCGACGATGCCGCGAAGACGCTCGGCCTGACGCCGTTCCGCGTGCAGGTGCTGGAGAACGAGCCGGCACAGTACAACGGCAAGGTGGTGCCGAGCGCGAGCGCGTGGGCGTTCGGTGGAGCAAAGACCGGCGAGACGAGCGATCTGTTCGACGCGGAAGACGGATACTACGTCGCCCGCCTCGATTCACTCTCCGAGGGCGGCAAGACCTTCGACGCGGTGAAGTCTGCCGTGCGTGGCCGCGTCGCCGAGGATCGTGCGATCGAGCGGTCGATTCCCGCCGCGCTGAGTCTGGTCAAGGCAGCGCAGAGCTCCTCGCTCGAGGCGGCGGCCGCCGCCGCCAAGATGACCGTGCAGAAGACGGGCATGGTAACGCGCACCGGCGCCGCAAAGGAGTTCGGCAGCTTGCGTGAGGCGATTGGCTCCGCATTCGTCGCACCGCTGAACGAGGTGAACGGGCCCATTCGCCAGACGGACGGCGTGTTCGTCACGCGCACCGATGCGCGGAAGCCGAGCGACAAGGCCACCTTCGAGGCGCAGAAAACAGTGCTGCGCGGCCGGCGCCTGCAGCAGATGCGCGATCAGTGGATTCAGATGTATCTCGACGATCTGAAAAAGAGCGCGACGCTCAAGGATCACCGGAAGGAGCTGAACGCGCAGCTGCGGAGACAATCAGCGACCTGATAGTCTGACTGCCTGACTGCCTGACTGTCGGACAGGATGACAGGACTGCAAAAGGAAAGGACACACCGATCTGCTTTCGGTGTGCCCTACTTTTTTCCCGTCTGACTGTCCGACGTGATTTTAGATCAGTCTCTTGGGCTCGGGCCGCACTTCTTCGGCCGTCTCGCGGCGAATGACAGGGTCGCCGGCTGGGAGGCGCGGCTCCACGCGTGGTTCGGGCTCGGTGATCGAGCGCTCAACGTCGTTCACGTTTTTCTTGAACTCGCGAATCCCCTTTCCGAAGGATGCGCTGATCTCCGGGATGCGCTTGGCGCCGAAGAGGACGAGCACGATGACGAGGATGACCATCAACTCGCCCATACCGAGATTGCCGAACATGGTGTCTACTTAGAAAAGCGACCTGGCTATGAGATAGGCAATGAGCACGCCGAGCAGGCTCAACAGACTTACGTCGAGCGCGACGGGGCCGAGGGAAAACTTGACGATCACCAGATCCAGTGACACCGGCCCAACGGAGGGCTGCACGCTGGTGGTGAAAAACTCCTTCACCGCCCCTGATGGTAGAAACGTGCGTGCCACCTGCGTCATCGCACCGCCGACGATGAAGCCAATGGCGAGCGTCACGGCGTGAAACACCGGACGATGCCTGGAAGATCCTCGAGGTGCCATTAGGAGCGCCTGTCCATGACGTAGAGGATAGCATCCGCGAGCGCCGCGCGCGCCCGCGTGTCGGGAAGACGGTCGAGCGCCTCCTCCGCCTCCCGTGCGAATTGCTCGCCACGGCGGATCTGGCATCTTCGATGCCGCCGTGCTCGGCGACGAGCGCGATCACCTCGACGATCTGGTCGTCGGCCGGCGTCTCGGTCGCGAAGAGTGCGTCGACCGCCGCACGCCCGGCGCGCGAGAGGCGAGGCAGCGCGGCGATCAGCGGCAACGTCACCTTGTGCTCCTTCAAATCGAGCCCGGACGGCTTGCCCGTCACGGACGCGGTCTCGGTATAGTCGAGGATGTCGTCAGCCACCTGGAACGCCATGCCGAGGCGCTTACCGTAACGGCATAGCGCGTCACGATACTGGACTGCGCCGCACATCGCGCCGGTTTCACACGCGGCGCTGAGCAGCGACGCCGTCTTTGCCTGGATCAGCATCTCATAGTCCTGCTCGGTGAACGAGAGAGCGTCCAGCGCGGCGAGCTGGCGCATCTCGCCAATCGTGAGCTGGGTGGAGACACGCGTGAGCACGCGCATCAGGTCCAGATCACCGAGGCTGACCAAGGCTTCCAGCGCACGCGAATACAGGAAGTCGCCCATGATCACACTCACCTGATGACTGAAGAGCGAGTTCACGGTCGGCAGTCCGCGACGCATCGCGGAGTGGTCCACCGAGTCGTCGTGCACGAGCGACGCGAGGTGCATCAGCTCGAGCACCGCCGCCAGCGTCACGACGCGTTCCTCCGGCGCCTCGGCCGTCTCGCTCGCGAGCAGGGCGAGTGTTGGGCGAAACATCTTGCCGCGAATCTGGAGCAGATGACTGCTCACCTGCTTGATCAGCGGCAGGTCGGCCGACACGACGCGCCGCATCTCCGTGACCACCGCCTCGAGCCGCTCTCGCACCGGCGCCTGGATCTCGCGCAGCGCGGCGGTCGCAGGAAAGCGCGTGCGCGCGACGGCACTGCTCACGAGACTGCACCTTCGACGGCGGAGAGCCGTTCGCCCACATCCTGGAACTGGATGTCGACGACGAACACGCGCTGGTAGTACTCGATCGCGGCGTCGCGCTGGCCGCGCTCCTGCGCACAGCGGCCAAGAAGATACAGCACGCCGATGAGCTGATTCTCGCTCACTCCCGGCTCGTGCAGAGCACGCCCGAGAATCGTCGCCGCCATGGGATACTGTTCCTTCTCGATGAAGCAGAGTCCCAGCGCCTCGTACGTCGGCACGCGGTTGGCCGGAGCACGAAGCGCCTTCTGAAACTCCGAGATCGCCTCGTCGAGCAGACCCATTTCCTTGTACGCGACGCCGAGGTCGTAGTGGCTCTGATGATCCTCTTCGTCGACGTTCTCGGAGATGCCCTGCTTGAACTTCTTGAGCATGTCCTGGAAGTCCGCTTCCTCGTCGCCGGTCGGCGCCTTTTCGTCGACGACCATGCGCGTATCCTTCGGCGCTTCGTCGTCACGGAGCCAGTCGCCGAGGTTGATGTACTCGTCGTCGGAGGTCGCGGCCGGCGCGGCCGGTGTCGTCAGGGCCGGTATGCTGACGCGAGACATCCGCTTCGTCTGGCGCGCGTTTGGGGGCGGGGCAGCGGGCTCCGGCACAGGCTCCGGCTCGGGAAAGTTTTCGAGCGCCGCCTGCGCGCGAAGATCGTCGGGCGAGAGATCGATGACGCGCTGGTAGATCGCGCGCGACTTCTCGACCTGACCGGCGCGGAAGAGCGCGTCGGCGAGCTGCAGATACGCTTCGATCAGGCGTCCGCGCTCATTCGTGCGGAAGGCATATTCGACGCGCTTCTGATGATGGCGGACAGAGCCCGGATTGAGCAGGACGATCTCGTCAGCGAGCTTGGACGCGGCAGCGAGATCGTCATTCCGCTCCAATCCGACCATCGCCGTCTCGAGCTCGCGGAGCCCGCCTTCACGATCGCCAGACTCGAGCATCGCCTCCGCGAGACGACGCCGCAGCGCGTGATCCTCCGGGTCCGCCTCTGACAGCGCCAGCAGCAGATCGACGTCCTGCGCCGCGATGACGGTCGACTGGCGTCGCGCGGCAGGCGGTGTCTGAATGATCTCGAGATCGCGCTCGGTGACCGCGCCGGTGATGCTTGCGTTGGCCTCGCCCGGCAGCGGCAACTGGATGTCCATCAGCGGGAGGGCATCGGCCGCCCCCTGAATGGGCGTGCCGCGAGCCGGCGTGCCCTCGGGCATGATCAGCTCGAGATCGCCACCGATCGTCGAGCCATCGTCCTCGGCAACAGGCTCCTCGCCATCCTCGTCCACGAGCATGGGAAGCCCGAGGAGCGACGGACGGGAGGGACGGTGCGGCGGAGGCGGTGGCTGGTCGAAATCGGGAAGGCTCAGGTCGATCTCCCCGAAATCCATTGCGGCCGCTGGCCTCTTCTCCGAAACCCGCGCCGGCTGCAGATCGAAGTCGAGCAGATCGTCGGCGACCGGGACGGCCGCGGGCGGTGCGGGCGGCACGACGAGCTCCGGCGCAAAGCTCGTCGGCTCGAAGTCGAGCAGCGCGCTCGACGCGCTCGACGGCTCGGGCGCGGAAAACACTGTCGTCTCGAGTCCGTCGAGCAGGCTGACTCCCGTCACAGCGCCGCTGCTTCGCTCGAACTCGTCGGCGCGTGTCACGCCGTCGAGCACGGCCGGCTCGAGCACCGGCGTCTCGAGAATTTCGGCGATCGGTTCGGGCGCGGCGGCAATCGGCGGAGCAGGAATCGGCACAGCAGAAATGATCGGCGTCGCATGCGCATCCACCACCACCGCCGGAGGGCGAACCTCTTCCATCTCGCCGGTATCGATCACTTGGAGCCCGAGCGTCGCGCGCTTGGCCGCATGCGAGATGCGCTTGGAAGGCGCGCTGTCGTTGAGGTCGAGGAAGACGAGGTCGGCGGCGGACCGGCTCGGCGCGTCGCCTAGCGCGCGCGGCTCGGAGGTCGGGTCGATCGCCTTCATGCGCTCGACCGTCGCGCGCGCTTCGGCGGTGCGTCCCTCGTGCGAGTAGCGCACGTAGAGGAGCTGGAGCTGCTCGATCGCCTCGACGCCACGCCCTTGCTTCGAGAGCTGCTCGGCCAGCATGAGGCGGATGTCGTCCTGGTCGGGACAGAGGTCCGCGAACTCCTTCAGCGCGCGGAAGGCCTCGTCGATCTTGCCCGACGCCTGCATGCGATCGGCATACTCGAGGAAGTTCTTCTTGGCGTCGCCCTTGAAGCCCTTCTGCGCGCTGATCTTGCCGAGCTTGTAGTACACACTCGCCCGTCCGGGCGAGTTGCGCAGGATCTTGTTGCAGAGCGCGATGGCGTTGTTGTGGAAGCCGCCGTCGGCGTAGCGATCGACTGCCTGCTCGTAATAGTCGACGGCGTCGCCGACGCTCCCCTGCTTCAGGTAGAGGTCACCAACCCGGTTGAACAGCGCAACATCGACTTCCTCATCCGACGAGTCGTAGCCGTCGAGGATCTCGACGTACACCGCCAGCGCCTTGTCGAACTGCTTCTTCAGCTCGAACTCGGCTGCCTTTTTCTTGAGCTTGGCGACAGCTGGCATCAGGGGCGATTGGGCTCGGCAAGGGTCGTCCCCGGCCTCTCGACAGAGGGGGGATTAGACGCGAAAAGTTAGCGCTAAGTCATGGACGTGACAAGGTTTGCCGCGTGCCCACGACGCTCGGCAACGCCCTGCACCGTACCAGTACGGAATCTCCCGTACGTCACTGACGTCCCACAGCGCGATGTCGGCGGAGAACCCAGCCGCCAATTGTCCCACGCGGTCAGCGACGCCAAGTGCCGCTGCACCGTTCACCGTTCCCGCCACGAACGCCTCAGCGACCGACATCCGGAGCTGACTGACGCCGAGCGTGAGCACGAGAGGAAAGTTGGTCGTCGGCGAGGTGCCGGGGTTGAAATCCGTGGCGAGCGCCACGGGCACACCTGCCTCGATCATGCGCCGCGCTGGCGCGTGCGAGGACTTGCCGAGGAAGAGCATCGTGCCGGGTAGAAGCGTCGCAACGGTTCCTCCAGCGGCGAGGGCGGCGATTCCTTCATCACTCACGGCGGCGAGATGATCGGCGGACGTCGCGTGCAGCTCGCCGGCGAGCTCGGCGCCGCCCCCCGCCGTGAGCTCATCCGCGTGCAGCTTGATCCCGAGGCCGGCACTGCGCGCGGCGCCGAGAATCTCACGCGATTCCTGCACGGTGAAGACGCCGGGCTCACAGAAGACGTCGGCAAAGCGTGCGAGGTGCTCGCGCGCGATGATCGGAAGCATCTCGTAAATCAGCAGATCGAGATACTCGCGTCGTCCGTTGGCGCGCTCGCGATAGTCGAGCGGAATCTCGTGCGCGCCGAGCCAGGTTGGCACGATGCGCATGGGCAACGCGCTGGCGAGCCGGCGCACGACGCGCAGCGTCTTGATCTCGTCGTCGAGCGAGAGACCGTAGCCTGACTTCACCTCGACCGTGGTAACGCCCGAGGACGCGAGGGAGCGCAAACGCGGCTCGGCGAGCGCGAACAGCTCGTCTTCAGAGCGCGTGCGAAGATCGCGCACGGACGCGTGAATGCCTCCGCCGCGGCGCGCGATCTCCATGTACGGGACGCCAGTGGCGCGAAGCTCCTGTTCTTCGTAGCGCGCACGGCCGAAGATCGCGTGCGTGTGCGAGTCGGCGAATCCGGGAGTGAGCACGCCGCCGGCGCAGTCGACGATCGTCGCGTCGCGATGTGTCGCCCGCAGCGAAGCCTCGTCGCCGACGGCGGTGATCCTGCCGCGCTCCACCAGCACCGCGACGCCACTCCGCACGCCGGCGTCGGCCATCCCGCTTCCGCGGCGCGCGCGCGCCGGACCTGCGCAGGTCACCGTCTGCGCGGCGTTGACGAAGAGCAGGTTGTCGCCGCTCATGCGATCACGTGCGGCCGGCCCATCACGTCATGCACGCGCGAGAGGCGAAGCGGAGCCTGCGCCTCGCCTCGGCAGGCGTAGAAGCAGGCATTGCAGTCGATCGGCGCGTAGGCGCGGAAGTCGCGCCAGTGAAAGTCCGTCGGGAAATCGGGGCACCGCTTCACGTGTCCCATCGGGTCGATGTGAATCGTGCGCTGACCGGAGCGGCAGGGCTCGGTGATCTCGCCGCGCGCCCATCGCGGAATCTGCTCGAGGTAGGCGTCGGAGTTCGTGATCACGCCGCGATGACGACGCTTCAGGTCGAGAAGGCGCGCAACGGCGTCGTCGAGCGCCGCATGCAGCGGGGCACTCAGCAGATGATTGCGGTTGCCGTTCTTCGCGTCGCTGTAGACGCTGAAGTTCACGCCGCAGCCCAGCGACGCGGCGCGCACGACGATTGGCATGAGCTGATCGAGGTTGTCATCCTTGATGACGGTGTTGAAGCGGATGTTGTCGATGCCACGCGCGCGCATGCCGTCGACGGCGTTGAAGATCTTGTCCGTGAGGCCGGGAATGCCGCGCGCCGCATCGTGGCGTCCGTCCAGATAATCGAGCGAGATGTTGAACTGGTGAATGCCGGCATCCCACAGCGACGCGGCGCGCTCCGGCGTGAGCATGCCGCCGTGCGTGATGAGCGTGACGTACTTCAGCCGCACGGCAGCATCCACGGCCGCGACGATCTCCTCCAGGTCGTGGCGCAGCAACGGCTCGCCACCGGTAAACGTGACGAGCATCGGATTGAAGTGTCGTGCGGCGTCGGCGTACGACTCGAGCTCGTGCCTGCGCGCATCGGCCGGCGTCTTCCAGTAATCACAGAAGCCGCAGCGCGCGTTACAGCGGAGGGTCACCTCGAAGTGGACGAGGAGGGGGCGCTTCCGCAGCGTGAGCCACGCATATTTCGAGAGAAAAAGCGGGACGTGCCAGGGCCTGAACCGCGCCGAGAGCACTACCGCGCCATCGGAATGACGATGCCGGTACGTGCGGCAGTCTCGCGCGCGAGGTCGTATCCCGCGTCGGCGTGACGTGCGACGCCGATGCCGGGATCGTTGGTGAGCACACGCTGCAGACGCTCGCGCATTTCCGGGGTTCCGTCGGCGACGATCACCTGCCCCGCGTGCAGCGAGTTGCCGATACCAACGCCGCCGCCGTGATGGAACGACACCCAGCTCGCGCCGCTCGCGACGTTGAGCAGCGCGTTGAGAATCGGCCAGTCGCTCACGGCATCGGTGCCGTCCTTCATCGCCTCCGTCTCGCGGAAGGGCGATGCGACGCTGCCGGTATCGAGATGATCGCGTCCGATGACGATCGGCGCCGACAGCTCGCCGCTCGCGACGAGATCGTTGAGGGCGACGCCGAATCGCGCGCGGTCACCCTGCCCCAACCAGCAGATGCGCGCGGGCAGTCCCTGAAAGTGGATGCGCTCGCGCGCGAGCGTGATCCAGCGCCTGAGATGTTCGTCGAGCGGGAAGAGCTCGAGCACCAGCTCGTCGGTGCGCGCGATGTCCTTCGGATCGCCAGACAGCGCGACCCACCGGAAGGGTCCCTTTCCCTCGCAGAAGAGCGGCCGGATGTACTCGGGGATGAAGCCCGGAATATCGAACGCATCGGTCACGCCGGCATCGAAGGCGACGGTCCGGACATTATTGCCGTAGTCGAACGTCACCGCGCCCGCGCGCTGAAGGGCAAGCATCGCGCGCACATGACGCACCGCCGTCGCCGTGCTGCGCGCGACGTACTCGCCCGGATCGCGCTCGCGCAGTTCCGCGGCCGCGTCGAGCGACATGCCATCGGGGATGTAGCCGCGCAGCATGTCGTGCGCGCTCGTCTGATCGGTGAGGACGTCGATCTGCACGTTGCGTTGCGCCAACGCTTCGAGCGCGGGCGCGGCATTCATGACGACGCCGATCGACAGTGCGCGGCCCTCGCGTCTCGCCTGGTCGGCGAGCGCGAGTCCTTGATCGAGTGACGACGCCTTCACGTCGCAGTAGCCGGTGGCGAGCCGCTTCTCGATGCGCGACTCGTCCACATCGAACGCGAGGACGACGGCACCATGCATCGTTGCCGCCAGGGGCTGGGCACCACCCATGCCGCCGAGTCCCGCCGTGACGACGAGCCGGCCGGCGAGCGAGCCGCCAAAGTGGCGCTGCGCGACGGAGCCGAAGGTCTCGTACGTGCCCTGCACGATGCCCTGTGAGC
>OCZT010004730.1_pt1 | contig 13661 bp, 11 predicted proteins | sample 1539031 | NCBI WGS metagenome assembly OCZT01 (sample SAMEA3539308, study PRJEB22396) | soil metagenome | biome: tundra; feature: field; material: soil | place: USA | collected 2010-05 | depth 0.15 m | reverse complement strand
CAACGGCGTGTTTTCCGCCAACGAATTCCTCACCCGCGTCAACCTGATGCGCGGCCACCGGCAACCGCTCTACGACACGCCGGTCGGCATGGGCAAGCGCGTGGCCGTGGTCGGCGCGGGCAATACCGCGATGGATTCGGCGCGCGTGGCGATGCGCATGGGCGCCGAATCGGTGAGCGTGGTTTACCGCCGTTCGCGGCGCGAATCGCCGGCCCGCGTGGAGGAACTGGAGCACGCCATCGAAGAGGGCATCCAATTCCAGTGGCTGACGCTCCCGGTGGAGATTCTGGGCAATTCGGACGGTTGGGTCACCGCCATGCGCTGCCAGAAGATGGAGCTCGGCGAGCCGGATTCCTCGGGCCGCCGCCGGCCGGTGGCCGTCGAGGGGTCGGACTTCCTGATCGATGTCGACACCGTGATCTATGCCCTGGGCACCACCGCGAACCCCATCATCGCGCAAACCACTCCGGGGCTGGGCACCAACAAGTGGGGATACATCGACATCGACGAACGCACCGGAATGACCAACTTGCCCGGACTGTTCGCGGGCGGCGATATCGTCACCGGCGCGGCCACCGTCATCCTGGCCATGGGCGCCGGCAAGCGGGCCGCGCAGGGGATGCTGGAATACATGGGCGTACTGGCGCCGGACGCGTCGCCGGAACTGGTTCCGGCAGGGGGAGTATAAAATGCCATCGACTTGTCCAAAATGCCGCGCGGTGATTGAAGAAGACGAAATCTGCTGCGCCCAGGTGCGTTACACCTGGCGATGCAAGAGCTGCTTCAAGCTCACCAGCGGACTCGCCATGCCCTACGGAAAGTGCTTCCTGTGCGGCGGCGATCTGGAGGTGATCCCCAATCGCGACCTGGGCGATTCCATGCGCTTCCGCGCCATCCGCGAGGCCGTGCAGTTCGAGCTGGACTCGTTCCACTTCTATAAGATGGCGCGCGACAAGGCGGCCACGCCCGAACAGCGCGCCGTCCTGGAGCGGCTCTACGAGGCCGAGCTGGACCACCTGCACGAGCTGGAAGAGAAGTACCACGCCCATCTGGACCGCGAGGTCGTGGACCTTTCCGCCGACGAGCAAAAGCTGCTCTCCAACTGGCTGTTCCGCGGCATCCGCGTGACCCAGGATTCCGGCGTTCGGGATCTCTATCAAGCCGCCCTGGAGATGGAGCGCCGCACACGCGACCATTTCCACAAGCTGGCGCGCGAGCTTCCCGAGGGTCTGGAACGGGATCTTTGCGGAGAGCTGGCGGCGGAAGAAGAGGAGCACGTCGCGTTGCTCGAAGGGGAACTGGAGCAGCTCGCTTAGCGCACCGTTTCACAAACACGGCGGCGTAATCCGCGACGACCGCTCCCTCACGGTCGCGGCTCGGTACGGAGCCGCGCGCTTCAGCAAGCGCAGTGATCGGGCACAGGCGGTATCGTAGGCATTTCGCCGCGGCATCATCGATGTCGACTGAACCGGATGTTCACGGGCAAGACGGCGACCGGCGAGCCTCAAAGTGAAATGGCGCCGTGCATATCGCGTCATGGCAGTCAGTGTTCCCGCGGGGTCTCGGCGGGACTTTTCACCGCGGGCTGGCGGAAACTGCGCTCAACCATGTCGTTGACATCGGTGGAAACGGGACCGTCGCGCCATAGCCAGCGCATCATCTCCGGCAGAATCATGCCGCCGAACTTCTGCCCGTGAAGGTTCATACTCCACGAGTAGTTCACATCGTAACCCTTCTGCGTGAGAGCCTTCATCAGGCGGACGTTCTGGTAGAACCAATCGCGTTTCTCGTCGTAGGCCCCGTTGCGGCCGGCCCCCCGGTTATCGTTCCGCCCGTCGCACAGGAACACGCGAATGGGCTTCTTATCGCTCGCCAGGACGCGATCCGGGTACACATAGCCGCCCTGCAGATTCACGAAGCTGCCCACATTGCTCAGCACCTTCCGGAAATCGTTGGGACGCTCCCACGCAACCGCGAAAGCGGCGATGGCGCCGGAGCTCGATCCCCCGATTCCATGCTGTTCCGGGTCCTTCGAAATGTTGTACTCCTTATAAAGCGCCGGCATCAGCTCTTCGGTAGTCACGCGAGCGTACTTATCGTCGGGCGTGTTGTACTCAATGCCGCGGTTGGTGGTCCCATCGCCCCAACTGGTTTGCGGGCTGGGTTCCGGTTGATCCGGCCGGCGGCCCGGATTGATGAACACTCCGATCATGACCGGAATCTCGCGCCGGTAGATCAGATTATCCATCACATTCTGCGCCCGCAGATCGCCATTCTCGTCCTTGAATGCTTGCCCGTCCTGGAAGACCATCAGGCTCGCCGGCGCCGCCGGGTCGTACTGCGCGGGGACGTACACCCAATACGTGTGCTGAGTCCCTGGATAAACCTTGCACAGAAGCGTGTACGGCCCGCGGATCTCGCCCTTCGGCACGCCTTCCTGCGGCATCGAGTCCGGACCCAGACGGTATTGCGAATTGGGATTGGGGCCCGGTGGCATCGGCTGCTGGCCACCCCCTCTCCCGCCCTGCGGCGCCGGACCCGGCTGTCCCGAAGCCGGCTGCGCCCGCTGTTGCCCCGGAGGCGGTTGCACCTGCGGGACCGGAGGCTGCGCGAAGGCCATGAGTGCCGCCCCCGCCACTGCCACAGTAATGAAAGTTGCTGTCGTTTTCTTCATTGAGAATTGCCCCCCCCAGTCGTCTAATGTACCCGACTCCTGTCTGAAAGTGTCAAGTTTTCATCTGATGTGCGCAGTGGTTTCGGAAACCGGTCTTGCGCGGAGCGGTGGCCAGCCGCTCCGCGATGCCGTACAATACAGACTTTGCACTCACCGGCGACACTATGACACCGAATCCCGCACTTGGAGTGTGCTTTCACTGGCTGGGCGGCCTCGCCTCCGGCAGTTTCTACGTCCCGTTTCGCGGCGTGAAGAAGTGGTCCTGGGAGACCTATTGGCTGGTGGGCGGCTTCTTTAGCTGGATTATCGCCCCGTGGACCCTGGGCATGATCATGACCAAGGACCTGCCCGCGGTGCTTCGGGAGACGCCCGGCAGCACGGTGTTCTGGTGCTACTTCTGGGGTCTGCTGTGGGGCCTCGGCGGGTTGACGTTCGGACTGACCATGCGTTACCTGGGCATGTCGCTGGGTATGGCGATGGTGCTGGGTTACTGCGCGGCGTTCGGAACGCTGATGCCCCCGATTTTCGACGGCGTCTTCATGAGCGGCGTAGTGGGCGCCCATTCGGGCCAGGTAATTCTGTTCGGCGTGGCAGTCTGCATGGGCGGCATCGCGTTCGCCGGAAAAGCGGGCATGTCCAAGGAAAAGGAGATGTCGGTCGAGGAGAAGCAAAAGGTCATCAAGGAGTTCAACCTCAAGAAGGGCGTGCTGGTGGCCACCTTCTCCGGCGTGATGAGCGCGTGCTTCTCATACGGACTGCGCGCGGGCGACCCAATCAAGGCCCTCACCCTGCGGCATGGAACCACCACCCTCTGGCAAGGCTTGCCGGTTCTGGTAGTGGTGCTGCTGGGCGGCTTCACCACCAATTGCCTCTGGTGCGTAATCCTCAACGTGCGCAACAAGACGGGCCATCAATATTTCAGCGGCGGCGAAACCGAGCGCGTCCCCATGGGTTGGAACTACTTCTTTTCGGCGCTGGCCGGGACCACGTGGTACTTCCAATTCTTCTTTTACACTATGGGCGAAACGCAGATGGGCAAATACAAGTTCTCGAGCTGGACCCTGCACATGGCCAGCATCATCATCTTCAGCAGCCTGTGGGGTATCGGCCTGCACGAATGGCGCGGCGCCAGCCGGCGCACCATGACATGGCTGACGGTGAGCCTGTTGGTGCTGGTGGCGTCGACCATGATTGTGGGCTACGGGAACTACTTGGGGACGCTGAAGGCGGCACAGTAGGCTTGACTTTAGGTTCCCGTCCCCGGTTTCCCGTATGATGGGTTCAGGCCGCGCCATGCTATCGGTCACCTCCACGTTCGACCTTCTCGAACAGGCAAAGAATGGCAACGAGGAGGCCCTCTCTCGAGTTTTTGAAAAGCACCGTCGCCGCCTGGCTGTCTTGGTGCACTTCAAGCTCGGTTCGCGCACGCGGGAGTTCGCGGATGCGGAGGACGTGGTTCAGGAAGCCTGTCTGCGCGCCTTCCGCGATATCGGCCGTTTCTCCTACCAGTCTCCCGGCAGCTTCTTCCGCTGGCTTTCGGCTATCGCCGACCACGTCATCGTCGATCGCGTCCGCTACCAGAACCGCGAGTGCCGCGCCGGCGAGGAGGTTCGCTTCCGCTCCGAGACAAACCCGCTCGGCCCCGAACCGGCCGATACCAAAACGCCTAGCCGCCTGCTCGCCCAGCGGGAGGCCATCGAGCGGCTGCTGGACCGTTTGCACGCGCTGCCCGAAGATTACCGCCAGGCGATCCTCATGGCCAAGATCGAGCGCCTTTCCACCGCCGAGATGGCCGAGCGCCTGGGCAAGTCGCGGGAGGCCGTCGCGCTTCTGGTGTATCGCGCCGTGAAGCGCTTCCGCGAGCTTTCGGACGCCTCGGAGGCGTAATGGACGACGACCGCGAACAGAGCCTGGCCGACGCTTTCGCCGACCTCCTCGACCGGCGCGCCGCCCGCTCCACCGCGCATCCGCCCGAACTCGCCCCGGAACTTGCCGCGCTTTCCGAAATCGATCGCGTTCTGGAACCCGCGGCTCCACTGCCCGACCGCCTTTCCGGCCACAAGATCATCGACCAAATCGGCGCCGGAGGCATGGGCCGCGTCCTGCTCGCCATGGACGAAGCCCTAGGCCGCAAGGTAGCCATAAAAACGCTTGCTCCGCGCTACGCCGGCGACGCCGGGCTGCGCGCCCGATTCATGGACGAAGCGCGCGCCATGGCCCGGCTGAATCACCCCCACGTCGCTCGCATCTATAGCCTCGGATCCGCCGAAGAGCCCCCTCACTTCGTGATGGAATACCTCGCCGGCGCTCCGCTCACCATCGCCGCCGCCCGGCTCGATTTCCGCGGAAAGGCCGAACTCTTGGCCAAGGTCGCGCTCGCCACCCATTTCCTTCACGACCAGGGCATCGTACACCGCGACCTCAAGCCTGCCAATATCCTGGTGGATGCGGACCTTGAACCGAAACTGCTCGATTTCGGTTTGGCGCTCGATCTCTCCGGCGAGGAGAATAGCGCCACCCTGCGCCAGGTCGCCGGGACTCCCGAGTACCTTTCGCCCGAACAGGCCGCCGGCCGCCCGCTGGACGCTCGTAGCGATGTCTTTTCCTTGGGCGCCATCCTTTACGAACTGCTGACCGGCGCGCCGCCATTCCGTGGCGATACGGTTTCCGATCTGCTGCGTTCGATCCGCGAAGACGAGCCCGCGCTGCCGCGCCGCCGCGCTCCCGGCGTTCCCCGCGACCTGCAAAACATCTGCCTCAAAGCCATCGAGAAGGACCCTGCCGCCCGCTACGCTTCCGCCCGCGAAATGGCCGGCGATCTGCATCGCTTCCTGGCTGGCGAAGCTGTGCTGGCCGAGCCCGCCGCCTATGCCCGCCTGATCGCCGGCAAGGTCGGACAGCATCTCCGCGACCTGGAAAGTTGGCGCCACGATCAGATCGTTTCCGAAGCCGAGTACGATGGAATTCGCAAACGTTACGAGCGGCTCATCGAGCGCGAAGATGCGTGGATCATGGAGGCGCGCCGTCTCACGCTGCCACAGGTCACCTTGTATCTGGGCGCCTGGGTCCTCGCCGTTGGCGCTACGTTCCTGACCCTTTTCTCTTACCCGGCGCTGGCCGGAGCGCCCGCCATCGCCGCCGCCTGGGCCGCCGCAATTCCCAGCGCGTGGCTCGGTATCCGCAACTGGAACCGCGGCAACTCTCGCGTTGCCATCGCCTTTCTGCTGGCCTTCTGCCTGGTGGCGCCCATCGCTGCGCTGGCCACTACCCAGGAAGTCCGCATCTTCACCAGCGTGACACGAGGCCAGTTGCGTCTGGAACTCTTCCACCGTCTGGAATTCGCCAAGCAGGCCACCAACGCCCAATTGTGGTGGGCCCTGCTGGCCGCTCTGCCGGTCTGCTGGTGGCTGCGCCGCTTCACTCGCGCGCCTGTGTTTTCGCTCATGTTCGCCACCTACGCGGCTCTGCTGTGCCTCGCCAGCCTCTTGCGCATGGGCATGCTGGACTGGCTCGACCATGACCCCGGCCGTTTCTATTTCCACCTGCTCCCCTGCGCGCTGCTCTTCCTCATCGCCGGCTTCACCTTCGAACGCACGCGCCGGCCGGATGACTCGCGCTATTTCTACCCCTTTGCCGTCGCTTTCACCTGGGCGGCGCTGAGCGGCGTCGCGGCCTTCCACGAACCGTATGCCAAGTGGTTGAACTCGGCAGCGCCTTGGACCCGCGGCCAGGTCGAGTACCTGTTCATCGTGAACGCGGCCATCTACTTCGCTCTCGACCGGCTCTGCCGCCTGCAATCCTCGCCGCAACTGCGCACCGTCGGCCACGCCTTTCGGTTCGTGATTCCCGGCCACGTGATGACCTCTCTGCTGCTGCTCGGAATGGACGCGCAATCGCGCGCGGAGGCCCGCGTGTTCGAATGGCTGCTTCCCGCCGTCGCCTGCGTGTTCGTGTTCGCCAGCATCCCCCGCCAGATGAAAAACTTCTTCGCCAGCGGACTTCTCTTCTTCGCCATAGGCGTCTACCGTTTGCAGCAGCAGGTCTTCCCAGGCCGCGCCTTCTGGCCGATCATGCTTCTTGCTGGCGGCCTCGCCTTGATGCTGATAGCCGGCAACTATGCGCCCCTCAGAGTGACCCTGGCTCGCAGCCTGAAAAAAATCCGCCTGCCGTAGTGCAATCCTGGCCGTCCCGGAGCGCTGTTCTTGGATGGAGGCATAGAACAATGAAACATTTGGTACTCTCCCTGGCGCTGGCCGGCGCCATTACGCTGACGGGCTGCTCGAGCCTGGTTTCCCTAAATCCTTTTGTCACTGGCGAACAGGCGGTCATGGACCCCGCCCTGCTCGGTATCTGGACCAATCAGGACGGCAAAGAAGCCTACTCGGTCCGCCAGGATGGAACCGGTTATAGCATTCGCTACTTATCCGACTCCTCGGATGCTTACCAGTTCAAGGCGCGTCTGATGGTCACGGACGACGTCAAGCTACTCGACCTCGTCTCTGCGAATGAAGACGCATTTCAAATCGCCGTCCACACCCCGGTGCGCGTGTGGACCGAAGGCAGTACGCTTCGATTCGCCTTCCTGCAATCCGACTGGCTCAAGGAACAGGCCGGCCAGCAACTTCCTACTGTGCCGGTCAAAGATCGCACCCTGATCGCCGCTCCCAGCGAGGCCGTCGGAAACTTCCTCGCAAAAATCGGGGCCGACCCCAAAGCCTGCGATGAGCCGGAAGTGCTCCGCCGCGTCCAGTAGTGGTTTTTGTTATGTTCGGCTAGTACCTTGCCGCCGTGATCCTCAACCTCCGGTAGTCCGCGAACCACTTGCCGTCGCGCCACAGCGCCGGACCGGCATATTCCTCCACTTGGCGCACGAAAGACTCACGCTGTTCCGGCCTCACGGCCGCGAGGAAGTGCCCGCCGAACATGGCGATCCAGTCCCCCAGGCCACCCGCGAGCGGCGTCGGACGGTCGAAAAGCGCGGCGTAGTTCACGGCGAGGCCGTGGCGCTCCAGCATGGCGGCGTACTCGCCGATCACCGGATAGAACCACGGGCTCTCCGGGATCGGGAGGTGGAAGGTTTCGAGCGCGCGGGAGATGGCATCCCGCAACTGCTGGACGTTTCCCTTGCCGCCGAGCTCCACCACCAGCCGGCCGCCCGGTTCGAGCGCGCGCGCCATGCCGGCCGCCGCGGCCTCGGCATCGCGGACCCAGTGCAGGGCCGCGTTGGAGAAGACCGCGTGGAACTGGCGGTCGTACGCCATCCGGCCGGCATCCGTCAGTTCGAAGCGCAGCTCCGGATAGTTCTTGCGAGCCTCGGCGATCATGGCGGGCGAGCTATCGATGCCGGTTACCTCGGCGCCGGCGGCGGCGATCTGCGCCGTCAGTTGTCCGGGGCCGCACCCGACGTCCAGAATCCGTTCACCAGACCGCGGCGCCAGCAGACCGATCAAATCCCGGCCGTACTGCCAGACGAACGCGTGCTTGTCCTGATACAGCGCGGGATCCCATGTGCTCATTGGCGCCAGCATACAACGAACCGGGAGCGCACGTCGCGGCCTGTGCGGTAGGGTAAGCTGGGAACCGATGGTGATCCTCGGCATCGATATCGGCGGCGCCCACATCAAGGCGGGCATGGTGGATGAAACCGGCGCCATCCTGGCGTCGCGCAGCATCCGGACCCCGGCGGACCTGGACAGCTTCCAGGCGGAACTGGACGAAGCGGTCCGCTGGCTCATCGAAGCCACGGAGTCCCCCGCCGGCGTGGGCGTCGGTTGCAAGGGCGTCATCGATCCCGACAGCACCCGCATCGATCTGCTTCCGGGCGCGCTGCATTATCTGGAGGGCCTGCGGTTGAGCGATCTGGTGGGCCTGTCCGCGGAGGCGCCGGTGTTCGCGGATAACGACGCGCGCGTGGCCTTGGCGGGCGAGATGGTCTGGGGCGCCGCGCGCGGCCTCCGGAACGTGATGATGCTGACGCTGGGCAACGGGGTGGGCGGCGCCGTCATCGCCAATGGCCAGTTGTTGCGCGGGCATTCGGGCGTTGCCGGACTGCTGGGGCATATCACTATCGAACCCGACGGGGCGCCCTGCTCCTGCGGGAATCGCGGTTGCCTGGAGACGGTGTTTTCCGCCCGCGCCATCGAAAGCGAGGCTCGGGCGGCCGTGCATCGCGGCTGCGCCTCCACGCTGACGCGCCTGTTCCGCGAGCAGCCGCAACTGACCACCTGCCGCACCGTGTTCCAGGCGGCCGCCGAAGGCGACGGGCTTTCGCGGGAGATCGTCGCCAGGGCCATCCACAAGCTGGCCGCCGCCATGGCCGGCCTTCTGCATGTGTTCGACCCGGAAGTGGCCATACTCGGGGGGCAAGTGGCCGACGCCGGCGCGGACTTGCTGGCGCCGCTGCAAGAGGAAGTCTGGGAGCGCTCCCGAGGCCTGCTGGGCCGCGACGTGCCGATCGTGGAGCAACAAGTGGCCGACAAATCCGGCATCGTCGGGGCCGCCGGGCTGGCCATGGCGACGCGGTCGTAGCAGGGGCAACTCTACCGGTGGGCGTGCCGCCGCAAACCGAGAACACTCCCGAGCAGCAGCACGCCGATGCTGGCGGCGCGGCACGCCTTCGCCTCCCAACCGCCGTCGAAATCCAGGGCGATCTCGCATTCGCCGGCGCAATTCGGCTGTACGGCCATCAATCCGATGCCATCTCGATAGACTGCGCGCGTGGAGCGGTTCACCGAGGCGTGCCACCCCGGGTCGAAGGTGATCTGAACTGAAATCTCCTGGCCCGGTTCGAGGCGCGCATGGATCACGGCTTGGTTTTTGCCGCGCCATTCGAAGGACGCCGGGGCGGCGGGATTGTCCAGGGCAGCGACGTACCGGCGCAATTCGCCGGTATCCATACCGTCGTACGGGCGGCGGCGCACCACCTGGCTGGGGAGCACCACGTGGGCCAACGAAGCGGAAGCTTGCGGCACGCGGTAGATCGTGGTGTCGTCCTGGCGCCAAAGCACGGGAAGGACGCCGTCGAACTTCCCGGGGTGAGCGAACGGTCTCCAATATTCGGGGCTTTTCGGGCCTGGAACGGCCACGGCTTGGGCGCCGAACGCCTTCAACCAAAGGATGGAGTACTCGGCGTCGCGGTCTCCCATACCCTGGCCGCTGAAGATGGCGTACTGCGCCAACTGCTGCAACTGGTTCGGGGCGGTGCTGTAGGATTGCGCGCTCAGTTGCGGCGAGTCCGTGAAATGGTTCAGCCAGGTGGCCATCGATCCGGTCATCATGACCCGCTGCCCGGGAAAAGCCGCCGCAACCCACCGCGCCGAGCGGTATTCGATGGTTCGGGCAACCTCGACGGGCTGTAGCGCAGTTTTCACGAACCGGCGCTGCGACGCCACCTGCCAGACGGCCAGCAACAGCAGCGGGACCGCCAGCAGCGCGCGTAGGCGGGACGGGATGCGCGGGACGATGGGCCGTAGGGCGAACGCGGCGGAGAGGGCCAGCGCCAACTCCATCTCGACCACGTACCGTTGCGGCTGGGGCAGGAAGTGCAGCGCCAGGTAGTGGTCGAGCGCGGGGATCAGGATAGCGGGGCAGGCAAACAGCGCAATCCAGCGAACGGGCCAGTCGCGAATGCGCCGCCGCGAGACGAGCCAGACGCACAACCACGCGAAGGCAAGAATGGCCAAAGCCAGAAATCCGCGCGCCGACCAATCCGCTTCACCGTCAAACACGGCGTTGGAGCCGATGGCGAGGAGGATGGAGGGTGGCGTCCACGGGCTGGCCACGAGATATGCCGCGGCGGCCAGCAGCGCCGCGCGCGGAAGCCCGGACGGCCAGAGGCGGTTCTCCATCGCCAGAGGCACGGTGACGGCTGCCAGCGCCGCCAGCACAAACCCGAACATGCTGGCGAGCATCATGGCGGCCATTGCGGCGCCGGTCATCGCATAATCGAGAGGCCGCCGCCCTTTCAGCGCGCGCGCCAACAGCCAAACGGCGACCGGGAACAGCATGAGGCACGCGTGATGAGGCAGGTCGTCCCATTCGAACAGCCGGGAGGCTCGCCGCGCGGTGGCAAACCAGGCGAGCCCGAAGCCGCCGCCTGGATCGACGTTTTCCGGCGGCGCGGCGAGGCAATAGAGCAGCGCGGCAAGAAAGCTGTAGTCTGGGGCCTTCGTCAGCCGCCACATGGCGCCGTATAGCGCGAGGGGACCCAGGCAGTAGACCAAGCCCATGATAATGTTCAGCGCCAGCGCCGGCGAAGAGTGCAAGAGGCGGGCCAGCGCCGCGATGGAGAACGGAATCAGCGGGGCGTAGGCGTACTGAATGGGCGCGCCTCCGCCCCAGTAGGGCCACCAGCGGGGCGAAAACCAGTCGAGCCCGGCGATGCGCGCCAGCGCCAGCCACTCGCCGTGCATGGAATTGAAATGGCCGGCCGATTCCGTGAAGAACGCTTCGCGGCAAATGTAGACGCCGGTGGCGGCGAGGACGCAGGCGTAGAGCCAGGGAAGCGCGCGGATGAACGATGCCGAAGTCTTCAAAGATCCATTGTGCGCGAAACGCGGCTCACCAGGAAATAGCCATCAGCCATCAGCTTCCAGCCTGCCCGTCGGGCTGGCTCCGCGGAAGCGGAGCCGGCGAAAGCTGATGGCTGACGGCTGAAAGCTGACAGCTATTGGGCTACCCTACGTCGCCCAGAACGGGGCTACGTAAGCGTAGAACACGACAATCAACCCAATCAGCGAAGCCAGAATGATGCTGTGCTTGAGCGTGAAGCGGAACAACAGAGCCTCCTCGTCGCGCTTCATGGACGTGGCCGCGGCGGCTACCGCGATGCTGGTGAGGCTGATCATTTTGCCCATGACGCCGCCGGCGGAATTGGCGGCGGCCATCAGCACGGGGTTCATCCCCAGCCTGCCCGCGGTCACTACTTGCAGCGACCCGAACAAGGCGTTTGAAGAGGTGTCGCTGCCGGTGAGGAAAACGCCCAGCCAGCCGAGCAGCGCGCTGAAGAACGGAAACAGGCGGCCGGTGGCGGCGAAGGCCAGCCCAAGGGTCGCGGTAGCGCCGGAGTAGTTCATCAGAAACGCCAGGCCGAGCACGGCCGCCAGCGTGAGTTCCGCCAGCGCCAACTGCCTGGCGGTCCGGCCCAGCACGCTCGCGAACTGCCGGGGCTTCAGACCGGCGACCACCGCGCCCAGAGACGCCGCGAGGAAACACGCGGTCCCCGAGGCGGAGAGCCAGTTGAACGTGTAGACGGCCGGGTACCCCGCGGGCTTCGCGACCACGGGCGGCATCCGTTGGATGGCATTGTGCAGCAGCGGCCAGTGGAACGTGAGGCTCGCGGCGTTTAGAAGTTGTTGCTTGTAGCCCCAGAGCAGAACGAGAACCACGAGCAGCGCATAAGGGGCCCAAGCCAGCGCGACGGCGCCCGGGCTGTGGGCCGGCCGTTTCCGCCCACCCGGCGCCCGCGTTGCACGAATGAGAACGACCAAGGCGGTCATCGCAGCCATGGACGCCAGAATATCCGTAAGCTGCACGCCGACGAAATTCGAGACCGCGAACTGGACCGAGGCGAACGCCACCCCGCACACGGCGGCCGCCGGAAGAACGCCGCGCAGCCCCTTCCACCCCGACATCACCACCACCAGATAGGCGGGAACGATGAGCGAGACCGGCGCGCAGATGCGGCCCACCTGGGCGCTCAGGCGTTCCACCGGCAGGCCCGTGGTGAGCGCCAACGTGGTAATCGGAATGCCGATCGATCCGAAGGCGACCGGCGCGGTGTTGGCCAGCAGGCAGATGGCCGCCGCCTCAAACGGCGCGAACCCCAGCCCCGTCAGCATGGCCGCCGCCACCGCCACTGGCGTTCCGAATCCGGCGGCGCCTTCGATGAACGCGCCGAAGGCGAACGCGATCAGCAGCGCTTGCAGCCGGCGGTCGTCCGTCAGGTTGCCGATGGAATCCTTGAGCACCTCGAACTTGCCGCTCTCCACCGTCACGCGGTAGAGCAGAATGGCCGCGAAAACCACCCACCCGATGGGAAACAGGCCGAACGCCGCGCCGTACGCCATGGCGGCGCCGAGCTTGCCCCAGGGCATTCCGTAGGCGCCCGCGGCCACCAGGGCGGCAGCGCCCAACCCGGCGAGCGATGCCACCCAGGCCGGCTTGCGAATCACGCCCAGCAACCACAGCAGGACGAATATGGGAAGCGCCGCGACCAGCGCCGACAACGGCAGGCTGCCGCCTAGAGGCGTATAGTTCTGTTGCCACATGCCAGGGTCATCCTTCCGCGGCGGACGCAAATTAGTCTGCACGTTTTCGCGCCTGCGCCAGTTCTCTATTGTAGGAAGGATGAGAACCCTGGCGCTGGTGGCGACGGTTGGTCCCATGGATGGCCCCGATGACCGGTCACAAATCATCGCGGTCGCCAGAGCCGGAGATTTGGCCGCCTTCGAAGCGCTCATGCGTCAATATGAGCGGCTCGTGCTGGCGACCGCGCTCCGCCTGCTGGGCAACCTGGAGGACGCCCAGGACGCTTCGCAGGAGGTATTCCTCAAGCTGTACCGCAATCTGGGGAAACTGGAGCGGGCGGACAACATTCCAGGGTGGCTTTACCGGGTGACGGTCAACGTTTGTCACGATGTGGGTCGCAGGCGGCCATCCGTGGCGTCCGTGGAGGAGGCTGAGGCGCTGCCTGCGACGTCGGCCGGTCCGCAGCAGACCGCCGGGGAGGCTGAGCGGCGGCGCGCCCTGGAGTTGAGCCTGCGGCGGCTCTCCGAAAGGGAACGGGCGGCCGTGGTGCTGCGGGATTTGGAAGGGCTTTCGACCGGGGAAGTTGCACGCGCCATGGGTTCGAGCGAGGCGACCGTACGGTCGCAAATCAGCCAGGCGCGGGTGAAGATGAGGGGATTTCTGGAGCGCTACTTCCGGAGGCATGTATGAGTTGCAGGGACTGGGAAGAACGGATCGCCCTCCACGCCGGGGGCGAACA
>OCZT010004728.1_pt1 | contig 13662 bp, 8 predicted proteins | sample 1539031 | NCBI WGS metagenome assembly OCZT01 (sample SAMEA3539308, study PRJEB22396) | soil metagenome | biome: tundra; feature: field; material: soil | place: USA | collected 2010-05 | depth 0.15 m | reverse complement strand
GTGGGACAATGACTACCTCCTGCATTTGCTGGGGAATTAAGATGCGTTTGCCCTGAGAGAACAGGGCTTCCACTGGACGCGCCCTGGCCCCGGTGCGTAAAGTTGACCCGATACACCTCAACACGGCTTTCTTGAAGGAAGCGAGGAAAGATCTTTATGGCCACACGTTCCACACCGCCGGCTGCTGCAGGCGCGCCCAACTATGTTGGGCCATTTATGACGGTCGCCTTTCTGTTTGGCATCTTCGGTTTTCTCACCAGCCTGAATAGCACCCTGGTGGCCAAGCTGGAAGAAATCTTCAAGCTGACCCACGGGCCGGCGATGCTGGCGACGGCGGCATGGTTCTTTGCTTACCTGGTCTTCTCAGTGCCCTCCGCCAAGCTGATCGAGATGGTGGGCTACAAGCGCTCGATGGTGATCGCGCTGTTCATTATGACCGGAGGCGCGCTGCTGTTCGTTCCCGCCGCCAACATGGTCAGCTTTCCCATGACGCTGTTGGCCATCTTTGTGCTGGCGGCCGGCGTTTGCGCACTGCAGACTTCCGCCAACCCGTATGTTTCGATTCTTGGGCCGGAGCACAGTGCGCCTGCGCGGCTGACCCTGGCACAGGCCTTCAACTCGGCCGGATCGGCTGCCGCCCCCTGGGTGGCCGCGCACTTCATCCTGGCCGGCGCCGGCAAGAGCACCAGCCAGGCCAGCGAAGCCCACATGCTGCAGGGTCCCTACATTGCCATTGCCGGTATGCTGCTGTTGCTGGGCTTTGCCGTCATGTTCATGCACCTGCCCGCCATCACATCTACTCGCGCTTTCCGTCCCGCGTCCGAAGGCGGCCCGGTGCTGAGCCGCAGCATATGGACCTATCCGCACACCGTGCTGGGCATGGTAGGCCTCTTCTTCTACGTCGGCGTTGAAATCTCCCTGGCCGCCATCACCATCCAGTATTGCCAGGCGCAAGGCATGAGCAACGTGAAGACGGCCGGCCTGATGCTTGTGCTTTACAACATCTTCATGATGCTCGGACGCTTCTTGGGCAGCTTCGTGATGAAGTGGGTGAAAGCTGAAAAGCTGCTGGTCGTCCTGGGCTTTTTGGGCGTGGCCCTTTTGCTTGTGTCCATGGCCACTTCGGGAACGGTCGCCATTGCGGCGCTGGCGCTATGCGGCGTCGCCAACTCCGTGATGTATCCCAATATCTTTGCGCTGGGCATCGCGGAACTGGGCCCAATGACCAGCAAGGGATCGGGCGTGCTCAATCTTGGCAACGTGGGTGGAGCGGTCATTCCGCCGCTGTTTGGCCTGATGGCCGACAAGTTTGGAATTCAGGCCGCTTTTGTTCTGCCCATTATTTGCTACCTCTACGTGGCTTACTACGGCCTTTCGGGCTACAAGCCAACGCGGCCCGCTGTGCAGTAACGGCACTGTTTGCGAGGTGTCTGGGCCTTCCGGCTCTTGCCGGAGGGCCTTGCCGCGTGTGGACTTGCCTCCAAGGCTCTCAAGTAGAGTGGATGCAGTGAACAAACGGCTGAACGATATCGCATGAAGGAGCTGCACCAGTTGATCCTCACCTCGACTGATTGCTTGATAACGCTGATCTATTTCGCCTTGCTGCTCGGCGTCGGCTACAGACTCAGAGCCCGCATCAAGACGGGACGAGATTTTTTTCAGGCCGGACGTTCGCTGCCGGGGTGGCTCTGCGGAGTGGCCTTTCTCGCCGCAGGCCTCGGAGCGCCGGAGGTAATCGCCCTCGGCGCAGCGGGTGCAAAGTACGGATTCGCGGCCGCGTACTTCTTCGTCATCGGCGTCGTACCGGCGATGATGTTCGCTGGCATCTACATGATGCCCTTTTACTACGGTTCGAAGGCGCGCTCAGTGCCGGAGTTTCTGGGGCTGCGGTTCGACCGCAAGACGCGCACGCTCAACGCAATCATGTTCGCCGCAATGACCATCTTCAGCAGCGGCGTCTCAATGTACCTGGTGGCCCGCATCTTTCGCGCTCTGCATATTTTCGACGCGCTTTTTCGCGCCCTTGGCTGGCCCGCGTGGGGGATGCATGTTCTTTCCGTCGTAATTCCCGCCATCATTGTGCTGGCGTATGTCGCATTGGGCGGATTGAGAAGCGCCATCTACAACCAGGCGGTGCAATTCCTTGTGCTGGTTGCGGGACTGTTGCCCGTGGTGGTGCTGGGGCTCAACAAGATTGGCGGCTGGAGCGGTCTTGCGGCCTCCCTACCGGTGTCTTATCTGCGCCCGTGGACCGGTGTTGCAAGCGGCGGCGCAAATATCGAAAGTCTCGTGCTTGCGCTAGGCCTCGGAATTCTACTCGGCGCAAGTTTTTGGTGCAGCGACTTCCGCGTGATCCAGATGGCGATGGCCGCCAGGAGTATGGACTCGGCGCGGCGTGTTCCGCTCTACGCCGCCGTCGGGGCGATTCTGCTTCCGCTGCTGCTGATTCTGCCCGGCATGATGGCCATCGGGCTGCCTACGCCGCGTACCAACACCGTCACGCGTTTCGGGAATGGCGCCATCATTCACGAAACCACCGTGGCGCGCCCCGAAGCGGAGCAGGGCAACGGCCTAGTTCCGGCCAAAGTCGATCCAGCGACCGGCAAACCGATGCAGAACGCAAACGGCCACTCAGTCTTGAACTACGAGATGGCCACGCCGAGCCTGCTTCGGAGCGTTTTGCCCAACGGCCTGCTGGGTCTCGGCCTCACAGCTCTGATGGCCTGCTTGATGAACGGAATCGCCGCCAGCGTTACCGCGTTCAACACGGTCTTCACCTATGACCTTTACGGAGCCTACAACCGTAAGGGGGCCGAGGACGGACACTACATCTCGGTAGGACGATGGGCCACGGCAGGCGCAGTTCTGCTTTCCATCGGGACAGGCTCTGCAATCTTCAACTTCAGTAGCCCCTTGAGCGTGCTGCTGCTGGTCTTCTCAATCGTCACCGTGCCTTTATTCGCTGTCGTTCTGCTGGGCATCTCCTGGAAGCGGGCTACGGGTCACGCTGCGTTCGCCGGGCTGATTGCCGGCGCTTTAGCAGCCCTCTTGCACCACGGTCTCACCCTGCCCGCTGAGGCACATCGCGGTATTCGGGGCGGATGGATCGCCGCGCTGCACATCTATCCGGGCAACATGGCGCAGAGCTTTTGGACGGCCATCTTGTCATTCATCGGCGCACTGGTCGTAACAGTGGCAGTGAGTCTCTGCACCAGGCCCAGGCCGCAGTCAGAGATGCGTGGACTGGTTCTTTCACGTAAGAATGTGCCTTGGTGGAAGCGCCCCGAGGCGCTGGCGGTTGCAATTCTCCTGGTGGCAATCGGCCTGGCACTTTTCTTCGCCTAGATCCGGCGAGTGACCTCACAGAATCGCCGTGCCCCGCGCTGCGTCGAACAGGGCGAACACATTCTCAACCGGGACCCCCGGCTGAATGTTGTGCACCGCGCCGCAGACATAGCCTCCGCCCGCCCCAAGTATTTTCACGTTGGCCTCCACTTCGCGCGCCACCTCTTCCGGCGTGCCCAGCGGGAGCGTCTTCTGGCAATCGACGCCGCCTCCCCAAAAAACGATCTGGCTGCCATAGGTCTCTTTCAGGCGCGCGGGGTCCATTCCCTTGGCGGTGATCTGCACCGGGTTCAGGATGTCCACGCCCATCTCAATCAGCGAAGGAATCAAGGGGAAGACTGCCCCGTTGCTATGCAAGAGGACCTTCATCTTCGTGTTCTCGTGGATCCAATCAAGAGCGCGCTTGTAATGGGGCATGATGAGCGAACGGAACATCCTGACCGAGAGCAACAGCGACTCATGGGTGCCAAAGTCGTCGGTCAGGTGCAGAATCTGCACCTTGTCGCCGAGCGCAGCTGCCACTCGTTTCAGATTTTCGATCCACACATCGACCGCTTTTTCGAGCAATGCGTTGGCATACTCGGGCTCGGTTGACAGAGTCATGCACCAGCCGGCGAAGTCGCCTCCTCCCATGCCCGTGAAAAGCGATGGCTGCGGACCGGAGGAGCAGACCAGTGCGTACTCCGTGTTGCTATGGAGCCACTCCGCCTGGGCCTGCATGAATTCGAGATCTTTGTTGCCGATCGAAGCAGGATTAAATTTGTCCACGTCCACGTGCGCAGCGCCCGGAGACTTTCCCGTGCGGTTGAAATACGTATCGTCTTTCAGCATGCGCGCGATGCGGGCTCCGTCGCGCATCATTGCATATCCGCCGTCCGGTTCGAGCACGGGATTGAATTCACCTGGAACTTCGACCGGCGTGCCGTCGAACAAGGTCCAGGGCTTCCAGTTCTCCCGGGGATATCCAATGCCGGGATTGGTCTCCGGCCGAAGCACTCGAACCACGTCAACCCCGAGCCTTTCACGAACTGGCTGCTCCACTTCGGCAAGCATGTCAATCAAGTCCGTGATCCGCGTAGGCGTGTGAATGCCGAGGTGCTGCTTCACCTTGTGATAGGTCGAGGCGGCGATGCCCGACTGAGGCAGGCCGCCCAGGTCGACGGGAACGCGGTCCGTCTCCTGATGGTTGATGGCGCGAAGTACTCGTTCTCTCGATGTCATGAGTCTTTCTCCTCGAACCAAGCTGGCCAACGAAACCTACTCCGGCCTGACCCCAAAGCGCATGGTACGGTAATCGAATGTGTAAGCCTTCAACTGGTCCAGGACATCCACGCCCAGTAGGCCGTACACATCGTCGAGCGCAGCATTTCCCAGCGGCTGGGTCAGCACCTGGATGTAATGCACGTTGACGGTTGTGTTGACCACGGTGAGCGGGGTCGTCTCGGCAATATAGGCCGGCTGCGGAGACAGGGACCGGTCACCCGGAATCGTGAACAGCTCCATCTTCTGGTCGGCGAACTCCGCGCTGTGCTCTTCGTAGTAGCGGGCGGTGAAATAGGTCTGTTGGCCCGCGGCGTCCACCACAAACATGCGTTCGTCGCCCGGATTCGGCTCCGCCGGCGAAAGTGTATCGCCAGGCCGCAAGCCCTTGCTCAATGCCACAATCACCTGGTCGCCATCCAGGAAAAAGCGCGCACCATCCGTGAGGAGGTCGTCCTTCTCCGCGGGCAGAATCTGTTTTACGGGACGCACTTCTACTGTTGCGTTGGAGGTAATGGTCAGACTGCCCATCGCTGAGAGCGACGGATAACCCAGCACGCCCTCCACCTGGTATTTCGTTTTCGGGTAATAGTAGTCCTCATCTTCAAAGACGAAAACCGTCATGTTGCGCAGGGTAAGCCGCCCTCCCACGGTGAAGCGTGGAATCACCGTGGTGTGCACCTGCATGGGCCGGCCGGTGAGGGAGTGGATGGTCGCGGCCTCTTCTGAGACCTTCAGTCCCGCCTCCTTGGCCTCCGAGCGGGAGATAAGGTTGAAGGGCGCCGTGGGGTCAAGCATCCATGCATGCGGGCGCGCGTCCACGTAGACGGGAATGTCCGTAAGGCCCAGCGGATTCCTGCTCACCTGGAGTTTGAACGGGTCGCACGGTTCAACGGTCATGGGCGCATTGGCCTGGGCCAGCGGCAACAGCTTGAGCGGCAACTCGATCTCGTCTTGCTCGTCGCGGCTGAGCTTGCCTTGGAGACGGGTATCGAGTGTCTCGAAGGCCTTGGCGGCCTTGGTCCAGTCGCCCAGGCGCAGGTAATCCTCGGCCAGGGCCTTCCGCAGCAGCTTCTCTTGTCCCGTGTTGCCGCTGGCGGCCACTTTGTCTGCAAGCGGCTCAAGCAAATCAATCGACGCTTTCAGATCGTTGTCGCGATTGGCCAGGATGCCGCGATAAAACTGGGCCTGCTCCGGCTGCATCTTGTCCAGTTGCGTTTTCAGCACCAGGAACTGATGGTCGGCGAGCAGATTCTGCAGCCGGGCATCGGCATCCAGGCCGCTTGAGGTGCCGGTGTGAACCTGCGCACCCTGACCGGGTTGTTGCTGTTGTTCGGTTGCAGGTGGCTGGGGCGCAGTCTGCTGCCCTTGAAGCGGGCAAGCCAAAAGGACAAGCGCGCATGCGACCACGGCACTGGCCATCCACCCGAGCGACAAAGACCCGCGGGGGACCTTCGTCGGCCGCCGGACGGTTCGTGCCTTTTCTCCAAGCAAGGCGCTCATTCTCAGTACGAAGGTATCAGATTTGGGCGCGGGCCATTCCAAAGAGCGGCTCGGCTCGCAGTCCTGCGCTTTAGGCGTTCCTGATGCTGCTGCCGGTACACTTGAAGGGTGGCAATAAAGCGCAAGACAATCGAGCATTACGAGATAGTTCGCCGGCTGGGCGCCGGGGGCAGTGGTGTGGTCTACCTGGCCACTGACCAGCGCTTGCAGCGTCCGGTGGTGTTGAAGATTCTGCGCACCGGCATCCTGTCTGCGGAGCAGATGCGCTCCACCGTGCTGCGTGAAGCGCGCCTGGCTTCGGCCATCGAGCATCCCAACGTGTGCGCCATCTACGAAGTGGGTGAAAGCGGCGACGAGGGCTTCATCGTAATGCAGTATGTGCCCGGCGAGTCGCTTGACCGGCTCATCGCGCGCGGCCCGGCCAGTCTGCAACTGGTGCTGTCAGTCGGGATTCAAATCGCCGACGGTCTGCACGCGGCGCACTCGCTCGGAATCTTCCACCGAGACCTGAAGCCGCAGAACGTAATGCTGACGGACGGCGGACTGGTAAAGATACTCGACTTCGGGTTGGCTCGTCGCTTGCGCCCGGAGGATGCTCGCTATGACCCCAACAAACCGGGCAAGCCCAAGGATGCCACGCTTGCCGAGACCTACACTGCCCGTGGCGGCACCATTCGCTACATGGCGCCAGAGCAGTTTGTCACCGGCCAATCCAGCGCGCAGTCTGACATTTGGGCGCTGGGCGTAATCCTCTTTGAACTGGCGGCGGGCCGCCATCCGTTTGTCCGTCCCGATGCCGAGGACTTTCAGGCCATTCGCGCCATCCAGTTTTCCGCGCCGGCGGACCTGGACGAAATCGTGCCCGGCATTTCGGCCGAACTGAAGGGCGTGATTGCGACCTGTCTCGAGAAAAATCCGGGCGCACGCTACGCCTCCGCCGCTGAAGTGCGCGAGGCGCTCAAGACGATTATGAAAGCTCTGCGCATCGAAACCGGAGTCATCCCCGGCGAGGCGGCGGCCATTCTGCCCACCACCCCTGCCGAGGCGGAAAAGCGGACTACCGGGCTGTTATCCATGCTGGCCGAGCGGTTTCGCGAGTCCGCGGTCGAGCGCGCCCCGCAGAACTCGTTGGTCGTGCTTCCATTCACCAACCTTGGAGCCACCGAGGTTGCGCCGCTCTATGGGTTTGCGCTGGCAGATGCCATTGCCGCGCGGTTGGCGCGGATTCCCGCGTTGGTCATCCGGCCGTCAAGCACGCTGATGCAATTGCCCGTGGCGCAGATGGATCCGCTTGCAATAGGAAAGAAGCTGCTGGTTTCGCTGGTGCTCGCGGGGAACTTTCTGCGCTCGGACGAGGGATTCGACCTGAACTGGCAACTGCTCGACGTCGCCTCGCAGAGCGTGCGTTCCGGCGGCGCGATTCGCGTTGCGTCGCTCGATCTGGTGGCCGTGCAAACAGAAATCTCAAATGAAGTGTTTGCCGCATTGCATGGGCTTTCGGCAGCCGACAGAATCGACGCAGCCCAGACCGATGCGTCTCGGCCTGCTGCGGGATCGGGGCCCCGCGACCCAGCGTTGCCGGGGCCGGTCAGCGAGGAGTACCTGCAGGCCCGTGCGCTGCTCAGTTCATTTATGGTGCGTACCGGTTCGCGGGCCGATCTTGATCTCGCGCACACGTTACTCAATGGCGTAACCGGCAAAGATCCGGGTTTTGCCGCCGGCTGGTGCGGGCTCGGAATCGCGGAGTTGCAGTATGCGCGCCATGGCTTTGGCGGGCAGATCCATGTAATTCATGCCCGTCGTGCATTCGACGAGGCGCTCAAGCTCGATCCCGCCTCGACTGAGGCCAATTTGTATCGCATCTTCATGCTGCTCTCGCGTGGCGAAAAGGAATCCGCGCGCCACGGCATCGCCAACCTGCTCGCAGGCGCTGCCAACGACTGGAACGTGCACATGGTGGCTGGGCTTGCGCTGCGTGCCGATGGAATGTACGAAGAGGCTCTGGAAGAGTTCAGCCGCGCATTGAAACTCAATCCCGCCAATGCGCCCATTCTCTATAACCACCGCGCCCGCGTTTATCACTATCAAAATCAGATTGAACTGGCCGGCGACGAACTGGCTAAAGGCCTGGCGCTTGAGCCGCGCCATCCGCTGCTGCGCACCTCCGCCGGATATCAGCAGATGCGCATGGGCAACCTTGCCGCGGCCATCGAGATTCTTGAAGGCGTGATCCGCGATGACGAGTCGATGCGTATCGCCGTGCCCACGCTGGCCCTTTGCTACGTGCAGTCCGGCGACCGTGCCCGCGGCGCGGCGCTCTTGCAGGACGGTACCCTGGACGCCGCCGAAGCCGACAGCGAAATGGCCTACCGTCTGGCCACCTACTTTGCCGTCGAAGGCGACTCCAGCGAAGCCCTCCACTGGCTTCGCCGCGCAATTTATCTAGGCAATGAGAACTACCCCTGGTTCCAGATCAACCCAGCCTGGAACAACCTGCGCACCAACTCCGACTTCGAACGAATTCTGGAGGATTTGAAGAAAGGCTTCCGCAGGAATCAGAAGACGTGGAAGCGGTTGTTGGAGCAGGTGCCGCGCGACGGGGAGTAGTTCCCCTAGAAAAACAGCGCGCCCCCGATCGTGATCGTAAGTGCTCCTGGTAGGCGCGGATTAATCGCCGGCCGTGAATCGTAACTTAGTCCCGAAATGATATATGTGCCGGAGTGAATGCGCGCGGAGTAGCTGCCGGTGATCGTTGCGGCGTGCGTGGCGAAGGTCTTTCCTTCACGGATAAGTCTTTCTCTCGTGTAATAGCTATAGGTCGAGTAGGAAGAGACCAGTGAGACCATGTCGCTGGGCCGCCTGCCGAAGGGTGCGTTCTGATAGAGCCGCACCTCATAGTACCGGGAATAGTCGTTCATCTCCGCCGGCACGTTGATCGCCGATACGCCCAGGTAGACGCCATGGTCGGGATGAACTGGATCGTTCTGTATCATTTGGCGGTCTGCAAGAACGAACTCGCACTTGTTCCCCGTGGTATCTGTCCCAGTCTTGTTATTTGCATACAGCGATGTATTGGTCAGATAGCCGCCGCGCACCCAGAACTCCGGCGCATCCTCCCTTGAGGCGCGGTTGTAGCCGCCCTCGATGATGCTGAGCAGTCCATAGCCTTTGGGGTAGAAGCGAAAACCCGCGGCGTCGCGCGCCAGATCGTCCAATTCGCCTTTGGGGCTGGATGAGCGTTGCACGCCCGCTTTTGCGTAGAAGTCGCCCTTGGGCTGTGCCCGGACGATAAAGTTGGGCGTCGTTATGGGCATATGCGACAGGCCCACCTCATAGGGTAGAACCGCGTAAACACCCTGTGAGCCGGAGGTCATGCCGCCGCCAACATTCATGCCGATGAACTCGCCGTCGTTGTCCTGGTAACCGGCTTTGAAGCTCAGACGGTTGTGCAGCCAGGGCTTGTAGAGGATGACCTGGGCCATCTTGATGGTGTTGGGAGAGGCCCAGACCCAATTGGCTCGTCCGCCAAAACCCGTAAGGGTAAGCTGGAAACCAGGAAGGTGAAATTCGGCCAGATCTGCAATGAGATAGAACCCAACCCCGACTGACCAGGTTGGGCGCTGTCCTATATAAACCTGATCTGATTTCGGAACGGGGATGTGGATCGTATTCATCGTGAAGCTGGGCGGCATAAATGCGCGGTATGTGAAGTTATGGCAGAGCATGACGCGGCGCAGGGGATTGTCGGCCTCGGTGATCGAGTCCGCAAAAGGAGGAAATGAGGAGTCGGCGCCAAGCTGGTTCAGAGCCTCGATATCGACATGTCCGCCTTTGCACGGGTTGTATAAAGCGGCAGCAGGCGTCCGCACTGGGGTCTTGTCGTCTTTGGGTTCATGGGCGCTATTGGAGATGACGTCCGCGGGTGACGGATCGTCCCGTTCATTTGCAGAATTGTCCGGGGCCTGAGCCACCGAGAATGTGCAACACATTGTCAGGATTGCCAAGCACAGGACGAGCGCGGACGGCCCCGATAGCCGGCAAATTCGCATGGATAGGTTACCCCTTGGAGTGTTTTCTTGATTCTACAGCGTGCCTTATGGTGATTCAGCAGGTAGACCGGCTCCCATCCCCGCGGCAAAAGTACCGCAAGGATGGGTCAGTGTGGTTATTCGTCCAGGCGCGATGTTAGTCCGCTGCATGCGTTCGAACAGGAGCGCACTTCACAATGTCAATGAACCTGCGGCGCCCCTGCAGGCCGCGGATGAGAGGCCGTGCTTCCCTCGGTCATGCGCAGGGCCCACTTGATGGCTTCAAAATACATCTGGCGGACGTCGGGATCTTCCCATGCCTCTTCCGTGTGGCCCAGCGTGGAATAGAAAACGCGGCCCTTGCCGTACATCTTGCTCCATGCCACCGCAAAGTCGTGGTCGGTGCGGTGAATGCGCGGGTTGTTTTCGTAGTCGAGCTTCGTGGGGTCCAGGCTGAGCAGCACGTTCACCTTGTCGCGCGACCAGGCCTTGGGCTGGTAGATCTCGTCGAACTTCACAAATGCGCCGGGCAAATGGCGGACGGCGGGAAAACTCGGATCTTCGTTGATGATGGGCGCATTAAAAGTCATCCAGGGATGCTGGTCAAACCAGCCGCCCAGCATCTCGCCGTACTCAGGCCAGTTGTAGTTTGTATCCATAGCAGCATGAATACCCACAAAGCCCTTGCCGTCTTCCTTGATGAACGACATCATGTCGGCCTTCTGGCCATCGTCCATATCGAGTTCGCCGGTAGTGCTGGCAAATACCAGGACATCAAAGTAGTTCAGGTTTTTCGCGTTGGCCTCCAGATCCTTCTTCGTGAGCAGCTTGGTGTCGGTGCGCATTTCTGTGTCCCAAAGGCCGCTTTCCTTGCCCATGTTGTAGATGGCGGCCATGGTCGCCGATACTGAATCGTGCTCAAAGCCCTTGGTCTGGCCGATGACCAGCACGTGCTTCAAGTGGATCTGCTTGGCGTGGGGCGGCGGCGGATTGGTTCCGGTTGCGGCCGACTGCCCATTTGCGTGGATGCCGAGTGTGAAGATAGCCAGGCCGACGAGGGCTGGGAAAAGTACGCGAAGGCTACGGAAGGCGCGCATGGATTCTCCTTTGAGTTCTGCGATGCCCCGGGGTGCCGCATGTTGTTCTGTCGCGCTCCAATTAGGGAACGGAGATTCGTTGCGCGGCCGCAAGGGCATTCTGGTTCGCAAAGAAGTCTAACAGCACCGAAGCACGCCTCGTCGCCGGCATGGGCATTTGGGTACAGGCTAAAATGTTTGGTGGAACTCGAAGTCGCTGAGATCGTCGGCGGGAATATTGCCGCGCTACCATTCGGTTCGAGATTCAATCGTCGCAAAAGATAATGGAGAGTTGATATGTGGCCTGAAAGATTGCCCGTTCCTGCTGAACACCGGATTCACCTTGACAGGGAAACTGCCGCGCCCAAACCGTCACTGAGCGACATGCTCCGGCGTGGTCTGTTTCCTGCATTTGTTGCCGGTCTTCTACTGACTGGCTTTGCGCAGGGTCGGCTCAACGCGCAGACCTATCAGCCCACCTGGGACTCGCTCGACAAGCGACCCACACCGGCGTGGTTCACCGACGCCAAGTTCGGCATTTTCATCCACTGGGGCGTGTACTCGGTGCCCGCTTACGCGCCGGTGATCCCAGGCAAGCTTGCCTATTCGGAGTGGTATTGGCACCAGAAAGACGAAGGCCGTGACAATCCCAAGGCCAACCCCGTCGAAACCGGCACCTGGGCCTTTCACCAGAAGATGTACGGCGCCGATTTCATGTACAAGAATTTCGTTCCGCAGTTCCGCGCTGAACTATACGACCCTGACCAGTGGGCCGACCTCTTCGTGCGCTCGGGCGCCAAATATATTGTCCCGACCTCCAAGCATCATGATGGCTTTGCCATGTGGCCCAGCAAGGAAGCCTCGGCCACATGGGGCCGCCCATGGAATGCTGCTGAGGCCGGGCCCAAACGCGACCTGCTCGGCGACCTGACCGATGCGGTCCGTCGGAAGGGCCTTCGCGTGGGCCTCTACTATTCGCTCTATGAGTGGTACAACCCGCTCTGGCTCAAAGACAAGCCGCGCTACGTCAGCGAGCACATGACTCCGCAATTCAAAGACGTGGTTACGCGCTACAAGCCTTCCATCATTTTTACCGACGGCGAGTGGGAACTTCCCTCCTCCGACTGGCGCAGTCCCGAACTGGTTGCGTGGCTCGTGAATGAGTCGCCCGTGAAAGACGAAGTCGTCATTAACGACCGCTGGGGTTCCGACACGCGCCACAAGCACGGCGGCTACTGGACCACCGAGTACACGCCGGGCATGAGCGGCATGGAGCACCCGTGGGAAGAGAGCCGCGGCATGGGCTACAGCTACGGCTACAATCGCGCCGAAGCGCTCAAGGACTACCACACCGGCCGCGAACTGGTCATCATGCTGGTCGATATTGTGAGTCGCGGCGGCAACCTTCTGCTCGATATCGGCCCCGCGGCAGACGGCACCATTCCTGTGATCATGCAGGAGCGCCTCGAGCAAATCGGCAGTTGGCTCAAGGTGAACGGCGACGCCATCTACGGCACTCGGCCATGGAAAGAGACGCGGCAATGGAGCGCCGGCGAGCAGCCCAAGATCAATTACAACGCCGAGTTTGAAACCGCCTACGATGTGGCCAAGCTCGCGGAAAAGCCCGAGCCCGGCAAGGCGGCCATTGAGGCATTCTTCACCAGCAAGGGTAGCGATCTGTACGCAATCTTGCCGCGCTGGCAAAGCGGCAGCTTCCTCTTGAAAGGTGTAACCGGAGTAAAATCGGTCGCGCTCCTCGGGACTGCAACGCAGTTGAAGTTCAAGTCCGCAGCAGGCGGAACAGACGTTGCGCTTCCAGAACTCCCTGAAGACCTGCGCCAACAGCCCGCCTGGGTACTGAAGCTGAGCCATTGAAATGAGGGTGGGCCCACCTTCGGCGCGTTTCTGTTTTTGCGCCTAAGGTGGGATACCTGCAACTACAGTTTCTTATTGATTTTTGGAAACTGTTTCACAACCCTGTTTTGACAGGGCGCGGCTTTAGAGCGGATTGACAATTGGTTTAGGCCGGCTTTGAAAGGGCACGACCGGGGTACCCTCTGGGTCGCGTGCCGAAAAGCGCCAAGAAACACAGTGGGCTTTAGCTCCCGAGGGAAAGTTTGAAAACCTCGAACATTCGGTTATGAAACAGCTTCTGGGGCCTTGGTTCGTCGATTCAAGACGGGCCGGGAGTTGTACCCCTCAAAAAATCCGGAGGGAGGCGGGGGTTTTCAACCCCCGCAAACCCGCATCCACCCGTTCCCAAACAATCAGCGAACGCGACGAAGTCGCGCTCGCTGCCCGCAACAGGCTAATTGCTCAAGTTGAGGGTAATGTCCGGATAGCCGGTAATCCGCCCGGAACCCCGAATTCAGCCCAAATGCTGGATGAGCGCATCGGCAGAGATAACCGGCCAATAACTTGGATCATGTTCTACGGTCCGTAGGTAAGAA
>OCZT010004727.1_pt1 | contig 13664 bp, 12 predicted proteins | sample 1539031 | NCBI WGS metagenome assembly OCZT01 (sample SAMEA3539308, study PRJEB22396) | soil metagenome | biome: tundra; feature: field; material: soil | place: USA | collected 2010-05 | depth 0.15 m | reverse complement strand
TTATATCTAATAAAAAGCTGATTTGCAGTCCTAACTAGTTACAGTTTACAGCTAAATCAAGAACTTTGGACAAGATTATTAAATAGAGCCTTTGTTATATACCAAAGCTATGCAGGTTTAAATCCTGTAATGGTTAGAATTCACAATTTCGAATGTAAGCAGTGTTTAACAGATCCTGGTATTCTTCAAAGGATTTTTCAACAGCTCCAAACATTTTAAGGTGGGGGGTCATATACTGTACATCAAGTAATACAAAATCTCTTTCGTTAAGATGGTGAAGCAAATACGCCAGGGCAGCTTTGGATGCCTGAGGTACCTTGGAGAACATTGATTCACCAAAAAAAGCTCCCCTGAAAGCAATTCCGTAAAGACCCCCTACCAACTCACCATTTTGCCAGACTTCGACAGTGTGAATTTGTTTTCTTTTATATAATCGCAGATATGCTGCAATAAGTTCATCTGAAATCCAGGTGGTTTCTCTGCCGGCACATCCCCTAACAACTGATAAAAAATCTGTGTCCTTTCTAAATTCAAAACTGCATGTCTGCATAAATTTCTTTAATGTACGGGGGATATTATAATTATCGAGTGGAATTACAGTTCTGATCTCCGGGAGATACCAGAGTACCTGACCATTCTTATCATCAGCCATTGGAAATGCCCCGGCAGCATACATTCTAAGCATATTGTCAGGCAGGAGAAGTTCTTTATTATTTAACGGTTTTTCGCTCATTCATAAATCTTTTATATTTAAATATATATAAAAAACGGAAGCACTGAATTGTTTTTCAGACTTTCTGAATGAAGGATTTAATTAGTTTTTAAGATTTTTAGATATTAAGTTTAGAAGTTAATTTTTAACAATTTTATGAAATTCAATCATAGTATTATTATTAAGTCAAGTATAAATATCATAATAAAAAGAGATGAGCATAGCATTTCTGCTCCGCTTACATATAACCTTCAGAAATATTTTTAAATCAATCCTATGGAAAAATTAGCAGTAATCGCTTTAGGCGGAAATGCCCTATCACGCGGAAATGAAGCCGGGACAATTGAACAGCAGGAGAAAAACACTGAAAATACAATGGTGCACCTGGTTGGTCTAATAGAAAAAGGATTTAACATTGTAATTACACATGGGAATGGTCCCCAGGTTGGGAATATATTGCTCAGGAATGAAGCCGGTTTCACTCAATATAATATTCCTAAAATGCCCCTCGATGTTTGTGTGGCTGATTCCCAGGGAGGAATAGGTTATATGATTGAAAAGGAATTAAGAAACACACTTAAAGAGCATAACATTAACAAAAGCGTGGTTTCAATAATTACTCAGGTAATTGTAGATAAAAAAGATACTGCATTTCAGAATCCGACCAAACCTGTCGGTGCTTTTTATAATAAGGAAGAAGCTGATAGTCTTGCTGAAGCAAATAAATGGGTATTTAAAGAGGATCCCAGGAAAAGGGGATGGAGAAGGATAGTTGCTTCTCCCAAACCGATTGATGTTTTAAATAAGGAATTAATAAAAAGACTTGCCTCTGAAGGGAATATAGTAATAGCAGCCGGCGGCGGCGGTATACCTGTTTATTTGGAAAATGGACGAATTGAACCAATTGAAGCGGTCATCGATAAAGATCTTGCCTCTTCTCTTCTTGCGACAGAAATCGGTGCCGATGCCTTTTTTATTTTAACGGATGTTCCCAAAGCGTTTATTCATTTTAACAAACCCGAACAGCAGGCACTTGACGTACTCACACTGAAGGAAGCAAAAAAATATAGTGACCAAGGGGAATTCGCTTCAGGCAGTATGGGTCCCAAAATTATTGCCGCAATTGAATTTGTAGAGCATGGCGGATTAGAAAGCATTATTACCGAGGCAACTCAGCTACATGATAGTAATTGCGGAACAAGAATTATCTCAGAAAAATAAACGGATAAATTATGGCAATAAACATGAAAGGCAAAAGCCTTATTGAAATAAATCATTTAAGTCTTGAAGAGATTTATCAAATTTTCGACTTAAGCAGAACATTAAAGGAGAAACAGAATACCGGTGAATCCCATAAATTGCTTGAAGGAAAAACACTGGGTATGATCTTCTCAAAACCATCAACAAGGACAAGGATTTCTTTTGAAACCGGTATTTACCAGCTTGGCGGTATGGGAATGTATTTTAACCAGAATGATCTTCAGCTTAAGAAAAGTGAAAGCGTTTCCGATACAGCCAAAGTGCTTTCCCGTTATCTTAACGGGATAATGATAAGGACTTTTGACCACCAGGATGTAATTGATCTTGCAAAGTACGGCTCCATCCCGGTAATCAATGGGCTTACAGATCTCCACCATCCCTGCCAGGTATTAACTGATCTCTTTACCGTTCTTGAAAAAAGAAGGACTCTTAAAGGGCTAAAGCTTGTATACATAGGGGACGGAAACAATATGGCGAATTCATTACTGCATGGCTGTTCCAAAGTCGGAATGGATATAACTATTGCTTCTCCTTCAGGTTATATGCCTCTGAAAGAAATAGTGGACGAATCAAAGGTTAACGCAAAATACATGGGGAGCAAAATAGAAATTATCGAAGATCCTGTTAAAGCGGTTATGGCTGCGGACATTATTTATACAGATGTATGGGCAAGCATGGGACAGGAAAAAGAAGTCGCGGAAAGGAGAAAGAAATTTATTAAGTACCAGGTTAATAGTAAGCTTGTTAAGAATGCAAAGGATGACTATATCTTTATGCATTGTCTTCCTGCGCACAGAGGAGATGAAGTAACAGATGAGATATGCGATTCTCCAAACTCAGTAATCTTTGATGAAGCAGAGAACCGTCTCCATGTCCAGAAAGCCATAATGGCTTTAGTAATGTAACGGCAGTTATTCGTCTATTTTAATTTCAATTTCAACTATCTGGTATCCCTTGATAGTTTCGTATGCCCCAAAAGTGACTCCAACCAATACGGAGATCATTCCAAGCAGGAATAATACTGTAACAATGAAAGTCAGCTCCTGAGCACCAATGTAATATTCAAATCCGATGAATAGTGAGGTTATTACAAATAATGCCACAGCTATTGTATAAGATAATACCGTATTACGTACAAGCTTTACCCTATAACCCAAAGCCTGAAGCTGTTTTGAAATGCTGGCGATTCGTACATTTTCTTCAAGGTTAAATGCTTTGTCTGAAAGCTTTGCCAGGATCCTTCTTCTTTCTTCATTAAGGAGCCTAATCCTGTTTACCACCATTGAATATTTATTATTTATCCCAAGGATTAGCAATCCGCATGCAGAGATCATAATACCCGGAGCCAGCATAAGCTGTATAACTTCTATGATAGAAATTTTATTCATAATAAAACAATCTTTTATCAGTATAATATTTAAAAATAACTAAAATAATAATCTTTTATCTGATACCGGCTGGTGTATAGTTAAATTTCAGTTCTCTTAATAAAATCAGTTATCACTTTATCTTTTGAGTTTATCAATTCATCGGGAGTTCCGGTAAAGTATATCTTGCCTTCATACAACAATGCAACCTTATCCGCCACATTTCTTACGCTGAACATATCATGCGTAACAACTACTGAAGTAACATTAAGCTTTCCCCCAAGGTCCCTGATCAGGTCATCTATTGAATCTGCCATTATGGGGTCGAGTCCCGTGGTTGGTTCATCATAGAAGATGTAATCGGGGTTAGTAGCAAGAGCTCTTGCAAGACCTACTCTTTTTTTCATTCCGCCGGACAGCTCAGAAGGTTTAAATTTCTGTATACCCGGAAGTCCGACAAGTTCAAGTTTTTCAGATACTATATCGTCTATTCTATTCTGTGGTATTTTTGTTTCAGCCTCGACCAGAGGAAGTGCCACATTTTCCTCAACTGTCATTGAATCAAATAAAGCTGAACCCTGGAACAAAAAGCCAAATTTTTTCCGCATCTTATAAAGTTGAATTTCATTAAGTTCGCTGACAATTTCACCTTCCACTTTTACATGTCCGGAATCGGGTTGAAGCAGTCCTACAATTTCCTTTATTAGAACACTTTTTCCTTCGCCGCTTCGTCCAATAATTACAAGAGTTTCCCCCTTGTTAATAAGAAGGTTAACACCTCGAAGAACTTGATTGTCTCCGAAACTTTTATAGAGATTAACAATTTCAATCATAATACTTTCTTTTTCTTAATTCAAAAATATGGAAATTTTAACTTTAATAAATTGATTTCATTCATTTTTGTAAATTAGATTTGCTAATTAAAATTATTCTGGAGTTTCAATGAAAGTCCTTAATTTTCTCATAATCATTCTTTTTTCATCAGCATTATTTGCTCAACAGACATATTATCGTGAAAATAAGTTCTGGATGACCTCTCCCGGGGCATTTAAATCGGGATTATACGGATTTGATAATCCTGCACTTTTAAACTATCAAAATCAGCCTGATTTTTATTTTACATGGACAGATGAAAATGGCAGGTGGAATGATTTTAACAACTGGGGACTTTTTGCTGCAATACCCAATTTCAGTTTCGGATTAGTCAATCAAAAATTACAGGATCATAGTGTTACAGATTATAAATTATCGGCGGCAATTGGTTCTCCAGATTTCAGTCTAGGATTAGGATATGGCTGGTCTTCTGGGGATATTGGATATTTTGACCGGGCAAATTTGATAACAATAGGTGCTCTTGCACGTCCCAATCCATTTGTATCATTTGGTTTTGCTGGTAATATCCTTCTCTCGGGACAAAATGAGGGGGTGTTTGACCTGGCGATTCGTCCTTTGGGTGATGAGAAAGTATCATTATTCGGTGATTATGTCTTTAAAAATTACATGAGTGATTTAGACAACAAATGGAGCGCAGGGATTGCACTTGAGGCTTATCCAGGCTTCAGGTTAACAGGGAGATACTTCGAAAATAAATACTATACAGTTGGAATTGAACTTTCTCTTGGACGAATTTCATTTTCAAGTATGTCAAACCTTGATAAAGATGGCAAATATCAATTTAACACATATGGTATAAGGATAGGTGCATACGACAGGAATCCTTTACAGACTTTCAAATCAAAAACTGATTATTTAGATTTAAATCTTTTAGGGGATATGAAATATACTCGATTCCGTTTCTTTGATGATTCAAAGACTTTATATGAAATAACCGAAGAGATCAAAGCTGCTAAAGATGATAAATCTATTGCTGGAATTGCAATAAATACTTCCGGAATGAATATAAACAGGGTACTTCTTTGGGAGTTAAGAGAAGAACTCAGGAAATTCAGAGAAGCAGGGAAGAAAGTTTATATTTATATTGACAGACCCGGTATTGATGCATACCATTTTGCTTCTGTTGCTGATAAGATAGTGATGGATCCACAGGGAATGATTAGCCTGGAAGGCTTCATGTATGGAAAACAATATTATGCCGGAACAATGGAAAAGCTCGGTATTGGTTTCCATGAATGGAGATATTTCAAATATAAATCCGCTTACGAAGTGTTATCGCGTAAAGATATGAGCGAGGGGGACAGTACTCAGCTCCAGAAGCTAATTGATGATTTTTATAAACTTGCAAAAACGAATATATGTAATGACAGAAAAATTTCTTCAGCGAAATTTGATGATCTCATAAATAATACCGGTTTACTCCTTCCACAGGAGGCAGTGGACCAGAAGCTTGCCGATACTCTCGGCAGGTGGGAGACAGTAAAAGAACTTATTGAAAAAATGGAAGGGGAGGATAAGAATTTTATTCAACCCGGTTCCATTTCAAAGTTTATGCTTCCAAAGGATAACTATTGGGGGGAAAAACCGGAGGTTGCTCTTATTTATGCAATAGGTGTCTGTGCAATGGATGAAGGTATAAATACACGTAAGCTTGTAAGGTATGTTGACCAGGCTGTTAATGATAATAATGTAAAGGCGATTGTTTTGAGGGTAGATTCCCCAGGTGGAGATGGACTTGCTTCAGATATTATTGCCGAAGCATTAAAAAAAGCAAAAGGTAAAAAACCAGTAATTATTTCACAAGGTTCTGTGGCGGCATCGGGTGGTTACTGGCTTTCAATGTATGGTGACACTATATTAGCTGCTCCAAACACAATAACCGGTTCAATTGGTGTTATCGGAGGATGGGCATTTAATAAAGGGCTGAAGGAAAAAATAGGGTTATCAACAGACTATGTTAAGCACGGAGAACATGCAGAACTTGGTTTCGGAATGATCCTTCCTTTTATCGGTTTAACCTTGCCTGACCGTGATCTTACCCCCATTGAACAAAAGAAAATTGATAACTCAATCCTAACCATGTACAAGGAGTTTGTGGGGAAAGTAGCTATGGGAAGAAATAAGAGTTCCGTTTACATTGATTCAATCGGGCAGGGAAGAGTATGGTCAGGATATGATGGAAAGAACAAGGGGCTTGTTGATATTCTCGGCGGGATGCCGGTAGCACTTGAGATTGCTGTTAATAAAGCGGGACTTATGGGAGAAGAATATGAAGTAAAAGAATATCCTCCCGCTCCTTTATTTAACTTCAACTTCCTTATGCCGAAGATTCCGGGGTTCCAGATAGAAGAAGAACCGATTATAAGAAATATCAAATTCCGTCTTAAGTATAACGGAATACCGCTGCCAGTTCTTCCTTTAGAAGATATGGATTACGTGCCTCTATATTAAGGTGATTATTTATAAAACCAGAAAGAGATGTTTATTTTTTTTCTTCTATCTGGAAGACTGGTTTAATGTCCACCGGGAGGGTGGATAGTTTATTCCTGAGTTTTTCCATTGAAGGGGAATAAACTGCATATTTGGCAATGATTTTTTTTGCGCCTTCATAGTCTCCGGTAGCCTGTAACATTAATATTTTATTGGCAAGGTCTTTCAGAGCAGGATAAATCTTATCGAAGTTGACTCTAACTTTTTCTGTCCTGCTATTATATTCGTAACCGCCGTTCTCAAGCAGATAGTTATAAATTATTGCAATTCCTCCTCCATGGGCCTCATTAATACCAAAGCGTACCGATCTGAATACTCCGGCAAGGAATGTTATATATATTTCTTTATCAAAATCTTTCTTATAAACATCCTTCTTAATCATGAAGATGTTGTTATACATGCCAAGGATATCGGCTTTACATTCCTCAAGTTTTGAATAAGTTTCCTTAAGCTCCTTTTTAACTTCTGTTTTAATACCATTGACAGTGATGAAACCCGGACCAACGCCATGTGACATTTCATGCATGAGTGTATGATTAAAGAATCCATCAAAAGTAACATAACGGAGCTGATCATTATCAAGAACAATATTTGCAATAGGCAATAAAAGCTTTTCAAACTTTGCTTCATGGACATTCTTTAGCATTACTTTCTTAGAACCCTTTGCTTCACGGACTCTTTCGTCATTGGGAAGATTGAAGGCAAGTGTTTGAACGCCTGCTTTTGTATCTCCACCTGAATATATTTCATTAACAACCATAATAGGAGATTCGGAACCCCTGGCTGTATTTTTATACTGCTTATCGATCGGAAGATGATCTTCAATTTCTGCTAAATAACTTCCGAACTTCTTAAGTTTCTCACTTTCAACGGGATCCTTTATAGTTACAAAACTTTCAAAGGAAGCCTTGTAATTGAAAAGATTATCCTCATAAACTTCATATGGACCGATAACCACTTCAATTTTATGATCTTTCAGATCCATCCATGCCATATCACTTTCGAAGTAATCATTTGTGGCAAAAGCATCAGCTCTAAGCTCTAAATATTTTTTTAAAGAAGGGTTGTCACAATAATCAGCTGCCTCTTTTAGCAATTGGGAAGCCCTGTTTAATTTGTCTTTATAAAATAGAGAATAGGGGATAGCCTTTAGTCCGTTATTACCTTTTCTCATAACTGTAAATTCAGAAGTGAAAGTGTCCTTATCCTCCGGATGGTTCTTAATCCATTTATTGAATTCTTCTTTGGTCATATCAGCAGGATAGAAGTTTGCCCCAAGTGGTTTTTTTTCTTTTCCCCAGAAGGGTTTATCATGATCAAGTCGGTCGAATGGGCCGGACATTATATTAAAATATTCCAGCGCGAGCCTATCAAATTCATTTTTTGAAGTTTCCAGTTTTTTTCTAATATTGTCATTTTCAGCATAAACCTGTTTCTGGAAAATCTCATCCATCACTTTTGAGGCAAGGTAAAGTTTCTCCACAACAATTTTTTCCCTTTCATCCAGAAGGGTTGTGTCATATTTCAGTTCAACTGGAACAAACTTCGCAATTTTTTCTTTAAGCATTTTTATATCCTTCTTCCCCTGTGCGAATATAATTGAAAAACCAAATAATGCAATTACAGAAATTATTGATAATCTCATTCTCTTAATTTCCTATTATATAATAAATAAAGTGTAATGCTATTAAATTTTATGATATGATTCAAACCGTTTGGGTTATTTATCCGGTTTTTTAGAAAAAAATCTGAATTCAAATCCAAATGATCCGGGATGAATGTTAAAAGTGAAGAGATAAGGGTTAAGAGGATAATTTTCTGAGAAGCTTTTTCCTTGCAATTTGGAATATGGTTTCATCATAAGGAAAATTAAGTTCAGTTTCGCATATGTAAACCGGTAAAGTATTATTTCCAATATTGTTCAATAAAGTTCTGTATTGAATTCTATTTTCATCAGCTTCATTCCGAGTAACGGATTGAATGAATTCAGTCTTTATAGATCTTTCCGGATAATTCTCAGTCTTAAAAAGAACACAATTAAATTTGTAAATATTAAAAACGGATGTTTTGTTATTGGGAATAATTAGATATCCTTCCTCTTTATAAAGGGGGTCTCCGTTTATAAGTTTCAGTTCCATATTCTGATCAACAAAGTCATAAACTGCAATTCCTTCATCCAGAATAGGATTTATCTGCGAAATAATCCAATTTATATAAGCAGATGAGTCATCTGCATCTTCAGAATAATTCTCAGCCCGTTGAAGCTCTCCTAATATTGAAATTTCTTCATCTAATATGAACAGATCATCGCTGGAATTTTCAGGTTTAACAAAAGATTTTCTGAGGTTTTCGAGTCTGACAGCCAAACCTACCAGCTCACTTAGTGCAGGGTATATTTTATATTTCCTGATATTTGCAAGATATTCTTTAAAGGTTCCAAGAATTTTGTAAGTTGTTAATTCCGAATCCCGTTCCGGGTTTATAATTGTATTTATTGATAGAGTGTTCATTTTTAGACCTATTATTGTATCAATAGACACATTAATCATACCATTTTAATAATAGTTAAATGCAGGAAGATTTTGAGCAGAGGTCTATATCAAATTGAGAAAAACAAAATGAAGTGATTCTTTTTGAAATTTTATTGGAGGTCAGACAGTTACTTTCACTGGTTGTAAATCATCATCTATATTAATTCTCGATGATATATCTTTTAAGGAAGCCTGGCTTTCCATGAGTTCAGGAAGATATTCCGCAGAAGTTATAAATGTCCATAAATAGGATACAATAGCATAAATATCCCCGGTTGTAAAATTATCCAGATCTATTGAAATATAAAGGACTACAAGGAATACGATCAGCAGAGTAAGGCGCATAAAGCCGAAATTAAATCCATTGTATTTCCCAATTTTTGACTGGACGTTTGCCATTGACTTATAAATTGATCTTATATTTTCTGGCTTCTTTGTAACAAACGTATCAACAATAGTTTCGTATTGATCATGCAGATCTTTTTGAAGGTATAGCACTCTCCTGTTATAAAACTGACCGATAATTCCAAGCGGAACAACAACCAGCAGACAGGCAGCAGAAATTCTCCAATCGAATATTGTGAGTGCGCATATTGCTCCTACTATAGCTATAGACTGTTCCATTAATTCAGGGATTCTGTATTGAAGGAAATTTATATATTCATGTGATAGCTGTGCTCTTCCTGCAACAACGGAAGTATTTACATTATCCCTCTGGCCTTTTTTGCTGATCTTTGTTACTATGTCTGCAAAAATATTCTGGAATATCTTTGGCTCATACATTCTTCTAACGGTACCGGTACCGGAGTTGATGGCATAAAGGAGTATCCATAAGAAGAGGGGTAAAAATTTAACCGGGGCAAGCTGAAATACAGAACCATTTGCTTTAAGAATGAATTCGTCAATAAGCTTTCCGAAAATCCATGGTTCAATTATCCACGCAATATTTTCCACTATTGTGAGTGAAAAAATGAAGATTATTTTTTTCTTATAGGTTTTAAATAAATCCAGGAGTTTCATAAGGCGCAGATTTTTATATACCCAAATTTATCTATTACGGAATGTATTTACTAATCTAAAAATTATTCAATTGAATTAAATAATTCCTCTTTTTCTTTCAAATTTGGGAGTTTTTGATGGCAAATGGTATGATATTGTTCACTATTCATTTAATTATTTTTGGATTACGATTAAAATAGGATAGGTAAGAACGGTTAAATTATTTAGGCATTAACTAATCGAATTTGATTCTGGAGAAATGTAAATCAGGGTTTGAATAGATAAACCTTTGCAAAAAAGTAAAGCGTCATGGCTGAACCTATAAAAATAACAATCTTTCTTACTTTGGCCGGATCATATTTCCTTGCATAATGAGCTCCCCAGAATCCTCCGATTACCGCCCCAAATATCATAATAGAAGTTTGGAGCCACAAAATTACCCCCGCATAAATAAAAATAAGAGCAGCTATTCCATTTATACAGCTTCCAAGGACTACTTTGAACGCATTCATTTTATGGATATTGTCCATTCCCATTAAGGCAAGAGCGGCAAGCATCATTATTCCCATGCCTGCACCGAAAAACCCCCCATATAAGGCAATAAATAACTGCAAAAAAATTGTACCAGCTATTTGTTTGAAGCGGTTTGTTTCATTTACATTTTTTCTGTTTCTGAATGCCGCTGTTATTTTTGCACCGAATATGAAGAGGAGATTAGCTACTAATAACAGATAGGGGACCAGCTCCATAAAAGTATTGGGAGGAGTTTTAAGCATAATAACAGCACCTGCTATTCCTCCAATAATACTTGTCAGAATCATGAGGGGCAATATCTTTCTTTCTTCGATCAGTTCAAACCGGTATCCTCCGATGCTTGCCAAGAACCCGGAAAGAGTGCTACTGAACAGATAGCATTGGAATTTATAGGTGGAACGCCTGTAAAGATTAAAGCAGGGAATGCTATAAAACTTCCTCCCCCTGCAATAGAATTTATCGCTCCTGCTATTGCAGCCGAAAGAAAAAGTAAAATTCCTTGAAATAAGTTCACTGACGCTCAAAATTTTAAGGGTAAATATATTTAATTCCTCTTCCATTCACACAATAGAGAGGTATATTCTTTAAGGGAGATGCTGCCGGTAAGGTACCGGCAGTCTATTTTGAAGTGAAATTTTTTGGGAGAGGTGTTTTGCTGAAATCTATTTTCTATGATAATAGTCACAATTAATATGCCAATGCTTTTTATCATTTTTATAGTAATTAAACAGGGGGATTGTCTCATTTCAAGATTTACCTGAATAAAAGATTAAATTGAGACAATGATTAAACCAAATCCTCAATATCATGTGATGGAATAATAATTGCAGTGTTATATTCAATAAATAATGTTATAATATATGAAGCATTTTGTTAAAGGTAATATGATTAATTACGATATTGATATCCAGACGGATTTAGAGACTAAAATCTTAGAATTAAAAAAAGAATTAAATGGTGTAATTTTAGCTCATTATTACCAGGAATCGGAGATACAAGATCTGGCAGACTTTGTGGGAGACAGCCTTGAACTTTCTCGCAGGGCAAAAAATACTAGTGCGGAAGTAATTATTTTTGCCGGCGTGCACTTTATGGCAGAAACAGCCAAGATTTTAAATCCCAAAAAACTTGTATTATTACCCGATATTGATGCGGGCTGTTCATTAGCCGATTCCTGCCCGGCTCCATTATTTAAAGCATTCAGGGAAAAACATCCAGATCACATTGCAATTACCTATATCAATTGTTCAGCAGAGGTAAAAGCATTAAGCGATATTATATGCACTTCGAGTAATGCGGAAAAAATAATTAACCAGATACCTATGGATCAGCCAATACTGTTTTCACCGGACAGAAACCTGGGAAAATATCTAGTAAAGAAAACAGGCAGGGACATGCTTCTGTGGGACGGCTCGTGTATTGTACATGAAACATTCAGCGAAAGGAAAATTATTGAGCTGCAAACTCAATATCCGAACTCTAAATTGATAGCTCATCCTGAGTGTGAAGAACATATATTAAGGAGAGCAGATTTTATTGGTTCGACAAGTAAGCTTCTTAATTATGTGCAGGAAGATAGTGCCTTAAGCTACATAGTAGCTACAGAGTCAGGTATCCTGCACCAGATGAAGCGATTTGTTCCGGATAAAATATATATTGCGGCTCCCCCTGAAAAGAACTGCAACTGCAATGAATGCCCCTATATGAAACTTAATACGTTAGAAAAACTTTATCTCTGCATGAAGAACAGGGAACCGGAGATAAAAATGGATCCGGAACTTATTAAGAGAGCATTGAAGCCGATTGAAAAAATGCTTTCAATGAGTTAATGCTTTTTTAAGATTATTTTAAATGTTGCTCCTTCACCGGGAGCCGAGTTCTTTACAAAGATCTTCCCTTTATGATACTCTTCAATAATTCTTTTTGAAAGACTGAGACCAAGTCCCCAGCCCCTTCTCTTTGTACTGTAGCCAGGGCGGAAAACATCTTTTCTTCTTTTAATTTCAATTCCTTTCCCATTATCGGTTACATCTACCTCAACACGAGCCTTGTAATCTTTAACGACAATATTAATCTGTCCCTTTTTATGATCAATGGCATCAAGAGCATTCTTAATAAGATTTTCTATAACCCACCCAAACAGTTCTGAATTAAGTTGGGCAGTTGCCTCTTTGTCCCCATCAATATTAAGATTCACGATTTTGCCGGTCTGAGGAAGTCTTCGCTGAAAATATTCGGTTACTTTTTTGACCTCTTCATAAACAACACGAGTTTTCAATTCAGGTATCGAGCCAATCTTTGAGAACCGGTGAGTTATCTTGCTAAGCTTTTCAACGTCATTCTCAATTTCATCAGCTAAATCCAGGACCTTATCAGGATTAGAATAATTTCCCTTAAGCATTTCAAGCCATCCCATGAGGCTGGAAATTGGGGTTCCGAACTGGTGGGCAGTTTCTTTTGCCATTCCCACCCAGATATTGCTCTGTTCATTTTTCTTTATATTACTGAACCCAAGATATCCGATTAAAATAAACAGGGAAGCAAATATGATCTGCAGGTAAGGATAAAATTTTAGAGTATTGATTAGAGTGCTGTCACCATAATGGATTTTTTGTAAAATAATAGTATCCTGATATGTAACGTTAATAGGAGGATTTATAGCATCCATCTCTTTTAATTTTTGAGTAAGGATCTTCATTAGTTCGGTTTTGGAGAGGGTAGTGTCGAATTCGACATTCCGTATATCTGTTTTACTTTCGAGGTTAACCTGGTTTTTTGAGTCGGTTAAAATGAGAGGAAAATTTATGGGTTTGATAATATTCTCGAACAAGAATGAAATATCGTTATTAGAATTGGAGTTGGCAACATATTCTATTC
>OCZT010004726.1_pt1 | contig 13668 bp, 11 predicted proteins | sample 1539031 | NCBI WGS metagenome assembly OCZT01 (sample SAMEA3539308, study PRJEB22396) | soil metagenome | biome: tundra; feature: field; material: soil | place: USA | collected 2010-05 | depth 0.15 m | reverse complement strand
TTGTTTGCGGGCACTGGCAATTCTCTGTTCTATTCGCTCGATGACGGCGGGAAATGGACGAACTTGAAAAACGGGCTGCCGTCCTCGCCGGTTTCGTGGGCGGTGGTGCAGAAGCAGTTTCACGACCTGGTGGTTTCTACGTATGGCCGGGGGATTTATATCCTCGACGACATTACACCGCTGGAGCAGATGGCGAAAGGCGTAGGCGCGGACACGTCGGTATCGTTATTCACGCCGCGTCCGACGATTCGGATTTTGGGAGGAGGGAGGGCTTACGTAAATTATCAGCTCAAGAATCAGCCGAAAGGTCCCGTGCAGGCGGCGATTCTCGATAGCGACGGCAAGGTGGTTCGTGAGCTGCGCAATGTGCCCGGGCGCCAGGGGCTGAATCGCGCGACGTGGGATTTGCATTACGATGCTCCGCGGTTGATCGCGCTGCGGACAGCGCCGCCGGAAAATCCTCACATTTTTGAAGAGCCTCGGTTCCGAGGGCAGGATTCGCGCGCTATCACGCACTGGGGCGCGGCTCAGGCGCAAGTAGGGCCGGTGATTGCCCCGGGAACCTATAAAATGCGGATCACGGTGGATGGGGAATCGTACACGCAGCCGCTCGAAGTTGTGAGAGATCCCAGCAGCACGGGAAACGATGCAGACCTTCAATCGCAGATGAAGCTACAACTGCGGCTTCGCGACGATATTAACTCGACTTCGGATATGGTCAATCAGCTCGAATGGATGCGGAAGCAAATCGACGACGTGCAGAAGATGCTGAAAGCCGATAAGAGCAAGGCTACGCTGCTGAAGTCGGTTCAGGAGATGGACCAGAAGATGCAGGATGTCGAATATAAGCTGGTGTCGAAGGCGTTGACGACCAGCGATGACAAGTATTTCATTGCGGCGTACAAGATTTACTTCAACCTGATCTGGTTGAACGGCGAAGTGGGCACGGGAGCGGGCGATGTGGCAGGAGGAGCCGATTATAAGCCGACCGACACCGCGTTTAGTTTGACCGATATGATCGAAAAGGATCTCGCGGCGGCCAAGGCGGAGTACCGGACGTTGATCGACAAAGAGGTTCCGCCGTTCAACCGGTCGCTGGCGGCGAGCGGGATCACGCCGTTAGCCGCTAGCGGAGGGAGTCGCGAATAGGAGTCGGGCCGGGCCGATTGCCAATCGGCCGCAGGCTGCCAGCCTGCCCCAACGTTTGTTTCCCCCGGCCGTTCCGACAGCGAAATTGTCCAACTGTCCGCATGCTCACGCATGGCGGTTCCGATGGAGCCTCCTGACGAGAGAACTAGCATTCCCGTCTATGAAAAATTGGTAGGGCTAACGGGAATCGAACCCGCCGGGTGGCAGTCTAGTGTGGTTCCGTTGGATCTAAGTCGTTGTATTTTCGGTTCAACTCAGTTCGACGCCTTAGCCATGAAGGGCGTATGAACCGCCGACGTGCTGCCCTGGTGCTGCCCTGCGGCCGGATTTCGGCTGGCGAGCCGGCACGATCAATTCCCTGCCCCCGACGGCTCGGCCGACAATGGTTAACATCTGGAACTTTCAGGCTGGAGCGACGCTTCCAGATGACGTAACGGCGACTTCACGGAGAATCTGCTTAGTCCGCTGTTTCTGTCCGACTGAGGTGAAGATAGACACAACGTAATCTTCCTGTCCTGAACAGACTCAACTGCGATTGGGGTGGTTCGCCTGCGTCCGACTGCCCCTATCTTGCCTACCAGTTTGTGTATAATGATCCGCAACACTCCGGAGGGTTAGCCGATGCCCTGTTCGCTTCTCCGCTTGGCAGTAGTCAGTCTTCTTCTGTTCCCGCCGGCCAACGCGCAAACCACTCCAGTTCGCCACCCGCAAGGCGTCTATTCTTTCTTTATCGTCGATTTGACGGCGGGCGCGGAACAAACCGCGAATCCGTCGATTACCTCAGCCCAACTCCACGCTTATATGCAAAAGCTCTACGCGACCGCTTTGAATAACCCCGCCGTCTCCGGACTCGCGCTCGACAACACCTGGAGCACCCTCAATCCGAATCCTCCCTCCGATCCGCAACCTTACGATTTGAGCTGGCTCGACGACGCCTTCTCGACCGTCGCCGCGTGGAACGCGAAGAACCCCTCGATGACGCCCAAAACCATCATGCTTGGCATCAACTCAGGCTTCAATTCACCGCAGTGGGTGTTGAATCAGATTCCGAGCTGCGACGGGCTTTTTCTATCGCCCGCGCAGACTCCATCCTCCAACTGCGGAACCGCCACCTTCAATGGATTCGTCGAAGGCAACGGCGGGGTTCTGCCGCTGCCGTGGGATCAGTTTTACAGGACTTCGCTCGCGACATTTCTGACAGCGGTTGCCGCGCAGTATGGAACAAACCCAGCCCTCGTTTCCATCTCCATCACCGGGCCCACGGCCGCGTCCACGGAGATGATCATGCCCAACGATGTCAGCTCGCCGGATCAATCGCAGTTCGGAGGCATCACGCCGAAAGACATGTGGCTCAAGCTGCTGGCATTCGCCTACCCGACGCAGCCTGCGTATCAGAAATCCGACCAATTCCTGATCGACGCGTGGGATGCCGCCATCGATTCCATGGGCCAGATCTTCACCGGGTTAACGCTCGCTACCTGGACCGGCGACGGCTTCCCCAACCTCGCCACCACGGGCTTCACGGTTCCCAGCGCCTTCGTGGCCGATTGCCCCGTCGTCAACATGGATTGCGCCGCCGAAACCACGATTCTCAGCCATCTCGCGGATCCGACGGTGGCATCATCCGACGGAAAAGGGACCGGTGAGGCTGGCGTAAGAGGATTCAAGCTCACCGGAGCGAGTAACCTTAGCGCCGACTCCGCGAGATTGCTCGCGCAGCGGACCGCGCAGCAAACCTCGCCCGCCGGGCAAATTCTTGCCGGGGATCAGTTTTCGGGCAGCGTGTCGAAGAGTCCGGCCAAGGAAGGGTGCACGGCAATGTTTCCGCCCACCGCCAGCAAAGCTCCCGCTGGGTGCACGATTCCCGCCTCCTGCACGACGGACGCGTGCGTCCCGGTCGCATGCATCCCGCAGGCGTGTCTGGCCCCCGGCGTCACGCCGGCCAGCATCGCCGTTTACGGGACCTACGGCCGGGTCCCCGCGGACGATTTAATCTCGCCCGAGCAGGGCCTTTACAACGTGCTGACCAACTACTTCGACAACACCGCCGCTGCGGCGAACTTCGCGGGGACCTTGGGAACCGCGCCCGAAAACTATCTACAGATTTACAACGGCGACTTCGTATACGCTGCCGCTCACGCTACGCCCGTCCCGGTACAGGCGGGAACCACCACTGTCTCCACGACGATGCAGAATATCCTGAACCTGGCAAGCCAGCAGCTTCTCGCCATCAGCGAGCCGGCGCCGGTGATTACCAAGGTCGCCAACGCGGAGGGCGAAAGCCCGTTGATCGCGTCCAACACCTGGGTCGAAATCAAGGGCGAGAACCTCGCCATGGTAGGCTTCGACCGGATCTGGGGCGCTTCCGATATCGTGAACAGCGCCATGCCCACCGCGCTCAACGGCGTCAGCGCGACGGTGAACGGCAAGAGCGCTTATGTCTACTACGTCAGCCCCTCGCAGGTGGATATCCTCACGCCTCCGAATCCGATCGGCGGAGGGGTTCAGGTCTCCGTGACAACCAACGGCCTCACCGCCGCTTTCACCGCCCAGACGCAAGCCGCATCGCCGTCGTTTTTCGTTTTCAACGGCGGACCATATGTCGCCGCGACGCACGCCAACGGCAGCCTGATCGGGCCAACGAGTTTGTATCCGGGCGCGAGCACGCCCGCGAAATCGGGCGAGACGATCGTGATTTACGGCAACGGGTTCGGCGCGACCTTGGTGCCGGTGCTGGCCGGAGCCGTTTCGCAATCGGGCGTCCTGACGCCCACGCCGCTGATCACCATCGGAGGCGTCGCGGCGACGGTGACGTTCGCGGGCCTGAACGGGACGCCGGGCGAGTTTCAGTTCAACGTAGTGGTGCCCCCTGGCCTCGCCGCCGGAGATCAACCGATCATGGCGACGTATAACGGAGTCACAACACAGGCAGGCGCTCGCCTCACGGTGCAAAACTGATTCGAGACAACATCGGCTGAACAGGCGTCTCTGGTTGTCGACGCCACTTTTTCCGCGAGTTTATCGCAATCCGCTGCGCCGGCGACGCCAGCACACGCAGCCAGAACGATCGAGGTTCGGAGGTTCACTCCGACAGCGTACCGAAAACTCGGGCCGGACGGTCAGCCTCCCGCCGGGACGCGGAATTTGTTCAAGTTGTCCGCGCTCTGAAAGAAGTAGACGTTGCCCGCCTTATCGATGCCGATCACGGCTTCGGCCTTGTCGACTTCCTTGCCGCTCACCGGATCGATGGCGACGCGGGTCGTTGGATCCTGCATCAGTTGCGTGACGCAACTCTCGCAGCAGCCGTAGTATTTCCTCCCGTTGACGATAATCTCGGTTTGGGGTTTATCGAAATGTTTCTTATTGACGAAGCAAGTGTATTTGGCCTCCACCTGTTTCACTTTCTCGCCGCTCGCGGCGGCCAGTACGGCCAGCGGCAGGGCCGCGATGATCGAGAACGCCAACAATTTCTTGAACGCCATCTTCGCCTCCTGACGTTCACGGGTTGCACTTGGCGTGCCGATGAAGGCGAGCCCGGAATCAGCGACTTCCGGGACCTACGCTGCGCGAAATCCCTCAACGGGGCTGCGCCACGCAAGCAACGCCGGGTTCCTTCCAGTAACGCAGATTCAATGACCCCAATCGGTTAGCAACTGGGTCGCCTTTGGCACGCCGCTTGCGACGTATTTCCAGGAGTTATGTGCGCATAGGAGTTCTTCATGAAGAAAGACAGTCTCACCATTACCGATAACCGTACGGGCGCGTCCTACGAAGTCCCTCTGTTCGACGGCAATATCCGCGCGAAAGACTTGAAGCAGATCAAACAGGATCCGGAAGACTTCGGCGTCATGAGTTACGACCCGGCGTTCCTGAACACGGCGTCCTGCCAGAGCCGGGTTACGTTCATCGACGGCGACAAGGGAATCCTCCGCTATCGCGGTTATCCCATCGAGCAGCTGGCCGAGCGCTGCACCTTTCCGGAAGTCGCATACCTGCTGGTTTTCGGCGAATTGCCTGACGCGGATCAATTGCGGGAATGGGTAAAGACGATCACGCATCACACCATGATTCCGGAGTACACGAAGAACGGCCTCGAAGGCTTCCGTCACGACGCGCACCCCATGGGGATGCTGATCAGCGCGGTGGCGGCGCTGTCGACCGTTTATCCGGACGCGAAGAATGTCACGGATCCGGAGTCGCGCCAGTTGCAGATCGTCCGGCTGATCGCCAAGATGCCGACGCTGGCGGCGTACGCTTACCGGCACAGCCTCGGATATCCCTACATCTATCCCGATAACGATCTCAGCTACGCGGAGAACTTCCTCAACATGATGTGGAAGATGGTGGAGCCGAAGTATGTGGCCAACCCGGTGCTGGCGCGGGCGCTGGACATTCTCTTCATCCTGCACGCCGACCATGAGCAGAATTGCAGCACGAACACCATGCGCTGTATCGGCAGCGCGCAGACGGATCCATACCTTTCGGTGGCAGGCGCGGCGGCCGCGCTCGCCGGACCTCTACACGGGCGGGCGAACGAAGAAGTCCTGCACATGCTGGATGAGATCGGCTCCAAAGACCGCATTCCGGCATTCATTAAGAGTATCAAAGAAGGCCACGGCAAGCTGATGGGCTTCGGCCACAGGATCTACAAGAACTACGATCCTCGCGCGCGCATCATCAAGTGGACCGCGGAGAAGGTGTTTGAGGTAACGGGCCGGAATCCGAAGCTGGACATCGCGCTGGAACTGGAAAGGATCGCGCTTGAAGACGAATATTTCGTCACGCGCAGGCTCTATCCGAACGTCGATTTCTATTCGGGCATCATCTATCAGGCCATGGGCTTCAAGCCTGAGATGTTCACGGTGCTGTTTGCGATCCCCCGCACGGCCGGTTGGCTGGCGCAGTGGGAAGAGATGATCCAGGATCCGGAGCAGAAGATCGCCCGGCCGAGGCAACTGTACGTCGGCCACGCCGTGCGCGACGTGGCGCAGACGCGGGTTGCGCAATAGACAAAAAGGCTACTTGACCGTGATCAGCACGTTCGCCTGCGTGCTGAATCCGTTATAGGTGGCCACCAGTGCGTTGTCGCCACTCCGAGCGTTGGCCGGAACGGTGACGTTGAACTGAAACAGACCCGGCGAAACCACGCCGGCGAACTGCACCGCCGCGTTGATTCCGCCGATGGTGACCACCGGGAGCACCGGCAGCGCACCCGATTGGGAAACGGATCCGTTAACAACAGCCGGAGTGGTTTGCCCGAATCCATTGGCATACAATACGATCAGTTCGCCCGCAGCCGCTGGAGTGGTCGCGCCCGGGTATAAGCTGGTTGGTCCAATGACGGCTCCGCTCAAGTGGGTCGCTACAACGTACGGGCCGCCATTGATCACGAAGAATTCGGGCGTGTTGGTCTGGATCAGGGCGGTCATCGGCGGAGCCGCGACGCCCGCGTTGGTCAACTGCACTTGAACAGGTCCCGTAGTCGCATCGACCGGCGTCAGAACATTCACCTGCGTCGCGCTGATGTAGTAAACGAAGGCCGGTTTCCCGTTCACCTTCACGCTGACGCCGTCCAGTTGGGTCGGCAACTGATTGTTCACGAAATCCGATCCCTGCCAGATTCGCGTATCGGGAGCCAGATTGGTACCCTTGATCTCGATCCAGGTGTTTTGGGCGATCGTCAGATTTTGCGCGTTGGCGGTCGCGACCAGGCTGACCGAGGGGCCGGTGGACGGCGCCACGTTCACGACCGCCGATGCTTGCTTGGTCGGATCGGCGAAGGAAGTGGCCGTAACGGTCACCGACGTCGCGGCTGAAATCGACGCCGGTGGCGTGTAGGCTCCCGAGGTCGAAATGACGCCGATCGGCGGCGTGATAGACCAACGCACGGCCGTGTTGGCCGCGCTCACCTGCGCCGAGAATTGCTGCGTGTGGCCGGAGCCGGCGACAATGGAAACCGTCGCAGGTGTGACCGAAATGCTGGCCGGCGCGCCGCCCGTGATGACCGAGAGCACCGTGTATCCGCCGTCGTTGGCCGTCGATCCGGTCGCGGCGATTTCGATCAGATATTTCGCACCGGCGGTCACGGCAAACTGGATCGTGGTGTCGATCTCCGGGTTGGTATCCCGCGGGACGATCCCGCAGGCCAGCTCGGTCCCCGGCGCCGCCTGGGCATAGGCGGTAATCACAACGCCCGAATTGCCTACAATGTCGTAACGCCGACCGTCGGCGCGGGCCTGAAGATATCCCGATGCAGGGGCGGTGACGACCCACCACGCCGCCTTGAACCCGGCCGAGCCGCTGCACGATTGAACTGGATCGGACGTGCTCGAGACCAGCGTTCGCGAATCCCGGTGATGGATCGCGAATCGGTCAGCAGCAAGGTATTCGTAATGTCCGGATCGGCGTTCGTCACCTGCGTGGTCCAGCTATTCAAATCGCCATTCGAGGTCGATCGATACACCGCCAGCAGCCCGTTCTCATAATGAGGGTCCCCGCCGATGCTGGTGGCCATGGCGTAAATAGTCGCTTGCTGCGACGGAGCGATCGCCAGTGACGTTCGTCCCATGAAAGGCGCCGTAAATACCTGGCTCCAGGTTCCCGCGCCGCCGACATCGCTGTTTCGCCAGATGGTATACACGGCACGATGCGAAAAGGTAGTCCGTGGTCTGATCCGTCCTGATCGCCAGGTCCTGACAGCCGTAATACACATCGGTGGTACTGAGCCCGGTCGGCGTCCAGGTGTTTCCACCATCGGCGCTAGTGAACACGCCGCCCCAGGTCGCCGCATAAAGCCGGTTGGGGGACGTACTCGAAATTATTCGTCACCTTCAGACTGGTGCGGGCCAGTTGATTCCAGGTTGCGCCGCCGTCGGAGGTTTTGAAAATTCCCTGCCCTGCAAACCCTGTGTACCACTCGCCTGTTCCTGCATACAGCGTGTTCGGATCGTTCGGATCCATCACCAGCGCGCCGATATTCAGCACTGGCAGCAGGTCGGTCAGCGGCGTCCAGATGTTTCCGCCTCGGTTGTCTTCCAGACGCCGCCGGTTACGGCACCGGCATACATAATGTTCGGATTCTGCGGATTGATCACCAGGCTGCGGGTTCGCCCTCCGACGTTGCCCGGACCGACCGACGTCCAGGCGTTCCCCGAAACCGCGGCCACGGCCTTGTGCGACATCGCGGGCAGCGAGACCGACGGCATCTGTCGCGTATGTTCGCGGGCGACGTTGTAGCGATCGAGCGGAAGGGTCGTCTCACCCGGAACCACGCGCCGCATCAAGTAGAATTCGATGGCGCGGGTAGCGTCCTCCACATCGCGATCGCCGTCGCCGCTAGCCTCTGCCTCCACTGCCGCGTTCACTTCGACGGCAGGCCTCGGAGGCGCGATACTGGCGGCCCGCGGCCGGCGAACACAGGCCGTGCTTGCGATCAGAGTCAGCAACAGGAACAGGCGGCAGGCACACGTCATCGCTACCGTATGCGACAGAAGTATTTTGTCCGCAAGAAGCGATGTCGGCTTGGGATATTACTTTTCCCAGGGTCGCAACGCCGCGCCCTTGTCGCGGTCGACGACGCGGTCGTAGAGGTGCTCGTCGGTGGTGGTGCCGAGCGATAGATTGTACAGGCTGGTCAGGCCGACCCCTTCGCGCAGATCTTCGTCGAAGGCGTGCAGTTTTTTGAGGTGCGTGGCCAGCGCCGGCAGTTCCACGCCCGAAGGCGCGCGCACGATCATCTGATAGCCGAGGTTGACCAACTCGCCGATCTCCTCTCCTACCAGCACGCCCGCTTTGCCGATCCTGACCTTGCCGGCGCCCAAGCTCTCGACCATCGCAGCGCAGCCGTCGCGCTTCACGCGGGCAACGCCGGAAGACTGGACGACGCTCTGAAATCCGTACTGCTTCAGATTCGCGATGCGATCTTCAAATGTCGATTGCTGCACCTTATTATTGCGGAAGAACATACGATCTTCATTATAATGCGTGAGTGCCTTATATTCTTTCCCTGGACGAAGGAACCACCAGCGCGCGCGCCGCGCTTTACGATCGGGAAGGTCGCCGCGTCGCGATGGAGTCGAGCCCGATCGACTGCGTTTATCCGCAGCCCGGCTGGGTGGAACAGGACGCCAACGCCATCTGGCGCGCGCAGCTTGACGCCACGCGGCGGACGTTGAGTGCGGCGAATGCGACGGCACGCGACGTTGCCGCGATCGGCATCGCGAATCAGCGCGAGACCACAGTGGTCTGGGACCGGCGCACGGGCGAGCCGGTTGCGCCGGCCATCGTGTGGCAGTGCCGGCGCACCGCGGCGTTTTGCGATGCGCTCGAACCCCGGGAGACGATCGAACGCAAAACCGGGCTGGTTATCGACGCCTATTTTTCGGCTAGCAAGATTCGCTGGATTCTGGATCATGTGTCGGCCAAGCCGGCCGATCTTCTGTTCGGCAACGTCGACACCTGGCTGATCTGGAAGCTGACCAACGGCGCTTCGCACGTCACCGATTTCACCAACGCATCGCGCACCATGCTCATGAATTTGGCCGCGGGCGATTGGGATAACGAGCTGCTTTCGATCTTCGGGGTTCCGCGCGAAATGATGCCGAAGATTGTCGCCTCGTCGGGCATTTGCGGCGTCGCGGCGGCGGAGCATCTGGGCAGCCAGATCCCCATCGCGGGAATCGCGGGCGATCAGCAGGCCGCATTGTTCGGGCAGGCCTGCTTTTCACCTGGGCTATCGAAAAACACGTATGGCACAGGATGTTTCGCGCTGATGCATTCCGGAGACACCGCTCCGGTATCGAAGAACCGGCTGCTTTCGACGCGCGCGGCTTCGCCCGACGCCTCGGCGCAGTTTGCCGTCGAAGGCAGTGTGTTCATCGCGGGCGCGGCCGTGCAGTGGCTGCGGGACAAGATGCAGATCATCTCGACAGCGGCGGAGTCCGAAGCCATCGCCGCATCGGTTCCCGATACCGGCGGCGCATATTTCGTTCCCGCGTTCGTTGGACTCGGCGCGCCACACTGGGACTCGGCGGCGCGAGGTATTTTTACGGGCATCACGGCCGGAACGGATCGCGCCCACTTGGTGCGGGCGGCGCTTGAAAGCATCGCCTATCAGACGCGGGAACTGGTGGAAGCGATGGAATCCGACAGCGGGCACAAATTGAAGGAACTGCGCGTCGACGGCGGCGCGACCGCGAACAATTTCCTGATGCAGTTTCAGGCCGATGTTCTCGGCGCGCCGTTGGTGCGGCCTGCCGATATTGAAACCACGGCGTTGGGAGCGGCGTATCTGGCTGGCCTGGCGACCGGTTTCTTTAAGAGTCTTGACGAACTTCAGAAATTCTGGCGTGCAGAACGAGTGTTCGAGCCGAAGATGAGCCCTGATCAGCGCGAAACGTTGTTTAAGGGCTGGAGAACGGCCGTAGCGCGTTGCCGGATGGTGTGATGTGGCGCAGAACCGCCTGAAACGGAACTCTATTTCCACCCTTTTCAATAACATCGCGTTTTCACCCGCTCCGGCCGAAAAAATCCTCGCCTAATTTATAGGCAAGGAGTTCATGTGCTCTTCCAGCGGAGGACGGAATCGACCAGTAGGATCACACCGGTTACTGTTCCGATAAGGGTCTGTGTGCGTTGGATTGCTGCCAGTCAACGACTGGTCCCTCGCCGTTGCGGGTCAAAACGGATCTTCGGCCGGCGAAGTTAACTCACGGCTAAAGGGCGCCCCGGGGCGCCCGATAAATTTCGCTCTTTGACAACTTGAATCGGTTGCAGTTCCGCGCGGCACATTTCATCTATGGGTTGCGCCATAGATCTCGGCGGCCACGCGAAACGTGTTGGCATGCGCATCGGCCGTTAGCTCAATCGGCTTGGAATACCCACCACCGAGGGTGATCGCGAGCGGAAGTCCCTTCCCTTGGCACATTCGGATGACGCGCGCATCCCGTGCTTTGAGTCCTTCTGGCGTTAGCGCCAGGCGACCCAGAACGTCGCTCGCCAAGGCGTCGACGCCCGAGAGATAGAAAACAATCTCCGGCCTGAAGTCCAGTACGCGCGGCAGCACTGAATCAAGCGCGCGCAGATACTCTTCATCGCCGGTTTTATCAGCAAGCTCCACATCGATCTTGCTGCGCTGTTTGCGAAACGGAAAATTGTGCGCGCCGTGCAGCGAGATCGTCAGCACATCGGGATCGTGCTCAAAAAAATGCGCAGTGCCGTCTCCTTGATGAACGTCGAGATCGACCACCGCGGCGCGCTTCGGACGGAACGCGTGAATCGCGATGGCGACGTCGTTGAACACGCAGAATCCCGATCCCTCCGCGCGAAACGCATGGTGCGTCCCGCCAGCCAGTGTTCCGCCGAATCCCGTATCGATGGCATCGCGTGTCGCAGCCAGCGTGCCTCCCGCCGACGCCAGCGTGCGCTTAACCAGTCCTTCCGACCAGGGAAAACCAATACGCCGCATCGCGTTCGGCGGCAGCGTCCCGTTCACGAACTGGTCGACATACTCCGGATCGTGCGCCAGCTTAATGGTTTCGAGGGGAGCAGGCCCGGCCGGCTCCAATTTCCAGAACCCGTCCGCGACGATCCGGTCCCGCAGCAGGCGGTACTTCTCCATGGGAAACTTGTGCCCGTCAGGCAGGGGAATTTCGAAGTGGTCGCAGTAAAACAGCCTCACCGTTTCGACAGGTCTCGAACAATGATGTCCTTGAATCGCATGTTCCCGCGGCCGCCGGAATGCAGTTGGAGGGCTAACGGCCCGTCGTCGCTTTCCGGCTTCGGATCGGTGTAATCCACCATCGCGATGCCGTTGAGACGCGCAATATAGTGATTTCCGACAACCATCAGCAGATACTCGTTCCAATCGCCCAGCCGCACCACCGATTCATTTTCCGGCGCCGGCCACACGATCCATCCGCGCTTCTGTTCATACACGCCACCGGTGTGTTTGCCCAGCGTGCAATCGATCTCAAACTGCGGCCCCTTTGTCACATCGGCCGTCCCCGGCTTGAACCAGGTGTGGAAAAACACGCCGCTATTTCCGTCGCCTTCGCACTTGAAGCGGAGCGACATCTGAAAATCCTTGTAGCTTTTCTCGGTCTGCAAATAGCCGTAGTCCTTGGTCACCGCGATGCCGTGCAGGACGCCGTCCGGCTCTGGCTCCCACTTCTCATGGCCGACGTTGACCCAACCGCTGAGGTCCTTGCCGTTGTAGAGGGAAACCCAATCCTCGCCGGGAGGCTTCGGTTTCGGGGACTGCGCTAGAAGGGTGGCGAGCAGAATAGAAAGAATCATCACGATCAGTTTAACGCGCACAAGATTATCTGGTCTTGTAGGGCGGCCAATTTTGGCTGCAGCCTGTTTTCAGCAGGCGCTCGCTGGATCGGCAAAAAGCCGCCGGAAAAAGCGGCTGCCTGAATAGCCCGCCCTACGCGACGCCTAACTCTTTGCCGATCGCGTCCGCTATGGCCTGCGCATGATACGTCACCCGGTCGATCGCCGGACCCTCCACCATCACGCGTGCCAGCGGCTCGGTTCCGGAGAATCGCACCAGCACGCGGCCCCTGCTGCCAAACTCGCCTTCGGCGCGGCGGATCCCCGCATTGACGCTCTCCAGTTCCGCCAGCGGACGCCGCTCCTTCACGCGCACGTTCACCAGCAATTGCGGATAAGAAACGAATGCCGAGGTCAGCGCATCCAGATCCTGGCCCGACGCGCGCATCGCCTCCAGCACGCGCAACGCCGTCAGCAGGCCGTCGCCGGTAGTTGCGTAATCGCGGAAAATTATGTGCCCGGATTGCTCCCCGCCCAAAGGAGCGTTGCGCTTCACCATTTCGTCGAGAACATATTTATCGCCCACTGGCGTTCGCACCAGTCCGATGCCATGCGCGCGCAGTGCGACCTCCAGGCCAAGATTCGACATCACCGTTGCGATCACTTCGGTCAAGCGCCCGCGCGCGTGGAGAGGCAGCGCCGTCACCAGCATCACCGCATCGCCATCCACTACTTTTCCCGAATGCGAGATGAACATCGCGCGGTCGGCATCGCCATCAAAGGCCACACCCAGGTCGGCACGCGTCTCCATCACCCGTTCGCGCAGACTTTCAAGATGCTGCGAACCGCAGTGCAGATTGATATTCTTCCCATCCGGCGCGCAATGGATGCGATCGACGGTCGCTCCCAGCCGCTCGAACAACGCAGGAGCTAAATACGTAGCCGCGCCGTTCGATCCATCGACCACCAGGCGCAGTCCGCCAAGCCCGCCCGGCAGCGTCGCGGCGAGATCGTCGATATAGGCCCGATCCAGGCCTTCGTCCGTGGTCAGATCCGATGGCACAGGCGCTTCTCCCGTTTCGAGCCAGGCGAAAATATCCTGCTCAATCGCGTGCTCCTGTTCGTCGGGAAGCTTGAAGCCCGAGTGATCGATGATCTTGATCCCGTTGTCGTGATATGGATTGTGCGACGCCGAAATCATAACGCCCGCCGCAAAGGCGCCGGGGCGCGTGACATGCGCGATGC
>OCZT010004725.1_pt1 | contig 13668 bp, 10 predicted proteins | sample 1539031 | NCBI WGS metagenome assembly OCZT01 (sample SAMEA3539308, study PRJEB22396) | soil metagenome | biome: tundra; feature: field; material: soil | place: USA | collected 2010-05 | depth 0.15 m | reverse complement strand
AAAACTCCGTCCGCATTAAAATAGCTAAGTTTTGCATAAAACTGAAGGATTCATTGTCTATTTTTACCAGGCAATATTTCCAAAATCAGACATACTTAATGCTAAAATCCTTACTATTATTCTTCCGAAACTCATTTACGACTAAAACTCAACTGATATTAGAAAATCTATTTCTTACTAAGCAATTAGAAATTTATCAGCGAACTGATCCAAAACTAAAAATAAAAAGAACTGACCGGACGTTCTTCAGTCTTATGAAGGATTTACTTTCAAATTGGAAGGAAAGAATATTTATTGTAAAACCAGAAACTGTTATTAAATGGCACAGGACATCATTTAAGTTTTACTGGAGATGGAAGACGTGGAAAGAGTAATCGGAAGCATAAGAAGAGAATGTCTGGATCATTTGATCATTATGAGTGAAGATCATCTTAGAAATATTTTGTCTGATTACATTTCCTACTATAATAAATATCGAACGCATCTGGGTCTCAACAAGGATTCTCCCGAAGGAAGACTAGTTCAGGCAACAGGAACGATTGAAAAAATTCCGATTGTGAACGGGTTGCATCATTATTATTTCAGGCAAGCTGCGTAAATTTTTTTCCAATTATAAAAATTAAACTTGAATGACTTATGGGATAACCATGTCTTTTTAGAAGTTGTTTACACAATTTATGGATAATTAGTCTTGGCTTGATAGGCTTGGAAGGAAATTCAATATGTACGCAGGGAGAAAGTTGAGGATATTTGGACTCTATTTTTTATAAGATGAAGTTTTGACTATGCACAATGCGATTGATGATGCAGAAAAATTCTTAACCGGAATTAAAGATGATGTTCAGCGTTGGATTTCCCTTCTTGCAGAAGGGAAGCTAACCTCCGATGATCTCCTGTGGCTTATAAAAGGAAAACGAGACCAGGCAGAGCTCCTTTTCCTCAAACAAAAAGGACTCACTAAACCCGATCTCGATAGGTTCTTCTATCAGAAAAAGTGGTTATATTGTAATAATGGTACATATGGTATATATGGTACTTATAGGACAGTAAATGCAAAACTTCTCATGACTTTTGTTTTTAGAAATCATTTTTAACTCGGATGGAGTTTTGAATAGGCACAATAGTTCACCCTCCATTTTATATTCTGCTTTTAAGTTTACAAAATTACTTCACATTTATCAGGCTTGTAAATCCAAAGGCTCCAATTGTAAATTTAGCAAAGCCATCCTTTACATGAACCCGCTTACCTTCTTTCATTCCCTGCTTGTTATCCGTAACATATAGTTGAAGTTCTTTAACGTTATCCGGGAATCCAGTCAAGATAACCGGCCGTGAAGGGCCCTGATTAACCAGATGAACTGTATAGATACCATTTGCTATATCGCTGAATGCCGCGCAGCTTATTATATCATTATCACAAATAACCGGGAGGATATATGAGCCGGGTGCGACTAGGCCTAATTGTTTCATATTCCAGAATCGCTGCGTGGGCTGCAATGGTCCCTTAGTCCCGTATGTTCCGCCTCCGGTCAGTAATGAATAATCGGAGGTAAGCTGCCATTGTAAAATCGATTTGACATGAGCAACATTGCATGAACGCACATAAATATCTATTTCATCCATAGCAAATGAAGGTTCGGAAAAAATATCAGGATAACCGAATGCCTGAGCATCTGTGCCTCCTTCACCAATTATTAAAGGGACATTTAATTCATTTGAAGCGTCAGCCCAATTGGAAAGAGTCCAGTTATCGCATCCACGCCAGGTATGAAACGAAATAGCACCAATAAAACGGAGTGCAGCAGGGTCCTGTAGGGCCGGTTCGATAAAATCGATAGAATTGGCATCCGAATTGTCGCCGAGAAGCATTTTAGTTTTTAACTCTTTTGATGCGAGATAGGTACCAAGCTTTTTAATAAAATCAGCATGTTCCTGCCCGGTCATACGCACGTTAATTCCAAGATCGGATTCGTTAAATGAGAACAAATCAGGTTCAACCCCATAAGCTTCCTTAAGATAAACGAAATAATCACCGATTGATTTGATAATGCTTCTCATCTTTTTTGGATTAAGAGGATTACCGAACATTCCGTTTGTATCTCTGTAATTTAATTCGCCTACAACAGCCCAGACCGGCGGATACCATACGCTCATGATAAAAGGAATATGTTGCCTGGAAAATTTTTGCGCCATCTCCATGGCGATACGTACGTTATCGGCTATCTTGCCGGCTCGTGCAGCATCAAGCGGGTTAATACTTTCTATTGGATGCCAACTGCGCCAGGGCATTTCAACGCGGGCCCATTTCACACTTAAATTGTTCAAACAATAATCAATTATCAGGGGGTCAAGCGTATCATTCTGAATGCGGAAGTTTCCGCCTAACCCGTCAAATTCTTTTCCCGGCTTCCTGGGATTAAAGGAGATTTTAACAGGAGTTCGGTCTATTTCTCCGGAGACTTTCACTAAAAATGATTTGTCTGTTGTCTGTCCGTTTTGAGTATGCCCCGGAAGTATCCCGAGAAATATTCTGTCATTCGGATTTCCAAACCGCATATTTCCTTTTAGAAGAATCAGTTCTGTAAAACCTTCTGTTCTAACCTCAATTGATCGCGTAGTTGATTCCACCCGGAAACCTTTAACAGAAGCCTGAACAAAAAAATCAGTCAACCGGACTGTTTTGGGAATTCTTCCCATGGTGGCTGGGATAAGAGAAATTGGTTCAAGCCTGGAGATCGTCGAATCAATAAGTTTAATTACCGTCCCGTGGAATTCATCTGCCGGCAGATCAAAACATATAAAAGCTCCCGCACCTGTTGTATCAGCAGCAGCTGTTACTTCTATGTTTATTTTAACCATATCGTTCAGCGTATCCTGAACCACTTCAGTAAATGCAAATTTTGAAATCTCGGTCGTTACTATTTGTTTTTTCCCATTACGGTAATAAGCCGGATGCTGCTTTTCCCTGGCAGTGGCTTTTACCTCCATCATCGATGGACCAATTAAACACATGCTTGTGCCAAATTTCATTAACTGGCCATCAATTCGAATTCCATTTAGATTCCCTCAGGGAGTCATCTCCGCCTGTGCATATAATTTATCAGCACCTATCCCAGAAAACAATAACACGAATGAAAAGATTAGTAAGAAATACTTCATGTATTTTAGCCCAATTATTTTTAAGAAATAATTATTGGAACCGATTTGCTTCTGGATCAATAAGTCCTGATTGTAGATTGCCTGGATGATCAATTATCTCCGAATAATTATAGTGGACAAAATTAACTGAAAATAAAATTACTAAAAATCCATTAAAAAGGTATTTCATATTTTAAGGAAAACCAGACATAAGTTTTTCCGGCGCAAAAGACTTGTTCATATTAAAAATTCTAGCCGTATTAAAACATGCTAAATTTAATTTAATTAAAATCATTCTTTTTGTCATTTTTACCTGACAAAATTCAACTTTAAGCTGATTCATGCCTTAGTTACAATTGAACATCGCCAAAGGAAACTCATTTATTTCAATGCAACAAGGAATCCGACTGCTGAATGGAGTCTTCAGCAGATAAGGAATATGCTTTTCGATTTAATCGCTCCAAAGTATTTAATTCGGGACCGGGATAAAAAATATGGAACATTGCATGGTGGCGAAAATAATCAGTTCGGAATCGACGAGATTGTTACCGCCTATCGATCTCCTTGGCAGAATGGCTATGTTGAAAGAGTAATCGGAAGCATAAAAAGAGAATGCTTAGATCATGTTATAATATTAAATGAAAGTCATCTTCGGAGCATTTTAACAGATTACATTTCTTATTATAATAAGTATCGGACTCATCTCGTAATCGATAAAGATTCGTCTGAAGGACGATCTGTCTTAAAAGAAGGAGAGATCTATAAAGTTCCTGTAATAAACGGCCTTCACCACGTTTACTTTCGGAAAGCTGCGTAGTTAATTTATCTCCTATTAAAATTATTCCAGAATTTTCAGGGATAACTGTGTCCTAAGGTAAATAATTGAGGAAAAACATAAGAAGTTTACCTTGAGGAATTTGAAAAAGTTAGATGGGAAAGGGTAAGTTTGATGGAAGGGTTCGGAATTATAAGTTAAATTTTATGTCAGACCAGGTTTTGAATAACGACAGGGATTTAAGGTCGATTAACGAATGGATTTAGCAATAAAAAAACCTCAAAGTTGCGTATTTAAACAAAATTTGAGGTTTTATATCCTTTTGCGGAGAGATAGGGATTCTGCGATACCCCGGAAAAGCTGCGAATTTGAGCTAAATACACAGCTTTTCAAAAAGTTCATCTAAAGTTCTCCTCATATTTTTCATTACCTTAGGAAAAGAGTATCAGCTTTTATTAAGTAAAAAGATGTACTTTATTGTATTTTGTTTTGGCAAATTAAAAATACACTTGTTCATCGTCAGTGTCTTGATCTTTATAACGATTTTTTTAAACCTTTATTATAAATTTGTTATGAACACAAAAAATGATTCCTCAAATCTCATTCCTATTATTGTCGGTATCTCTGGTCATCGAGAAATAGATATTGAAATAATAAATCCATTAAAACAAAAGTTAAAAGAGATACTTAGTTATTTTCAAAATAGTTATCCCGATTCACCAATAAAACTTTTTACCCCCTTAGCCGTAGGCGCTGATCAAATTGTTGCAAAAGTAGCTCTTGAGTTGAATATTGATTTGGTTGTACCCTACCCATGCCCTTTAAAGAATACATAAAAGATTTTTCCGATATAAATTCACGTTCAGAATTTGAAGAAATATTATCGAGATCAACACATTCATTTGATTTGTCTCAAGTTTATTTTTCTGGTGTAGATTTAGATTGGGAGAAAAAAGAAATAAGAGAATCAGCATACGAAAAAGTAGGTCAATATATAGCAAAACAAAGCCAAGTATTGCTTGCTCTTTGGGACGGAAAAGAGAATGAATCAATTGGTGGAACCGCTAGCATTATTAATTATAAATTAAATGGAATAGAAGATGATAAAAATTCTTATGAAAATTCTCTTGGTCAAATCGAAGGTGGCCTTGTTTATCATTTATTAACACCCAGAAAAGGGGACAAGAACTGTGATAATGCAGCTACTTTGAAGATTTATTGCCCCCCTTTCTGGAAAGAAGTATCTCAGGCAAATATATTTTACCATAAAATCTTTAATTCTATTAACACATTTAATAGAGATATTATCCACTTTCAAAATTATTTAATTAAAGCAAAACCGCTATTAAATCAAAATTTGGATGAATTATATAAATACTTAGATATTGGTGGTAAGTCTCTATTTGATCATTTTAATACAACTGATTATCTGGCACAGAGATTTAAATTATTTAGAACACGAGCGTTAAGATTATTACTATCCTTCGTAGTAGTAGCATTTGCGCTTTTTCATATCTACTTAAGTATATACCCGAATATAATATTATTATCACTTTATCCAATTCTGCTTGCAATTGGAGCGCTGATTTATTGGAGAGCTAAAAGAAGAGGATATGAAATTAAATATGAAGATTATAGATCACTAAGTGAAGCGCTAAGAGTTCAAATATTTTGGAATTTAAATGGCAACAAAGAAAATGTTTCAGATTATCTCTTACAAAAGCATAAGGGTGAGCTTGAATGGATTAAATATGCACTTAGAAATTGGACTTTGGAAGAGTCAATTAAACCACGCATAAATATTGAGGAAAAAAATAAAGACAAGAATGTAATATGCAGCTTACTTGCTTCTCCTGAACTCGCTCTAATCGGAAAGATAACTTTATCGGACTATTGTGGCTAAAGATATTTTTATATATAATGAGAGCTGGAAATTTTGTTAATACCAAGAAGATAATCCTTATAAAATAATATTTTTGTACCCTATTCAATAAAGATTCATGACACTTCGATCGCTGTAGATAATAATTACAGTGAGACATCTCACTTCACAGGTGCGACAAAGATGTCGCACTTTCCAATAATCGTTTTTTTTTGAAACTCCCATTCTTGAATGTTTTGACACTTTCTTAGGGTAAAAATTATTGCATAATATTTGCTATATAAATGCATACTGAGATGAATAACAGCCTAATTTGCAGAATTCTATTACTTCATCCCTAAACTATCTTGCTTACTAATTATTAACTTAGATGTGGGCTCCTAATGAAAATAATTGGATTACTACTATTAGTATTTCTTTTTACTGTATCAGGGTTTCCACTTTATGCTCAACCGTTTACACCTGATACTCACACCTTGCTTTTGCTCCACCTTGATAACAATACAACAGGTGCTCAAGGAGAATCACCCACTCAATCAACCGGGATTTCATACAAAGGAGGCATATTTAGTCAGGGTGCTTATTTGCCAACCGGCAGTAATTTAGATTATAATAGTTCAGGCAATATCAACCCCCAAAACGGTACTTTGGAATTTTGGATTAAACCCAGATGGAATGGAAATGATAATTTGCCTCATACAATACTTCAGTTCGGAGGGTACGGTGGCATCAAAATTCAAAAGGATGGGGGCAATTATTGGAAAAGTATTTTCAACCTTTATGGAGGGGACGGAATGCCGGAAATGGGTGTTGGCTGTGATATAAGTTCATTGTTTTTGGCAAATCAATGGCATCATTGTGCATTTACCTGGTCAGCCAGTTCATTAAAGCTTTATATCGACGGCATAATACGGGGAACACAGACGATACCGAATCCATTACCAAGCATCGCTGATCTAACTTTTCAGATTGGCGGTGCCGGGACAAATGAAATCCTGGATGCAGTGGTTGACGAGCTTCGTATAAGTGATTACGAACGATCCCCTTCTGAAATTGCCGCAAGCTTTAGTGCCGGCGGAATCATCGTCACAAGCATTACAATTAAGCTAAATTCACTCCATCTTTACCCTTCGTGGACATGGATACCTGAAATTGTTGCAACAACTAACATCAATGTAATAACCCTTTCGCCCTCTGCAGTCCAATGGACAAGCTCAAATCCTGCTGTCGCATCAGCAGATACAAATGGACTGATTACTGCATTGTCAACTGGTAATGCCACCCTCACTGCAAATTACAATGGCATTCAGGGCACAATCAACATTACTGTAATGACTGTAACTAGGCCGCCAGAATATGGAACTATAAACACAATGCTTACCACACCCGCAGCCCACAGCATAGATACTATACCTGTCATTATTATCAGATATCTTCCAACAACTGATGGAACAAACCTTGATATTTCATTCGATCCTGACCCCGGATCATTAGCTCCGATGTCCTTAGATGATCTAAAAAGTAATATCAATACATTTGACAAAAGAGTAAAATTCATGCTGGAAGAAGGATCAAAGTTTCGTGGATATAAAGATCCTACAGCAGTGCCCTCCATCGGGTATAAAGTTGTTTCATACATAACAGTCTATGAACCGACACCACCGGGGCTAATAATGAACTATACGAAAAACGTCCCTGTTTACCTTGCAAATTTCAAGCAAATTTTCGCACGGTTCAATATTGAGAACTATGTTAATAATCTGGGTGTAAAGGAGATTTGGTTCTGGACTAGCGGTGTTGATCCGTCATACATCAGCTATGATTCAACAATACACAGGCCGGAAAATATCAGAGGTTTAGTGGAATCAAACATGTCAAGCCCCTTAACGGGTGATGTCTCTAACAGTTCTCAGAATCCGGATGATCTTCCAATCTATCAAAAAACATATATTGTCTATATGCAGAACTTTCGACGGACTCAAGCCGAAGCTGTTCACGACCGGGGCCATCAATATGAAGTAATGTTTTCCTATATCAATATGCGGCAGGATGGCAATACAGATTTATTCTGGAATAAATTTGTAGGACGGATTTCGCCTGGTAATTTCAGCACAGGTCGCTGCGGCTGGACCCATATGCCTCCAAATACAACGGTAGACTATGATTATACAAATCCGACACTTGTTTGGAGCGATATAGAAGATTGGTATCCCGATGGACATGGACAAAAAAAGCAAGTGAACGAATTTACATGGGGGAACTTACCTTATCAATGGCCGGATAACCAGCTTCCAGAACAACAGATTGAATCTCAGTGGTACATATACTGGATGCAAAACATGCCGGGTTTGGGAAACACCATTACATATGGCATTAATAATATGACAAACTGGTGGAAGTTTATCTCTAACTGGGATAATGCCCAAAACATTGGTTTGTATAACGCCACCACTCCTGTAGAGTTAACATCTTTCATTTCATTTGTAACCGGAAGACAGGTTAATTTAAGTTGGGAAACCAAGACGGAAATAAACAGCAATCAATTTGAAATTGAAAGGGCTTTAGTAAACACAAAAGATGCGTCAGTTACCTGGACAACTGTTGGAACTGTTCAGGCATCCGGTTCTAGCTTTTCCCCTAAGAAGTATTCATTCTCTGAAAAGAATTTACAGGCAGGCAGATATCAGTTCAAACTGAAAATGATTGATATTCATGGTTCCCTTGAATACAGTAAGATAATTGAAACTGAAGTTGCTATACCAAAGAATTTTGAGCTTAGCCAGAATTATCCGAATCCTTTCAATCCATCGACAAAGATAGATTACCAGTTACCTATAGACTCAAAAGTTGTTATGGAAGTCTACAACATAGCTGGTCAGAAAATATTTGAACTGGTTAATCAGGAACAATCGGCAGGATACTACACAATAGATTTCGGATCATCTAAGTTACCGTCAGGTGTTTACATCTATCGTATCGCAGCTGGTGACAAGGCAGCAGGAAATAACTTCTCTTCAATTAAAAAGATGATGCTCTTGAAATAATTAAGGTTTTGACAACAATTAAATTAAATAGGAGTCCTTATGAAAAACAATTTATTCCATTTTGTTAGAAATCTTTCTTCTCTTTCTATTCTGCTTATCCTGTTTATATTCTCAAACACTTATGGACAGATGCAGAAATTTCCTATGCAAAACCGTAATCTAACTTCTCAATCCTCCTTTTTGCTTTCGGCTCCCACTAATGATCTACTTTATTTCTGGTATGAAGGAACCATTCTAAATCAATCGAGAAGTACGGACAATGGCGCAGGTTGGAGCAGCGGTTCACAACTTGTTGATAGTTTAACAGATGCCGATTCTGTAAGGGATGTAAATAGTTTTGCAACGGCAACTGGAAGAATTCTTTTAATCTATAAAAAGCTTTACTATTACCTAAAATATTCAGATGATAACGGTACTTCGTGGTCATCTGCAAATAAGTTATCTACAGGAACAAATATAACCGCCAGATTTTCTTATGCAGGTAATTTTTCACAATCATCAAGCGGTAGGATCTTCCTGGTATATAGCAAATATGGCAGTACTGTACAGAATGTCTATTATATTGCCAGTACGGATAACGGTATAACCTGGTCCTCACAAGTTACAGTTTTAACCGGCCCTGCATATGGAAGTATAGTAGCTTCGAGTATAGGAGGTCTGACGATGTTTTATCAGGATAAAGGGATTTATACTGAAACAAGTATTAATGATGGTGCAACCTGGCAGAATCCTGTCCCTGTTATTTTTTCTGATACCAATGTCTTTTCCCCAAAAGCTATTATGGATCAATCAGGAAAAACCTGGCTCTTTTACGTTAAACATATTGCCACTCCATTTAATAATATAACGCAGACAGATATTCTATATAGAACAAGTGCTGACAATTGGGCATCTGAATCAAACTTTACAAAGTTTAAAGGAATGGATAATTTCTTTAGTATAAGTAATAAAGGGAATAATCCCCTGGTTACCTTTATATCCAACCGGTATAATGGAAACACCGATCAGTATAATATTTGGTACGGAACTGCCGGAGTTACTGACGATATCAATACTCCTTCATATCTCTATCAATACAACGCCTCAAATCTTAATCCACCTGCGCAAAAGTCTGTTAAGCTAACTATCCATGTGGATGATAATTACACCATTTCATCTGTACAGTTAAACAGAACTCTTAACGGAAATATAATTTCTCCAATATCTATGCATGACGATGGGCTTCAGGGGGATTCAATTGCAAATGACAAAATATATACTGGTATAGTTCCTGGTATTAATATGGAAAATGTACTCCAGACTTCATTTACTTTAATTAACAGTGTAGGACAAAATGCAACTTATAATGGTCCGACTATTTTTATACCTTACGATTATAACGCTAATACTCAACTAATTAATATCAATAACTTTAATCTTCCTATAAATAATTCAGGTATAATAGCTGATGTAGTTAATAACGGCGTAGTTGGAGGAGGAAAACTGAATAATAATATATTCCTCTTTTCGGGTGGTTTCTTCATGAGTGGTTTAACAAATGGAACTATCTGGGCTAATGGAGTTGCAACATCTTCAAGATTACAAGATTATCTGCCCGGTAAAGTTGGCTCATCACCTGATGATCCTAAAAATGTTCTCTATGTGGTAAAATCTTCTGATCCTGATTTCGGACAATCGTGGCAGGACTGGAAAAATGCAGTTAACTTAGGCGCTGATTTTTATGACGGAGATCATGACGGAGTTTATAATCCTGTTGATAAGAACGGAAATGGTAAATGGGACCTCGATGAGGATCGACCTTCTAACTCTGGTGATTTTACTACCTGGTGCGTATATAATGACGGGCTTCCTTCACCGTTAAGACTGTTTAATGATGTATCACCTCAGGGTATTGAAATCCAGCAATCCGTCTTTGCTAAAAATGATCAGGGTGATCTGAGTAATGTCATGTTTGTTGAATATAAAATCATTAACCGGGGAACTGCTGCAGACGTTTTGAATTCAGTCTATTTTGGTGCCTTTGCTGATCCCGACATCGGTGATAATGGTGCATCCGATTTAGATGGATTTGACAGTTTAATAAATTCAGGTTATACATATCACCCAACTAATGAATCCGTAAAATGGGGCGCAACCCCTCCTGCATTCTTCATTACATCGCTACAGGGACCTTTATCCTACATCCCGGGTGTTACATTCCTTGATAATAATTCAAATGGTATATATGATGCAGGAACAGACACTCCTTTGGATACAGCCTATAATCTTAAAGGTCTGGCAGGAATTAAAAGCTATCCCGGAGCTAAAAATTTAAGACTTTCTTCGTTTCATCAATATTATAATGGAATTGACCCTGCTAACAGGTTCCAGCTAAGGGACTATACACTTGGGTTGGATAATACCGGCAGTCAAATTAATCCATGTACCTGGTACAGGGGAACTGTTATGGGAGGCATAAATTGTGCTACTGTAAATCCTATGTTTATGTATTCCGGAGATCCAGTTACATCAACAGGCTGGATTGACACCGTTTCCGAGGATCAACGATTGATTAGCAACTTTGGTCCGTTTGAACTCAGAAAGAATCAGCCGGTTGACATAGTCCTGGCATATGTTATAGGCAGAGGAAGCGATGGTTTGAATTCTATTTCAGCTGCAAGAGGGATTACTAAATCTGCTATTAATTATTATAAAACAAATTATAATTGGGGTACTACCTCCGTTTCAGATAAGAATAATGCTGTAATTAAAACTTTCAGCCTGGCACAAAACTTTCCTAATCCTTTCAACCCGAATACAAGGATAAAATATACATTACCCGTTGATAGCCATATAAAGCTGGTAATATATAATGCCATAGGTCAGATCGTAAAAGTATTGGCTGATGAAAATCAAACAGGTGGAACTCATGAAGTTAATTTTAATCCTGGTTCGCTTTCCAGTGGAGTTTATTTCTATACATTACAATCAAATTCAATTGATGGAAAGCAGAATTATACAAATACAAAGAAGATGATTCTCTTAAAATAAGTGCTCAATTGAAGCCCTTTTATAATTCTTATATCTCATTAATGGAGAAATGATTTTTCTTAAATAATATCAGTAATAATTATTTTTTTATGGAGGTAATATGAAACAATTCTTTTTTTTAATATTTCTATTGGCAGCGGGATCTTCCTACAGCCAAATGGTGCTTAAATTAACAAAGTCTGTTGGGTATAAGATAGTGTTCGATATGTCAACCGGACAACCATATTTTTTAAGCCTAGATACATCCGCTCTCAACTTGTACATTTATAACTTAAATAATTTCAGCGAAGATTATTCTATTCCATTCGCAGAATTTCCTGCTGGTACACCAAAATATATAATTCCATCTATTAACGGAACATCAGCAAATGATATGGTTTTCGATGTTTATGTTAATAGTTATACTAACAGTGTGTGTATCTATGATTTATCAACACACCAAATTGTAAAGCAATGGTTAGCTTCATCAACACGAGGGTATACCAGCGAGGTGATTATTGCAAATAATAGAATATTATTATACATACAAGCAATGTCAGGTCAATATCTAGGTTCTTATTCTGATGGTGAGATTTATGATGTAGGTGCATCCTCACCTAACGGGGTAATGGATAAATCACAAAGTGTAAATTCTTATTCTTTAGGACAGAATTATCCTAACCCGTTTAATCCCGGAACGACAATTGATTATACAGTCAGTAAACCCGGAATAAGTAAATTAAATATTTATGACATTACAGGGAAGCTAATAAATTCTATACAGCAGAGTAATGTTCATCCGGGGACATATCATTATCATTGGAACGGCTTAAGCAGTTCAGGCGGTAAACTTGCAAGCGGCACATATATTTATGAGCTTGAGATGGATAATTATAAACAGGCAAAGAAAATGATTCTATTGAAATAACATTTAGAAATGTATAGGCATCAGGTAATAGCAATGTTTCCAAGAAGTATTCTTATACTGAAAAGAATTTGCAGGCAGGTAAATATCAGTACAGATTAAAGATGATCGATAATGATGGATCATTCCAGTACAGCAAGGTAGTTGAGTCTGCAGTTGCTTTACCTAAGGATTTCGACCTCAGCCAGAATTATCCTAATCCATTTAATCCTTCAACTAAAATAAATTACAGCCTTCCATCCGATTCGAAAGTTACTTTGGAAGTATATAGCGCCAGCGGTGTAAGGATTGCACAGCTTGTTAACGAAACTCGGTCAGCAGGGTTCTATTCGGTTAACTTTGGCTCTGCCTCATTAAATAAAAATGTATCGTCAGGTGTTTACTTCTACCGCATCATTGCTATTGATAACGCCAAGGGAAATCAATTCTCCTCAATTAAAAAAATGATGCTTATTAAATAATTATAAAAATGAACGGAGTAGACAAATGAAATTAAAAAACATACTATACTATTTAGCCGTAATTGTTTTATCAACCCTGAAAAGGCGTTGTTTTTGAAAGTGATGTCCTAAAAGTGTCCTAACGGGATTTGCTGAGAGATAAGTGAGAGTTAAAAACAATAATTTTACTCTTCCTTATAATTGCTAAAGCATAATTGAAATTTAATTTTTAATTACTATATTTATCATATCTACTACATTTATCTAAGGATCCTAATTGAACAGTAAACCGGTTCTGTGGATTATCCTAAAAATATTTTCCAATCATACTTACCTATTCTTGTTACTGCAATTCTTATTTATTTACAATAGTGTTTTGCAGGCACAATGGGTGCAGACTAATGGTCCTTATGGTGGGAACGTAAATTGTTTAGCCGTTACCGGATCTAATATTT
>OCZT010004724.1_pt1 | contig 13669 bp, 14 predicted proteins | sample 1539031 | NCBI WGS metagenome assembly OCZT01 (sample SAMEA3539308, study PRJEB22396) | soil metagenome | biome: tundra; feature: field; material: soil | place: USA | collected 2010-05 | depth 0.15 m | reverse complement strand
GCCTGGTAGAACGACGGCCGGGAGAACCCGAACGCCGCCGCCGCCGCCGTCACCGGCTGGCCATCGGACCGCACCCGGCGCACCATCTCGTACTTGACCTGCACCAGGTCCCGGGCGTCGAAGAACCCCGGCCGGCCGAACGCCTCGTCTGTCACCGCCTCCGGGCGGGGGTTCAGGCTCCGCTCAGCCCGCAGCGCCTCCTCCTTCGGATCGGTCCCGCGTCGCGCCACTCCGCCTCCTCTTGAATCACACTGATGTAAGTATCATTATGCCGCCGCCGGCGTGGCTGGAACGGCGACACGCCGCAAGAGCGGCCTTCGTGCTGGTCATCTGCCGCTGTCACGCATGGTGAAGACAGGCAGTGAGACCAGCTGCGGCATAATCGTATTTACACTACCGGCAGAATCTGCCTTACACCCGGTCACCCGCCCGCCGCAGCGAGGCCGTCCGCCAGCAGCGCCAGGCCCAGCAGGTCCGCGACCCGGAACGGGCACCGGCCCGCGGCCATCTCCACGAACACGTCCGGTCCTGCCGCATCAGTCCAGCCGACCGGCAGCGAGTACTGCCTGCCGTCCGCGTCGAGGAAGAACACCCGGTCCTCAGCCCAGGTCTGGCGGATCGCCAGGAACACGAACTCCCGCCCAGACCACGGATGGAACGGATGCGTCACCCGCACGACTCGCTCTGCAGAGACGGGATCGGGCGGAGTTGACGGCAATGGATAATGCGCTCGCCGAGTCATTCAACGCCGCTGTTAAAGTCGAGCGGGTGTACCGCACCGTCTACCCGGCAAGGAGAAAAGCAGCCGAAGACATTGCACGGTACATCGAGCTCCGGTACAATAGGACACGTCTCCACTCAGGACTCGGCTATAAGACTCCGCAGGAAGTCCACGACGAGTACCTGAACCGGCAGCTCGCAGCATGAAATAGCATCAATTCAACTGTCCGGAAAACGCGGGGCAGCCCAGTCAGAGCTGGCCTACATCTGGCGTCACGACTGACGCACATAATCACTCTTCTACATGGCATTGCCGGATGGCCGCGCACTCATCTGCGAGGGGCGCACGTCCGATTTTGCGTGCTGAGCGGGGATGCGGCCGGCGAGATCGCACACTGAGCGTCTATCCGGTGCGAGGCCAGATCGTGCGCGTCACCAATCCGGGCCTGACCCTGTCGGTGCGCGACGAGCACCACCCCGCAGCCTTACAAGCTGTGTCCGGTGACGGGCACGGTTCCCGCGACTCGGCCGTCGTGTGTGCCTGCCCTGCCTTAAGCCCCTGGAGTGGCGCAGCCGCGTCGCCTTCCAGCCATGACAAAGGCAGGAGCACCTGGCCAGAATAGAAATTGCCTACAGTCGCCGTCTTCGGTCCAGCGCCACGATCGGGACAGCCGCCCTGGTTATGCGCGGAAGATGAACTCGTTCAGGATCTCCCGTCCATAGAGTTGCCGCCGGTCGAGTTCGGTGAGCCGGGCAGCACGGGCAGCTTCGTCCCACTGAGTGCGGATGATCTCGATCTGCTCGTCGATGATCGCCTGGGCTTGCGCGGAGCTAAGCAGGTATGTCTCGCAGGCCGTGAGGCAGGTGATGATCTGGCTGGTGCGCTGTCCGTCGCGGCCGATCGCCATCGCCTGATTAGCCTGGGGCACGGATCTGGGTTGCGGGCAAATGTCGTACGCCGGGCTGAGCGTGAGGCTGCCGTCGGCATTGACGTACGCGGCATGATTGCGCGGGTGATCGTCGGTGTTGCCGACCAGGATGTTGAACACGCTGCGAGAGAACAGTTCTCGCAGCGTGGCTGCCGGGCTGGTGAACGACTGGCGGATGTGGTCGGCCAGATCCGCGTAGCTGCCGTACCGCGCTCCGGTGAATTCGTCCAGGCCAAGGATCGTCAGCGCCGATACCAGATGGCGCCGCTGGCCACCTCCGGGCCGGTCGAACCTTTCAACCAGGAGCACGTCCTTGCCTGCAGCCTCCGTTACCTGGACAGGGGCGACGTTCAACCCGGCGCGACGGGCCAGGTCCATCGCGACTCCCTCGGCCTTTACGACCGGCCGGATGTCGGTCGTGGATGAGAACTTCGCGATCAGGTCCCGGCCCTTGTCGGTCAGCAGCACCTTCGGCCGGGCCCCGCCGATAGATGTGCCCCTGGTGAGCGCTTCGGCGAGCGCGGGTGGCAGCAGGCGGCCATTCTCGATGTCGGCGGCGGCGCCCATCAGCTGCTCGAGGGTTGCTGACGACGTGGGCCGCGGTACGTACTCTGTGGGGCTGTCCTGGAAGTCCAGCGCCCCGATTCGGTCTGTTCCCGACTCCAGGAGATATGTCAGCAGGCTCAGCTCGCTGACATCGCTGGCCCAGGTCAAAAGCCCGAGATGGCCTGCCAGGATTACCCGTTGTCCCCAGGCATCCGGAGCGGAATCACGCAGGCAGCCGGCGATCGTGAGATCACCTACCGGCCGCAGCGGCCCCGGCACAAGCGGTAGCTCCGGCTCGTACAAGGACATGGCGTCCCGGCGCTGCCGGTAGGAGCGCGCGTATGTGAAGGTGTGCATCGGCCCGTCGGCGTCAATGCGGCCGGCTACCACGGGTTCGCTTGCGCCGGGCAGCCAGGTCCAGACGAAGGCCTGTCGCGGGTCAGAACTCGTCATCGCCGGCCACGTGCCGCGGATAGACGTGCGCGGGCAGGAGCGCAAGGCGCTCGCGTTCACGGGCAGCGAGGCCCGGCAACTGGCCAGGCGGGACCCCGAAGAGGTGCACGCCGACCAGCGTCGCGAGCTCGAACATAACGCCGACGGCTACCGTCGGTACGCCACGCTCCGCGTTGCGCACCGTGGCCCTGGAAACGCCAGCACGCTCACAGAGTTCAGCCTGCGTCCACCGGCGCGATCGGCGCCCCTCAGCGATCCGCAGCCCGAGCACACGAGCAGCGTCCAGTGTCTGCCTGGAGAACGCATGCGCACGGCGCACGGAGCCCACCTTCTCTAGTGCAGTATAACGATCCTATCCTGAGATAAGCTTAATCTAACATCCTCGATTCCCGCTATTCAGTCGGCGTGACTCATTCTCAGAGACGGTCCGCCAGGCCCGGCATCAGGTGCAGCCACGCCAGGTTTCGGCTCATGCCGGTATGATCGTCAGTGACGTATGGCCTTCCGGATCATGGGAGTCCATGGCGGCAGATGGCGAAGCTGAGGACGGCCATTTCGCGCGTCCCATACGCGCCCCGCGCATGAAGCCCAGACAGTGTTCCTGCTGGTAGCGGCGGTATGCGGGATTGCACTCCGGAGCCGTGTGCGCAGGTTCGAATCCTGCTGGGGGCACCAAAATCGAACACGTGGACGAATTACGCCTCTCGGCGCTATGCCGCCTGATCCGGGAGAACGCTCGGCAGAGTCCGCTCTCCCCTGCCAGCGCGCGCCCCAGGTCCGCCCCAGGACGGGGCCGCGCGACGAATCTCCTGACGTCAGTGCACTGGCGGGCAACGACCATCAGGACCGTGTGCTCGCGCGGGCACTCCGCGCTCGGCACCCCGAGATCGAGATTCATCTCCCGGCGCGGGGACGCCGTGCTCCTCGCGCTCGGACTACGAAGCCCTGGAACAAACAGCGGCCAGGAGGACTACACCCACTGTCTCGCCGCCGACCGGGCCACCGTCAAGCGGATCAACCGGCTGACCGACGACGCGCTACGCGGCTCGCCGCCGGAATCGGCAAGCCCGAACCACTCCCCCGCATGCTCGCAGGCGCCTGGCCCCGGCGGACAGCGAAGAACACCGGCTGGTCTACCTCGCCGGCAGCGATGACATCGTGATTCTGCAAGCACGATCCCGCTACAAGTAAACGCAGGGGCAGGCCGCAGGCTGGCCCCGCTGCATCTGGCCGGCCAGAACCAGGCAGGCCGCTCCGCGGTGACAGGCAGCCGAAGGCCGCCGGCCCTTGGAACGGCCGACCCGGTGATCCCGGCCGGCCTCGTCGAGCAGGCCGGCCGCGCCGGATCCGAGGCCGGCCAGCTGCACCGGGCCCGCGGTGACCGCCGCAGCAGCATGCGCCGGTACAACCTGCCCGGGCGGCAGATGCCCGGCAGTCACGACCACCAGCACGACGAGAACCACGACCGCTGCCAGGCGCCGGGACCACCGGCCGGGCTCGCGGTCCCCGCCCTGGCTCAGGACGTCATCCACAACGTCGCACCGCCTCGTGCAGCCGATGCCTGCACAAGGACGATACGTCGCCCGGCACGGCACGGCGACCGGCCATTGCCGCAGATCCCTGGAGGTCCAGCCGGGCCCGGCCACCTGCCGCAGGAACTGGCGTACCGCCGGAGCAGGGGATCTGAAATCCCACGGAACTGGCGGACGGCGTAGCGCTCCAGCCCGGAGCAGACCTGGCACGTCATCACGTTCCGTCACGAACGCCCGGCATGGCTGACGCGCCGGATGAGCTTGCTCGGGTTGTCGCCGGAAGTGAAGCGAGCGCTGCCACCGCCAGGGGCCTGCGCCAGACTGCGACCGCGGGCGAGGATTGCCTCGCTAACAGCCTGCTTCTCTGCGGCGATGGCGCAGGTGCCCGGTCATGCCTGAGGGCCGCGGCGCCGGGATCAGCTTTCCGCCGTGGGACGTCCCCAGGCGACCTCGGCGGCCACTTCCATCTCGAGCATGCCGCCAGCGGCGTAGGGCCGCACGATCTTCTCAATCGCGCGGTCGAAGGCAGCCGATTCCGCGGGCGGCATCCACTCCCGGGCGAGGGCGGAGGTGGAGTGAAACTGCTCAACGTAGGCCGCTACCGGCTGGCGGAACGGCACCGGCGCGATGACCGCCCGGCCGGCGATGTCCAGCAGGCCAGCAGCGGCGAGCGCGCCGGTGACGGAAAAGCCGGGGTCGTAATCCGGGCTGCGCGAGTGGCGGGCGATGACCGCGGCCAGTTCCCTGCGCCAGGGTACGTCGTGGTGGCCGTGGTCGACGATCGCCAGGAACGCACGAGTGGTCATCACGCGCGCGAGCCGGGGCAGCGTCTGCGGCCAGGACATCCAGTGCAGGCTGGCCCCGGCCGTCACGAGCGCGTACGGGCCGTCCAGCCCGTAGCTCTCCGCAGCCCCGGCGAGCCACCGCAGGTTCGATTGCCGGCCTCCCGGGCGCCGGCGTCCCGCACCGGCCATCGCCGCGGAGATGTCCAGCGCGTCCACGTGATCGAACCGGCTGGCCAGCGGGCGCGCGAGCGCTCCCTCGCCCGCGCCGATGTCCAGCACGTCACGGGGACGCCCGGCAGTGATCTGCGCCAGCACGTCGAACACCCCCGGCGGGTACGGCGGCCGGTACTGGTAAGCATCCGCAACACCCGGATAAGCGAACACGGCAGCGAGCTCATCACGCGAGATCCGGCGGGAGGCCATAACCCCCGATGATCCCACCGCCGGCGGCACATACAGCCGTGACGCCGCTAACCGTGACGTCACGCACCCAGGCCAGCTTCCGGTCAGGCGCGCCATGCTCGGCCGCACGGAACCCGGCGGCGCCGCTGCTGCCCGCATCTCGCAGTACCTGGCCCGTGGCTCGCCGGCGAGCAGAGCTCCGGCAGCCAGCTCGCTGAGCAATCCGTTCCGGGCCGTGCCGCGCCTGCACTCGAACCGCGCTCTGCGGCGACGGCCAGCCGCGAGGTGATCTTGGCGGATCAGCGGCGAACGCCAGCTGGTCTACCTGGTCAACGGTGATCACATCGTGCTCCAGCAAGCACGACCCCACTACAAGCAGACGCGCGGGGCACGCCGCCAGCCAGCTCCACGCAGCCTCAGCCGGCCGCGCCGGAGCCGAGGCCGGCTATGCCGGCCGCAGTGACCGCCGCCGACGCCGACGCCGACGCCGACGCACGGAACAGTACGCCCTGGTCAATCGGACCCGGAACGCTACGCGACCGTGCAGGAACTGCGAGCCCAGGGCCAGGGCATCAAGCCGATCACGCGCGAGCTACACCTGGCCAAGGAGACAGTCCGCAAGTTCGCCCGCGCCGGCCACCTGACCAAGGAGCCGAGACCATCACGAAATGTGGATCAGGCCAAATGGAACCGTCAGAGCCAGCCGACCGTGGCCACTGGCAACCGCCCCCCCGGCTCCGGCGGTAGTGATGGCGAGTGCCGGACGGGCGGATCGAGCAGCGTTCGCGATTGCGCGCCGAGCAGCCGCCTGCCGAAACGACACTGGTCATCCGGGGTGGCCGCGACACCGCTGACAAGCTGCGAAGCCACGCCCAGCGAACCGCGCGCGCCTGGTCGCTCGACGGGCAACCGCTCCTGGGCATTTCTGTCTTCGCAGTTCTCGACAGGCCGCTCGATGAGCTACTCCGCCGCCGGTTCGCCTCCTTCCGCACCATCTACCTGCCTACCGTGGCCCGGCTAGCTGACCACGGGTTCGAGTTGCTGCCCACCGCCCAGCGCCCGCACTTCACCGTGCGCCTTTGGCGCGCCGACGACCAGGAACTAGGGCAACTGCTGGCTGCCTGCGGATCTCCGCAGCCCAATCCCCAGTACGCTAGAAGCACGATCTGGCAAGAGGAGCGCTGAGATGTACCACGTGGACATCACCGCCGACCTCAACGACGAAGACGAGACGGGCTACGTCTGGACCTTCCTCGATGAGGCTCGCGATCCTGGCCAGATCATGCCGGGCGCCCTCGTCGTCGCCGGTGACGAGGAAGCCGCCGCCGTCTGCCAGGTGATCGACCTCGCGCCGGCAGGTGACGGCATGATCGTCCATCTCAGGCTCCTGCCAGGCCTGGTCGACGACTACCGCGCACTGGTCGAGCGGGCACTCGCCGGCTAAAGCAACCAGCCCGAATGTGGTGCCTGCAGGCGGATATGCGGCGTCCCATACGCGCCCCGCGCATGCAGCCCAGGCCGCGTTCCTGCTGGTAGCGGCTGTATGCGGGATTGCACTCCGGAGCCGTGTGCGCAGGTTTGAATCCTGCTGGGGGCGCTAAAATCGAATTGATACTCGAATCGAGTCCCTCAGAACCACGCGGCCTGACCTGGGCAGACGTCCGGCAGCGTCCGTTCTCCCCGCCCGTGCGCGCCCCAGGTGCGCCCCAGGACAAGTTGGCGCAACGACCTCTCCTGACGTCAGCGCCCTGACGGGCAACGACCATCAAGACCGCGTGCTCGCGCGGGCCTTGCCGCCCGGAGGCCGTCGGGGCGGGGTCGCCGCGGCGATGTGAGTTAGCGTGCACAGCCAGCGGCCATCGCGCCGCACGAACACATCCGCCGTCCACTCATCAGCGTCGAACCGCGGCCCCGGTAGTAAGCGATGCTGGTCACCCGGGGCCGTGACCACCGCAGTATCACCGTAGACCCGGACCCGGCTCACGCCGACAGAGACTATGCCCGAGTAAGTCAGCTCCCCAGACCGGATGACAGCCAGAAAGCGCTCTGCGGACGTAACCCCCGAATCGGAAACGAGCACCCAGTCATCCGCCATGAACTCAGCGATCCGCCCGGCGTCGTTGGACACGATCGCCCGCGCCCGGTACAGGGCCGTGCACTAACTCCTACGTCGGCGGGCTCTCAGTTGCTGATTGCGTGTTCTCGCACCGCCGGTGGGCCGGCACGCCGCCACGACTGTCAGCGCCCGCTCCCGGGCTGGAGGCCGGCTCGCCGGCCTGCTTGAGCAGCCGGCCGAGAGCATTGCGTGATCGGACGGTGTGCCGGTCTTCGGGCCCGAGAACGCGCTCGCGCCCGGCGACAACGCCTGTGAGCTCGCTGATGGCCGCCTTTGGGTCGCCGGATTTCTCGAGCCAGTAGGCGAGGTCCTCATGGGCGGCCAGCGTCTCCGGGTCGTCGGTCCCGAGCACCCGGTCACGGATGGTGAGGATGTCCCGGAGCTCGCTAATCGCGGCCGGGTATGAGTGCTCTTCGCCGCGGTAGTTCGCCAGGTTCGCTCGGGCATCCAGGGTTTCGGCGTGCTCGACACCCAGCACCCGCTGGCAGTCGGTGACGAGGGCCTCCGACTGCTCGATGGCGTCGTGCAAACGCCCGGCCTTGTACAGCCAGTAGGCCAGGTCTTTCCGAGTCAGCAGCGTCTCCTGGTCATCAGCGCCGAGGGCTTGCTCCTCGTCCGTGAGCAACTGTCCAAGGGCACTGACGGCGCTCTCCGCACTGTCGTTGGCTGCCATGAACCCGAGCGCGTGGCGGGTGACCAGGGTGCGACGGTCGGCAGTGCCGAACAGGCGTTCCTGATCGCGGACCAGTTCAAGGAGCTGGGGCCCTGCGTATCCTGTCAGATTGGACAGCCGCATGCTGTCGGCCCATTCATAGCGAAGGGCGAGATTCACGGGATCATCTTCGTCCAGCTGGTCCGCGCCCTGGACTGCCGCGCTGAGCAGCGTAACCGCCTCTTCCGGCCAGCCGGCCAGCTTCAGCAGCCGGCCGTCGGCGACAGTGATCGGCAACAGCGCGGCGGCACCAAGATGGCCGGCTGCAACGCGTGCCCGGGAGAGCAGCGCGCGGGCCGCGCCGAACTGGCCGATATCGGTCCGGTTGGAAGCGGCCTCGGTGAGCATTGAGCTTGTGCGCCGGGGATTGGCATCAAGTTCAATGGCGTGCTGGGAGGCTTCGAGCACGTGCGGCAGCAGCCGGTCGGTAAGGGCAGTCCGTGCCATGGGCGGCAATTGAGGCGAAGTGGCCAGCATCTGGTCAAGCAGGCTGACGGCGACAGCCACATGCTGGGCGGCGTCCGGTCCCAGATGCGCCCGGACAAATTCCGCGACCAGCGGGTGGACGCGCAGCCCGTCCTCGGTAAAAGTCAGCAATGAATAGGCCGTCAGGCCCCCCAGCGCATCATCCACGCTCAGCGGATCGCCCGCAGCCAGCATGGGCTGATCGTCGATTGCTGGCGAGTCGAGTATATCCCGCGGGATCGCGGCTGGAGCGAACCAGGCGAGGACCCCTAGCACGTCAGAGGCCAGCTCTCCGTGTGCGGCCACGACCTGGTCGAGCGAGGTGTGCAGGACGGCGGCGACGGTCTGGCCAGCGCCGGTCTGGTCGGCCGACAGGATCCGGTCCGTGCTTTGTGCCAGCAGCTTTCGGTAACGGGTAAAGGTGGTGCCCTTGTTCCGCAGGTATGCGCCCGCCTGTACGAGAGCCAGGGGCAGGCAGCCCAGAGCACGGGCCAGGTCCTCGCAATCGGTGCCGGGAGGCTGCCCGGCAGCTGCGGCGAGAAGCGCGATCGCAGCCGTCTCCGGGAGCACGTCGACGCGGTGCACAACCGGTGTGAGGCTTGACCACTCGGTGAAACGAGATGTCACGACGACGTGCCCGGCCGCAGCACGGGGGACAAGGCCATCGAGAGTCTTCGGTCCGGCAGCGTTGTCAAACACGACCAGCCACCGGTAGGGGCTGTTGCTGAGCCAGGTAACGAGCTGCCGGGCGTCGGCCTCGGCCTCGGCGCTTTCCGCGCGCGCCGTGACCTGACGGTATCTGGCGGCCATAGCGGCGATCAGAGCGGTCCGGTCGGCCGCAGAGAACCACCAGGCGATGTCGACATCGCGTATGACTTCGCAATGATCGCGGGCCCATCGCGCCGCCAGCGTGGTTTTGCCGATCCCACCCATCCCGGCGAGGATCTGCAGCGGGCCGCCCGTGTCCAGCGCTGCTAGGTCCTTCCCCCTGCCCTCGAACCGGGAAATCCCGGGCGGTAGGTCAACCGCCACCGCGCGGACGTTGGCATCCAGCGGGTCAGCTTGGGTCGTCTCTAGAGTCGCGGTCGCCCCTAGGAGGCTCACCACGCCCGGATCAGTGATGAAGGTCTCGGCCCGGAGGGCGCCAAGGCTTCCGGCGTACGCGCGTTCATCGGAAGTCACGACACCGACCAGGTAATCAGGGTGGTCAAGGTCATCGCCGCTGAAGACGGCCGCCCCGGACATACCCACCCATCCAGACTGGCCCACCTGCTCCTCGCGGGCATTGCGTGATGTCACCTGCAGCGCCAGGCGCCCAGCGGACGCCCCGGTCAGCGCCGACATCCGGCCCCACGCCTGCTCAGGCTGGCGCTGATGATCTTTGACCGAGGCGTGGGGGTAGCCCACCGCTGTCCAGCTGAAGGCGCCGGTGCCCGCTAGCCGGCCCCACCGCGGCGGCCTGGCGGCTGAGCCGCATGCCTGTGCCCGGATGAGCGCCACGTCATCCGCGCCTACCCATGCGACCGTGCCGTCCTGCCACCGCTGGGAGGCCCACTCGCACACCTGGACGGCAGTGCCGGCATGCGCCGTGCCTTCATCGGAAGCGCACACGACGTGGGCTGCGGTGAGGATGACACCAGGCGCGACCAGGTAGCCAGAACCCCAGCTGAACAGGCCGCCGCTGACGGGAAGCCGGACCATGACAATTTGCGTTGGTTCCATGGACCGGTCACGTGCCTACTCGGGACTCAGCTCTCGGATATGAATATCCTTCCCGGTATCCCGGTCAACTGGCGTCAGGGAGATCTTCACCCGATGCGTCGTGGCAGTAGATCGGGTGCCCTTGAAATCCGCCGATAGAACCCACGCCTGAATACCGACTCCCCCGCCCTTGCCCGTAGTAAAAGCTAGCTCGAACTCTAGCTCTACGGGTCCGGCGGTGAACGCGAGCTGGGACGACCGTCCCTGCTCGATTGCTAGCTGCAGCTCCGAGCGTACGACCTTGATTGCGGCGGCTAACCCGACGCCCGGTTCTTCATCGACCATGCCGGACACCCACCCTAACGAGCCGGATGCAAATGATCTCCCTTTGCACTGAGCAGGATTCTAACCTCCTATGCATCACGAGACACCCCGAACTCGCCTCGGAGCCTGAGCCGCTCGATTAAATCGATTGAGTGGCTGGCATGCGGTCGCCAGCAGGCTTGACGCGGTGATGGTTGGCTGACCTGCGACCGCTCGACACGAGCGCTCCCGCAGGCCGCCGACGGCTCCCATACACCCGGCCCGTAGTCAGCCACAGCCCTGGCTAGTCCCGCCGACTTCGCGGCTCGCCAGCGCCCGGTGCCGCTAGCGCAACACATATGGCCATCCGGATCATGCGCGCAACGGCGGCAGGCGGCGAAGCTGAGGACGACGATTCCGCGCGTCCCATACGCGCCCCGTGCATGAAGCCCAGGCCGCGTTCCTGCTGGTAGTGGCTGTATGCGGAATTGCACTCCGGAGCCGTGTGCGCAGGCTCGAATCCTGCTGGGGGCGCCAGAATCGAACACGCAAGCTAATCGCGTTTTTCAGCGGTACGCCACCTGGCCTGGGCTAACGTCCGGCATGATCCGCCCTTCCCCCGCCGTGCGCGTCCCAGGCACGTCCCAGGACCGGGCCGCGCAGCGATGTCTTCTGACGGTCAGTGCCCCGGCGGGCAACGACCATCAAGACCGTGCGCTCGCGTAGGCCCTCCGCGGCACGAACGGCCGTGAACCCCTGTTGCCTGGCCAGCGCAAAGCGACCCGGCAGCGGCCCTGGCAATCCTGAAATGCGACCTCTGGCATAGCGTCGGCTCCTGCCGCGATGACATCGGGGGACGAAGCAGACTGGGGGTAGCGGGTGACGGTCTCTTGGGCCGGCCTGCCGGCGGGGCCTGGCGGGGTTGCTGGCGTGATGCGTCAGAGGGGCCAGCTCTCCTTGCGGTAGCCCATGTCCCAGAACATCCACTCGTAGCGGCTGGTCGTGCGGAAGTGCCGGTGCACGCGCGCGCGCTCGGACGGCGCGAGGCCGGGGCCGAGGCTGTCGGTGGCGGCCAGGACTTCGCGGGCGATATCGCCGAATTCCTCGCCGCCGTAGGTGTCGATCCACCGCTGGTAACGGGGGTCGGGTGAGCCGCGGCGCAGCAGCTCCTTGCCGGCCTCCCAGTAGATCCAGTAGCACGGCAGCACGGCACCGACCCCTTCGGCGTACGATCCGCCGCGTACGGTCGCGAGCAGGTAGCTGGTGTAGGCGAGCGTCGTGGGCGCCGCCTCGGTCACGCCGGCCAAGGCGGGGTCGATGCCGAGGTCGGCCAGGAGTGAGTCGTGCAGCTTCGCCTCGACAGCGGCGCCCGCGGCGTGGCGGGCGAACATCTCGGTTCCCGCGGTGTCCGGCGCGCGGCTGGCCACGGCCGCGAGCGCCTCTGCGTATCGCTGCAGGTACAGCGCATCCTGCACCAGGTAGAACGTGAAAGTGTCCTGCGGCAGGCTGCCGTCGGCCAGCCCGGCGAGGAACGGGTGGGCCAGGATGGCGCCGTAGATGCCGGCGATCCCGTGCCACAACTCGCCGGTGAAGCGGTCACTCATGACGCTGCTCCCCCGCCACAGGGGTGCACCGGGCCGCCTGGGCCCGTCAAGGGCTCGCACAACGCGGCAACCCCGCCCGCGTCTCCCGCGCCGGCCCGCTGAAGGAACAGCCGGCCGAGATCCCCGGGTTCCGCCCCTCCGGCACGATCGTTGACGTGCGTCATGGCCATTACCTCCATGATGACCCGGTGCACAGCCCGGTCATCGTCCCGCCGGGCACTGACGTCGCCCGGCGAGCGGTCCCTGTTCCACGGGACGGCGGTAGCGCGGGCAGCCCGGACGAAGCCAGTTCCCCGGCTGGGCGATGTGCCCCACGCCGAGGCTTGCGGCTGCGCTCAGTCCATGCGGTTCGTGCTCACCATCCAGGCCGAGGTCACCGACCGGATGCTGATCCTCGGCGAATGGCATGTGCATACCAGCATGGCCGATTACGCCCGCCACTACAACGGTCGGAGACCCCGCTGAAGCCGACACCGCACCCGCCACGCCCGCGACCTGACAGCAGCCGGTGCAGCGCGGCCCAGCCATGCCTCCCCGCGGCTTGGCTGCCGGCGGGTCGCACATCATGACGGACAGGGCGCACGCTTGCTGTCACGTGGCGACACGGCCCGTTGCAGACGACGTCGAGGACATCTAAAAGCGGTGCAGGGGCATGGCGCTCGCGGAACCGCGGTCACGATCTACATGACCGCTGACCAGTACGACGACGTCTACCACATCTCCAGACCGAAGACCCGGCTTTCCGCACCGCCCTTGACCTGTTCGGCCTGCAGGTCGGTGCCGTGCACACCCAGCCTGACCTCAACATCGGCGAACCGGCAGCTGAGGGATGGAACGGCGCCGGCTACTACGTAGTGTCTGGTCCTGACGATCACCGCTCACTGGTGCACCATCGCGTCCAGCATGAGTTCTGCGGGGCCTGGCGGCTACCCGGGACGTGCCGACCGCCTGCAGGGCTGCGCGCCGTCGAGCGCTAATCTCACAGGAGCGAAGCATTTACCGGTGGTCGGCAATAGAGCCGTAGGTCCCAAAGTGGCCAATCCGTCTTTCGGCTGGTAACACAGGAGCACGGCGCCCGAATTAACGTCGTGTCGCTGTCAGCCTCAGCCCGGACGCCACGCTGCCGCGATTCTGAGCGTAGCCTGACGGATATGGCCGTCCGACCAGAGCGACGGGACGTCACACCGCTGCCGGATCTGCTGCACGGGCATTCCCTCGCCGGGCCGGTCCGGGAGCAGCGCCCCGTCTACCTCGACCTGCTGCCGCCGTGCAATGCCGGCTGCCCGGCCGGGGAGAACATCCAGGCGTGGCTGGCGCACGCCGAGGTCGGCCGCCATGAGCAGGCATGGCGGCAGCTGGTCGCCGACAATCCGATGCCGGCGATCCACGGGCGGGTCTGCT
>OCZT010004723.1_pt1 | contig 13669 bp, 8 predicted proteins | sample 1539031 | NCBI WGS metagenome assembly OCZT01 (sample SAMEA3539308, study PRJEB22396) | soil metagenome | biome: tundra; feature: field; material: soil | place: USA | collected 2010-05 | depth 0.15 m | reverse complement strand
TTTGCTTGGCGTCGGGAATGTAATTAAAGACGGTGAGCAGCCAGCCGGCGATTGCAGCGCCGATGCCCCATCCGGCCTTCTGAGCGAAAACCGCAGCGGAGAAACACAGCCCGGTCGCCCGGCGGCCGCTTTTCCACTCAGAATAATCGGCCGAATCCGCAATCATCGTCCACAGCAGAGGCACTGCGGGGGCATAGGCCATTTTGGCCAGAATGTTCAGAACATAAACCGTGATGAGGTCATTTGCGCCCGGCAGGTAGAGCGCAATGAAGCAGGCGCCGGAGATTAGGGAACTCGCAATGAATACATTCCGATTGCCGAATTTCCTGGCCAAGGGCTTGGAAAGGGGCAAGGCCACAATTAGCGCCACCGTGCCCACTACGTTAAACAACTGTACGTTCTCCTCTTTGCCGATGTAATACTTGAAGTAGTAGGCGATCGCGGCGTTTTGCATGGCGAACATGACAAAGGAAACGATTCCCACGATGGCCAAGATGATCCAAGGCCGGTTCCGAAACAGGTTCTTGAGGTCTTCCTTTAGGGAACTAGGCAGAGACGCCGAGGGCTGCACCCGTTCCTTGCAGGTTTTGAAGGTGATGAAGAAGAAGACCAAACTGAGAAGTCCAAACAGGACGAGGGTGTATTGAAAGCCAAGGGCCTTGTCGCCCCGGCCAAAGAATTTCGCCAGGGTTAGGGCCAGACCGGTCACGACAAACTGGCCGACAAAAGCGCAGATGAATCGGTAAGTGTTGAGGCCCGCTCTTTCGTAGGTATCGGAGGTCATCACTGCCGCCATAGACGAGTAAGGCAGATTGATGGCGGCATAGGCGGTCATCAGCAGCACATACGTAGCGCCCGCGTAGATGATCTTGCCGGTCTCGCCCAGGTTAGGGGTGGTAAATGTCAGAATGGCCAGAACCGCGTAGGGGATGGCGCCAAACAAAATGTAGGGACGGAATTTTCCCCACCGCGTATGCGTCCGGTCTGAGATGATGCCAATGACCGGGTCAATCCCCATATCCCAGAACCGGGCGACCAGCATGATCGTGCCGGCCGCGGCGGCAGGGATTTTATAGACATCCGTGTAGAAGAACAGCAGCCAGAAACCCACCATGTCCCACACGAAATGGGACGCGGTATCGCCCAGGCCGTATCCCAACTTCTCTTTGAAACCCAGAGTATCAGGAGTTGGTCTTGCTGAAGGCGTTCTGCCATTGGCGCCCCGGGTTTCGCCTGAGGATGGAGATTCGACGGATTTCATCTTTCAATAGTGTGCTTCGGATTGGCTCGAACCCTGGGTGGCGGTCCGCACTTTTTCGGCGGAGCCCTCCACATAGAATGGGATATTCGCGTGGGCGGCGTGGCCTTTGCCGTCGAAGACGTAGGCGAAGAGGCGATAGGCACCCGCCTTGTCCGGCGCCTTTAGAGTGACTTCGCTCTGCTTGGGGTCTGCGATCAGGCCCGCAAGTATCTTGGGTATGGATTCGACGTCACCGCCCACCTTGCGTTCGGTGCTTTCCTCCATAACCTCCCAGGAATAGGTGAGGGGATCCTGGTCGGGGTCGCTGGCCTGCACTTTGGCGTGATACGTCTGGCCCGGCTTCAATCGAACGTTCTGCAAGGCTGTCCTATCATCCAGCCAGGCTCCCTCAAGACGAGGGCTGCGGTTGGCGGGCCACGAACCGGTCCAGAAATAGTGCATCACATCGATCGGCGCGGTCTCTTCGCCGGACTTGAGGAACATGCCGTACCAAGTAGGTGTCCGTTCCTGTTTCTGGCCCCAAAAGAAAACGTAGGACCCGAGGCACAGCTTTTGGTCGGACTGGATCACTGCTTGAAAGCGCTTTTCGTAGAGATCGGCCTTGGTCGCGCTGTCGTTCTCGATCGGCGCTCCCCAGGCGGTCTTGCCGCATTCCCAGTGACCCGTCGCGCCCCATTCAGTGACAATATAAGGCTTGTCCCAGGCCGCTTCCGCCAGATACCGCGGCAAGTTGATGATGTCGCAATACATTTGGAAGCAGATGAAATCCAAGTCCGCCGCCTGGGCTTGGACCAGCTTTACGGTTTCCTTGTTGAAGCCGGCCAGCGTGGTGGTGGTCGGATGATTAGGGTCAATCTGATGGATCGCCTTCGAGAGGTCATTGACGGCAGTCCAGACCTTTGGATTCTTCTCGAAGTTGAGTTCGTTGCCGATGACCCAGATGATCAAGGCCGGATGGTCTTTATACTCCCTGACCTGGGCGATCAACGACGCAAACTGCCTAGCCACAGCGTTAGTGTTGTCGTAGTCGAAGCCGCGCCGTTCGTGGTCCACGTCCAAACCCATCGCGACATACAAACCGTTGGTCAAAGCCCGATCTAAAACCTGCTTTCCCGAATCGCGGCCGTTGTCGGTGCTCCAGGTGCGGAAGGAATTGCCACCGTGCTCCTTCAGCTTCTCGACAGAGCCCAATTCGATGCCGGCACCCTTGATGTAAAACGGCTTGCTGTCCACGTAGAGTTGAAAGCGCTCGGCACTCTTGCGGATTTCAACTTTCACCGGACCGCGGGTCCACTCAGGTTCGCCAGCGCGGCCCGAGCTGACGCAGCAAGCTAGCAAGCCGAGAACGACGGTCAGTGCGGGGATCCGCCACCCTGCTGTGGCTGATTGTCTATTTGTATTCATGGCTAAATTCAGAGTCTAATGCGCGGGCGGCACCAACTTGTTTCCTTTGCGCATCAGGATGCCTTCCAACTCCTCCAGGGTTTTGCCTTTGGTTTCGGGGATGAAAAGCAGAACGAAGATCAATGCTGCGGCGGCCATAAGACCGTATCCCAGGAAAGTGCCGGCGGTGCCGAAATGCGACAATTCCCAGGGAAAGATAAACGTAACGCTGGCGCTGATAGCCGAATTCCAGAAGCCGGCCACGGACATCGCCATGCCCCGGTATTGGTTGGGAAAGATCTCCGACAACAGCACCCACATCACCGGCCCCAGCGAAATGGCGAACGAAGCCACGAAGCCGATGATCGCAAATAGCACCAACGAGGCCCGGATGTTCAAACCCGCCTTGACCAGCGCATCGCGGTGGGGTTTGAGCCGTTCAGCGCCGAGTTTCTTTTCGAGGTCGGCCATGAATTCCTTATCCGTGCTGAAGGTGATCTTCTCCGAATTCTTCAAGTCGTTGATCAGCTCGCCTGGCACTTTGTTGTCCTGCAGCACGGCAAAAGACTCTTCAGTAAGTTGATAGCTGGAAGCGTGAAACGCCCAACTGCACGTCAGCAGCGACACTGCCATCCCCGTCGCGCCGATGGCCAGCAATGGCTTGCGGCCCAGTCGATCAACGAACCGGATCGCCACGAAGGTCATGCCCAGGTTGACCAAGCCGACCAGCACGGCCTGTTTGAAGGCGGCGTTGGTGCCCCCTCCCGCCTGGGCGAAAATGGTGGGCAGATAATAGAAGATGGCGTTAATGCCGGTGATCTGTTGAAAGAACGCGATTACCAGTGCGATGAACATTACGAAGCTCATTCTCCGGCTGAGGAGCGCGCTTACACCCACGCTGGGACTTCTTTCGGCGAAGCTTTGCTGGATGTTGCGCATTTCCTGCTCCGCCTCTTCCGTGCCGCATGCCTTGGCTAGGATCGTTCTCGCTCGCTCAGGCTGCCCTTTGCCAAACAGCCAGCGCGGGCTTTCGGGGACAGCAAAAAGCAGGAAGAAATAGAGCACGGCCGGAACGGCATCCATCCCCAGCATCCAGCGCCAGTTATTAGGCCCCACGTTCAGGAGAAAGTAGTTCGAGAAAAAGGACGCCGAGATGCCGAGCACGATCATCAACTGATTGAGCGAGACCATGCTCCCGCGCAACTGCGGGGGCGAGATTTCCGCGATGTAAACCGGCGCAATCAGAATGGCGCCGCCGACCGCCACTCCGCCCAGAATTCGGGAAAAGACAAACAGGGCGAAGTTAGTGGTAAGCGCGGAGAGCAGGGCAGAGCCGGTAAAGAAGACCGCCGTGGTGATTAGAACCTTCTTGCGTCCAAACCGGTCGCTAAAGAATCCCGCCGCGGCAGTGCCGCCCAGGACGCCCCAGCCAAGACAACTCACCGCCAGGCCAAGCAGGAAATCGCCGCGGTCACCGCGCAAATCAAAGTACTTCTGGATGAACGGCACGGCACCGGAGATGACGGTAGCGTCGAACCCCCAAACAAAGCCCCCCAGCGCAACAATCAGGGCCACCCAGATCATGTACGGATTGCCACGGTTCATATAGTTCTCCGTTGGTCAGCGTCGCAGGAGCCGAGTCCTGAACCGCCTTGATTGAAGATTAGTACGCCGCGAACTCGTTCGGCAATCCCTAACCGGCACATTGGCCTGCAAATCATGCACGGTGTAGTACATATTACTACATAGCGAGTCAACAACAATATCTCAAAGATACTCGCTGCGAGTGGGTCTGAACTCTCGCAGACAGAACCTGGCTTGGATACCAAGCCTGTTGCATGGCTCCGCTGGATAGGCGCGCAAAGGCTCTCGAAGCAATTGGAGACGTCGCGCGGCCATTTATTAGAAACACTTTGCGGAGCTATATTCAATTTAAGAAAATTACCTGTAAATATACTGTTGACGCCTTAGCGGGAATGTAATATATACCACTACAGTAAGCATCAGCATTGTAATGAATACACAAGCAACAGCGTGTGCAATTCCCTCACAAGGGCGGCTATTCCCGCGATTATCGAGGCGGCATGGCAATGGAGGGGCCAATGAGGCGCGGATCTATCGCCTCGCGGGGTTCACTCTGATCGAACTGCTGGTGGTCATCGCCATCATCGCCATACTGGCGGCATTGCTTTTGCCGGCACTGAGCAAAGCCAAATCCAAGGCTCAGGGGATAAGCTGTGTCAACAACCTCAGGCAGCTCCAAATGGGTTGGTTCATGTATTCCGGCGACAACAACGATAAGCTGGTTCGAGTGGGTGGCCTGGCAGAGCTGGTGACCGACCCCGCCGATCCCGCCGCGCAACCCGGCGGCGCCAAGAGCCAGTGGGTCCTGAGCCGGGTCGATCAGATGCCCTCGCGGACCAACACGGCCATGCTCCAAGGCGGCTTGCTCTATGCCTACGTCAACAGTCTTGGGATTTACAAGTGCCCAGCGGATAAGACGGTGATTAGTGGCGCCCTCAGCGTCCGCAGCATGTCGGCAAACTGCTGGATGAACCCCATCGACAGTTGGAACGATTATGGCGGGGGCCACCCCGGCAAAGTGCGGGAATTCCGGAAGCAGACCGACATTACCAGCCCAGGCCCGGCGATGGCGTTTGTGTTCATCGACGAGAACCCGTGGGGGATCGACGACGGCTTCTTTGTCTGCGACCCGCTCAAGCCGGTGTGGGTCAATATTCCGGCCAGTTACCACAATGGGGCAGGGGGTTTGTCGTTTGCGGATGGCCATGCTGAGATCAAAAAGTGGAAGGATACCCACGTGCTGGGGTGCAGTGCGACGCCGCCGCTGGGGGTGCAGCAGGATGCCAACACCGGGAACCTCTTTTGGCTTCAGGACCGAAGCTCCTCCGTGCCCTGATTATTAACCAATGTTTTCGTCACCATTTGCATGGCTGGAACGTCATTCAAACCAGATTGCGGTCTTCGCCGGGCGGCGACAGCGGAAGATTTGTAAAGTAATGCCGACATTTAACTCTCGTTAAGAAACAAAGAAAGTAAAAGACCTATGGAACCATCCAAATACTCCCCTCAACCCAAGTTTGAGTTTTGCCGAGACTCGACTCATCGGAACGGGCTGACCAGCCTGTCATGCCTGCTAATGGCCTCCGTTGCCATCCTGGCGTTCTCCGCGACCTCCGCGAGCGCCTTAACCAACTTTCTGGCCAATCCAGGGTTCGAGCTGGGCACGAGCGGTTGGACGATCGTCCCGCCGTGGACGTGGAATGGGCCCAGCTATGCCGTTCAAGACACGAACCAGCTCGTTAATACCAGCCCGACGGTTCACGTCGCAGTTCACGGTGGCACCAATGCCTTTAAGGTCTGGGGCTATTTTCAGACTTATGGTACCACTCCGGGCGCCATGCAGACGCTTCCTGCCGCGGCCAGTTCCCAATGGTCATCCGATGGTTGGGTTTCGACCCAAGTCCCTGACAACATGAAGGTGAACGGCGCAGGCGTAGGCAGCAGGTGCTACTTGCAGATGCTGTTCCTGGATGCGACAACGAATTACCAAGCCCCGTTAGCTACCTACACATCGGCGGGCATAGACACCACTTCCGCAACCGGCACCTGGCTTTACCAGCAGGTAACCGATGGCGCGGGCGGCACAAACCTTACCGCGCCGCCGGGCACCGCCTTTGTGCGCCTTGAAATCATTTTCGCTCAACCCGCCCCCAGCGGCGGCATCTACGCCGGCGGGTCGGCCTACTGGGATGACGTGACGCTGTTCAAGACTTCGAGGCCCGATCCGGAAATCACCGTTCAGCCGGTGCCGGTGACGCAGGTTTATGGCCAGACCGCCACCTTCTCCGTGGTCGCCGATGGCCTGACGGCTTTGTCTTATAAATGGCAGAAGGACGGCGCCGACATAACCGACCCCAACGCGCATGGCGCTACCACATCCACTTTGACGCTGTCGAACGTTAACGTGGGGATGATGGGCTACTATAATGTGACCGTGACCGACCAGGCTGGGCCGCTTACCAGCGATCCAGCCTACCTCACGGTGACCGATCCGGGGATTATCTCGATCACCCCGCCGTTGGGCCAAACCAAGACGGTGGGCGAATCCGCCTCGATCACTGTGGCTGCCGCGGGCTCGTCAGCGCTGAGCTACACCTGGATGAAGGACGGGGCTCTGCTGTCCGACGATGGCCATATTTCCGGCGTCTCGACCTCGACGCTGAACATCGCGAGCCTGGTGATGGGAGACACTGGTAACTATAGCGTGCTGGTTAATGGCGGGGTGGTTAACGCGGCCAGCGGTTTGAAGGTGGTGTCCGCCTCGCAATTGGCGACCAATCTCCTGGTCAATCCCGGCTTCGAGGACGGAGTGTTGGCGGAGCCCTGGGAGAATTCCTGGGTCAAGTTCAACGGACTGATTCTCCAAACGACCAACGATTTCTACTACTTGAGCGCGACGCCGGTATCAGTCTATGACGGCAACTATGTGGGCGATGTCTATGGGTCTGACGCGGACGACGGCGTTTACCAAAACGTGCCGGTCACCGCCGGGGCAACCTATCACGCCGGTGGCATGTTTTACATGTCACAATACGCCACCGTCAACGGGCCGGTTACCATCACGCTGCAGATCATGTTCAAGGATGCGGGTGGCAACACGATCGCGACGTTCTCGGCGCCCGCCGTCAGCACCAACGGTTTCGCGGCGGACACCTGGACTTCCCTGCAAGTCACCAACGCGACCGGCAGCACCAACCTCGTGGCGCCGGCGGGCGCCGCTTCGGCCACGTGCCAGGTTTATGAGTACAATTGGTCATACGCTGGGGGCACCGTTTATTTTGATGACTTGTACCTGACGCGCGCCAGCCTGCCTGCTCCCACGGCGGTCACCCTTGCCGCGTCAGCCGTTAGCGGGCTGATGAACCTGTCGTTCCCGACCACCAGCGGCGTTACCTACGAGGTCCTTTACGCGGACAGCCTCAACAGCCCAAGCACCTGGCATACGAATAAGACCATCGCCGGCGATGGCACGGTGAAGGGCATCTCCGATCCCATCGGCACGACCAGGCGGTTCTATCGTGTCCTGGAGCATTATTGAGCGGAAGACACGCGGCAACGCTTTCGCCCTGAAGGCAGGCGTTGCCGCGCTTTGTTTGATCGGCTTGGCAGATGCCGAGGCACAACCGCAACGGCTGAATCTGGCGAAGTTGCAGAGTGCCGTGTCTGATTCCGCGGCACCCGGAAGCCCGGCATTGCTGGTCACGGACGGTGTCGTGGGTAACGCCAATTGGGTGAGCCGCGGGCCCGGGCCGCACTGGCTGACGATCACACTGCCCGTGGCGGTGCAGCTTGGGAGCGCGCAGCTCTTCCTGGGCAATGACGATACCTCGCCGGTCGCGAACTTCTCGCTGCAGTCCTTCAACAGCAATGCCTGGACGACAATTCCCGGCGCGAGCTTCAGCGGCAACAGTGCGACCGTGCTCAACGTCGTGTTCAGCACGCCGGTCACCACCTCGCAGGTTCGCTTCTATAGCACAGATTCCACCGTCACCGTGCGGGAGATCGCCCTTTATGGGACTAATGGCCCATCGGGTTACCCCATCGGCTCGGACGTGAGCCTGAACCTGGGCAAGCAGTGCCCGGTCATCGCTAGCTCCGTGGCCGGCACGAATTACGCGCAGCTCGCGGTGGATGGCTACGCCGGAACCAACAGCGGCTGGCAAACGGCCAACGTCAACGGGTCGCACACACTCGAAGTGGATTTCCCTGTGGCCTCGCGCATCGGCAGCGCGCACGTCTATTCCGGCTCGGCGACCTACCCCGCCATTTCAGGCTTCACCCTGAACTACTGGACCGGCAGCGCCTGGGCGGCCATCCCGGGCGCGACGGTGAGCGGCAACACGCAAAGGCAACTGGTTGTCGCGTTCACATCGCCAGTCTCGACCACCAAGGTGCAGCTTTCCATCCCCGGCAACGGCACTCAGTTTGTGCGGGAGTTGGCCGTCTTCCCAGCCGGCACGGGTATCACCAGTTATCCACTCTGGACCGATGTGGTGAGCAACGAGCCGCCCGCCACGCAGTGGGAAACTTACGGAGACGGCTTCTGGAGTCTCCTCAATTGCGCCAACTCCAACGCGCTCGTGGTCAGCGCGACCGGCGCCAGTCTGGCCACGCCAAACGCGGCGGACAGGGCTCAGCAGTTTCAAATCCTCTATAACATTGATAGCGACACCTTCCGGTTGCGCCGCCGCTCGACCTGGCAGTGCATCGCGGTGCAGAACGCCGCCAACGCACCGGGCGCGGCGGTGGTCGAGGAACCGGTGTACTGCGCCATGCCGCACGAACTATGGCGCCTCCAGAACCTGGGCGAGGGCTACTACCGCGTGGTCAATGTGTGGAATGGCCTGGCCTTGCAGACCGATGGCCAGACCCCGGCGACGGTCACGCTGGCTGCTCCCTCGGCGGACACCCGTCAGCAGTGGCAGCCCAGCTTGCGGGCCATCTATCCCAAGAAGGGCGTCGCCGGCAACGAAGCAAACTGGGCGAGGTTCGGCGCAAGCTGGGATTACAACTGGAGCCGCAATCCGAGCATGCCTTCACCGGCGCAGGTGATCTTTTTGCCCCAGCAATGGAACGGCGCAGCCGTAAGTTCGCTATCGCAGTATGCTCCGGGCTGGCACATCAATCCCAAGCCAATGGCCTTGCTCGGCTTCAACGAGCCGGACCAATCCGGCCAGGCCAATATGACCACTGCGAGCGCCATCTCCCTTTGGCCTCAACTCCAGGCTGCCAACGTCCCGCTGGTCGGTCCGGCGACCTCTTGGCCCCTGACCGCATGGATGACCAATTTCTGGAGCCTGGCCAACAGCGCCAGCTATCGCATCGACGAAAGCGGCTTCCATTGGTACTCGTATCCTTCCGTCGATACCCTTATGGGCAATTTGCAGAGCGTCTATAACGCCTGGGGCCGGCCCATCTGGATAACCGAGTTCGGTGCGGCTTTCAGCAGCGGCACCTGGACGGAGGAGATGAACTACAACTTCCTGGCTGAGTTTCTCTGGCGCGCCGAGGGCCTGGCATGCCTGCGCCGGTATGGCGTTTTCTGCTTCAACCAGGATCCTCCGACGAACACCTGGGACCAGACCTCTCCCATCAGCGGCGTGTTCAGAAGTGACGGCATCACCTTCACCGCGTTTGGCGAGCTATACGCCGCCTGGGATGGAGATTGCACCATCCGCACGAACACGCCCTACATCCTCCACAACAAAGGCGCTTGCTACCGTATCAGCAACACCAGCGTGGCCTCGCCCACCATTGCGAACATCCGCACTAACGACCTCACGGTGCAGTGGCAATTGCTGCCCGCGCCCACGGCCAATCGCTGTTATATCGTTTCGCTGGCGGACGGCCGGCCCTTGAGTTGGAATGGCGGCGCATTGACCCTGGCCGCCGTGGGCACCACCGGCCCGGCTGTCGAATGGACCTATACGGCCAATGTCAACGGTTACTTCTTCATTGATAGCCCCGCCACCGCGCAGCGGCTTTGCCTTAACCGCTCCAACGACGGCACCGGCAAGCCTGTCTCGATCAATCTGACAATGGTCGCCGCTGGAACGGTGAACGACAATACGCGCTGGCGGTTCATCAAGCCTTATCAGCCTGTGCCGCTCGGTTTGAGCGCTGTGCCGGCCAACCGGCAGGCCGTATTGAGCTGGAACGCCGTCCCGGGCGCCATCAGCTATAATCTCAAGCGAGCGACAGTCAGCGGTGGGCCTTACACGACGATCACCACGGGCGTGACCGCCACGAACTATACGAACACCGGCTTGGTCAATAACACGATTTATTACTATGTGGTGTCCGCCGTCCTTGCCACTGTGGAAACCGCTAACTCCGCTGAAGCCGCGGTGATCCCTGGCGGCGTGGCGGTAAACGCGGGCGGCAGCGTCGCCGGTTGGTTTGGCGCCGACGCGGGCTTCTCCGGCGGGGCGGCTTCGTCCACGACCTCCACGATTGACCTGAGCTGCCTGATCAGTCCCGCGCCCCAGGCCGTCTATCAAAGCAACCGTTACGGGAGCTCCTCTTATACCATCACCAACTTGACGCCCAACGCCACTTATTGGGTCAGATTGCACTTCGCCGAGAGTTATTGGACCGCCTCCGGCAAGCGGGTCTTCAACGTATCCGTCAACGGCGCCAGCGTGCTCAATAGCTTTGACATATTTGCCGCTGCTGGGGCGCAGAACAAAGCGACCATCCGGGAGTTCTACGTGTCCGCCAACAGCAGCGGCCAGATGGTCATCCAGTTCACCACGGTAACCGATAATGCCCAGATCAACGGCATCGAAGTGCTGCAGCCCAGCCCGCTGATTCCCGCGGGACTCTGGGCCGCGGGGGACAAAGGCGAGGTGTGGCTGAGTTGGCCCGCATCCGCCGGCGCCGTGAGCTACAACGTCTATCGCTCCACCACCAGCGGCGGGCCTTACAGCATGGTATCAACTCCCGGCGCAATCACGAACACGGCCTTCACGGATTTCGCGGTGTCCGGCGGCACCCTATATTATTATGTGGTGACGGCCATGAATCCGTTCGGCGAGAGTGGCCGTTCCTCCGAGGCCGCGGCCACGACGAAGGTGACAGTCAATCCGCTGGTAATGATATCGCTGCGCCCTTCCACCAATGGCTTCAGCCTCGTCTGGCCGGGGGGAACACTCCAATCCGCGACGAATCTAAGCGGCGATTGGATTGATCTGCCCCAGGCGGCATCCCCGTACCCGGTAACCCCGTCCGAGGCGCAGCGGTTCTACCGTATCAACCTGCAATGATGGCCGTGAATTCTAGCCCGAACACTTCATACCCGCGTAGCCGCCGACGTGAGTCGGCGCCATTGTGAGTGCCTAAAGAATGCGCCGACTCACGTCGGCGGCTACAGGGTGTTGGGGATTCGTGCGAGGTGTGAACTATCCGGGCTAGCCGTCGCTCGCCCACTTTCCAAACCCGCCCGAGCACGGGAAAGTTGCCGGGGCGCATCTTGGAGGGACCACCACGGCATAGGAGCGCGGCCTTCAGGCTGCAGAAACACGGGATTACCCTGCGGCGCCAGCAAATGTCTGCGCTCTGCTCAAGTTTCACCTTTCTGCAGCCCAAAGGCCGCGCTCCTTTGCCGGTGAGACCATCCCGCTACTTGGTGGTACCTTCAAGATGCGCCCAAGCTGCCGGACTATGGCCGGTATTGGTGCGCCAATACTCTGGCTGCCACCCACAGTAGCCGTAACCGAGGAAAAGCGGGCAGGCAGCCGCAAAGCTGCCTGCCCGATGAAAAGCTACCCGCCGACGTGGTTGGCCATGCCTGCGGGCGAGCTGCGAGTGATTACGCGGCTGCCGGGACGACTGCCGCGAAGGTCAGCGGCACGTCTTCCCAGCCGTTAACGAACTGGTTGACGCGAACGAAGACCTTCGTGCCCACGGGCGGCACGCCATAGCGGGCCGTGTACAGGTTGGTGATGTCGGCCGAGCCCCCCACGGCGGCAGGACAGGTGCCGAGCACCCGGAAGTCATTGAACTTCTCAAAGCCCTGGCTGACCGCCTTCGAGCCGCGCACGATGGTGTTCTCGCCCGGGTCACCGAGGCAGGTCAGCTTCAGCGTGACCGCGCCACCAGCATTGGTGATGACGAGACCCTGCGGTGCCAGGTCGGGGAACATCGGACGAGCCGGCGGCGCATCCACCTGGTCCTGGCCGAACTTCGAGAGCGTGAGATTGATCTTGTTGAACAACTGCTGGCCCGTCAGCGGGCCACTGCCCAGACGGCTGGCGCTTTGGACGCCACTGGCCGCGGCGCGCCAGGCAGCCCGTTCGGACTCCTCGAGCGAGCGCCAGCGCGCGCTCACGCGCGTGAGGATGGCACGAACGCTCATCTGCGCCGGGGTCTGCGGGTTGGCCGGGATGACGAAGGCACGGCTGATTTGGCCGTACCGGCCATTCTGCGACACGTTTAGGCCGCGTTTACCTGATTGTGGGATGTCTAATATTTTCATACGTTACTTGCTTTCTTTTGTTGTTTTGTTTGTTGTTGTGAAATGACGCGCGTGGCCCCGCGAGGGCCGACGAAACTGCGCGCGCCAAAAGTGTCTTCAGCATTACTTCCTTGTTCGCTCGTCCAACCGGGCAAGGCCGGATTCGACCGCATTGATGCGCGTGGCCTGCCGGTCCAGGCCGGTCAGCAGTTCCCGGTGATTGGCGTCCAGCTTCTCGAGGATAGCCAGGTGGTTGGCGTGCAGGCGTTCCCGGGTAGCCATCATCTCAGCGTAGAAGTCCGCCCGGCTTACCGGCTCAGGCTTGCCGCCGGATTTAGGGCCGAGGAGCTTTTTCAGGAGGAGGAATGCCGACCCAACTGCGCCGGCAACCGCCGCCCACCCCTCGCCGGAGATGGTGCGAGGACTAGTGACTTGAGACTGCAGGCTTGTGTTCATGGTGCGTGAAACGTGAGGTGTGATGCGTGATGCGTGGTCGATGATCTGCCATTTGCGATTTGCTATTGGCAATTGGGTTGCGTGAAACGTGATTAAGAGCTGCTGTCGGGAGTCCCGGTTTGTGGATTTGCGGTGCTGGCGGCAACCAGTCCGCGCAACTGACCATGCCGATGCGCCAGGAACCAGCCGCCGACGGCCAGCGCGACACCGCCCAGAATCAGCAGCTCATTGCCGACTATGAGGCTGGGCAAAACCATGAGGGCCAGACCGCCGAGCATGAGCGCCGCGCTGGTCGTCACGCTGGCGATGACCACCTTCAGGGGCGGCCAAACGAGCGACGCGAGGCCGAACACGAATAGCCCAACGCCCACCCAGACAAGGCCCTTGAGGCTCGCAAGCTTGGCGCCCAGTTCCCGGGCGGTGTCCTTCTGCGCCGCCCCCAGTTCGGTGCGAGCGTGAGTTTCTTCCCGCTCCACCACGGGCATGGGAGCGCTGAGGATGAGTGCAGTTGATGGTTGAGAGTTGATAGT
>OCZT010004722.1_pt1 | contig 13671 bp, 15 predicted proteins | sample 1539031 | NCBI WGS metagenome assembly OCZT01 (sample SAMEA3539308, study PRJEB22396) | soil metagenome | biome: tundra; feature: field; material: soil | place: USA | collected 2010-05 | depth 0.15 m | reverse complement strand
ACCCGCAACCAAAAGGTTGCAGCTAGACGAATTCCTTGACATAGGAGCTTCTAAGCTGTAGGCGATCGGTGGGGATCCACGACCGCGCAGTCAATGCATCTCGGCAGGCCGCGGCGGCGGCGGGCCCGTCTCAATCGCGGAAGGTCTTACGGGCGCGGAAGAAGCTCTGACCTGGGATAGGGTTGGCGGTGCCTAACGCGACGTGTCGAGCGAGTCATGCCGTCGAATCCCACTACCACGGCCGGCATAGAAGCGGTCGACTATGAGTACGTCCAGTCGTGCGGTGCCCACGGCGTTCACGCCCACGGCCAGTTTGACGCGTTCGTGGGGTCCCAACGCGAGATCTGGATCGGTAGCGACGGCTCCGGTCTGATCCGGGAGACCAGCGGCCCGGCCAGTTTCTTCACCGAGGACGGCCGGGCGCGTTGGGAAGCTGCCGGCAGCCGGGAGCTGACCCACGGCCCGAGCGTTGACCTGTTCGCGCCTGGCTGCCTGCCTGGATCGCGCGCCAGACGCGCCCGGCTGCAGCGCCATCCCGATGGGCGCAAAGCCGCTCTCAGTGCCCGCTCGCCCCTGACGCTGCACACCGTGCAGGAGCTGTTGGGAGAGGCGCTGGTTCGCGCCAAGAGCACCAGTCTTGCTCACCGAGTGCAGGCTGCCGCTTTCCGTGCCGGTGCTTGCTGCCGATCGGGATGTGGGTCGTGCTCTGCGCGGACGTGCATGAGGACGAACTGCATCTGGCGAATCGAAGGCGCGGTCTCCGGTCCTGTCACCACCATGCTCTTGCCGTGCGAGGTGTCCTGATTGCCCCGGTCTGTTTGCCGCGAGCGCGCCGGACCGAAGCCCGGCGTGGGATCTCACGACTCGCGTGCGTGTGTGCTGCGCGGTCTAGCGATCCCAGTCTCATAGGCGAGCACTACGGCCTGGACGCGGTCGCGCAGGCCAAGTTTTGACAGTACCCGAGCCACGTGGGTCTTGACGGTCGCGTCCGATACGACGAGCTCGTGAGCAATTTCGGAGTTGGACAGCCCTCGGGCGATCAGACCCAGGACCTCGAGCTCTCGGTGGGTCAGCTCGGCCAGCGCGGGGGGCGGCTCTGGAGCGGGGGTTCGCTCCCGCAGGAAGGTTTCGATCAGCCGTCGGGTCACGGTCGGTGCGAGCAGCGATTCGCCTTCGGCGATCACGCGGATCCCTGCGACGAGCTGCTCTGGTGGCGCGTCCTTGAGCAGGAATCCGCTGGCGCCGGCGCTGAGCGCGTCGTAGACGTATTCGTCGAGGTCGAAGGTGGTGAGCATCAGCACTCGGGGCCGGCCGGCCGTGCCCGCGGCGATGATTCGCCGCGTCGCTTCGAGTCCGTCCATGCGCGGCATCCGGATGTCCATGAGCACGGCATCCGGGCGGCATCGACGCGCAGCCTCGACTGCGTCGACGCCATCCTTGGCCTCGGCGAGGACGCGGAAGTCAGGCTCTGCTTCGAGGATCATCCGAAAGCCGGCGCGGACGAGCGCCTGGTCGTCGGCGATCAGGATCGAGGTGCTCACGTGCTCAGCGTCCCCTCGAGCGGCAGTCGGCATCGGACGGTGAACTCGTCGCGCTCGGCGGGTAGGACGTCGAGCTTGCCGCCGTACAGCTCGACACGCAGTCACCGTTCGCATGCTGTCACCGACGCCGGGCAGCGGGACCTCGCCGCGGATCTCCAGCTCGAGCTGGCGCGGCTCGTAGCGGACCGTCGCGTTCGCCTGCCGGCACCGCGAAGCGGCAGCGGTCTCCAGCGCGGTCTCGATCACCCGGTAGCCGACGAGGTCGATCCCAGGCGTCAGCGCGATCGGATCGCCTTCAACGTGCAGCCCGCACACGAGCCCTGCGTCGCCGAGGCTGCTGGCGAGTTCGGGTAGCTGGTCAAGGCCCGGTTGTGGCGTGAGCGCGCGCGGGTCGTCGTCTTTGCGCAGCAGCCCGAGCAGGCGGCGCATCTCCGCGAGTGCGTCGCGGCCGATCTGCTCGACGTTCAGGATCGATTCGCGCGCGCGATCGGGCTCTGTGCCGAGCAGCCGCCGGGCGCCGCCGGCCTGCACGACCATCACGCTGACGCTGTGGGCGATGATGTCCTGCAGCTCCCGGCCGATCATCAGGCGCTCCTGCGTGACGGCCGCGCGCTCGCGCTCGGCGCGCTCCGCCGCCGCCTGGGCCGCGAGCGCTGCGAACGCGTCAGCTCGGCGAGTTCGCTCGTAAACCAAGCGGCCGAGCGCCCACGGTACGAGGAACAGGAGCATCAGCGTCGCGAATCCGGAGAACCCACCACCGCTCACGCCGGTCACGTAGGACTCGATCAGCTGGTCGGCGATCAGCAGGCCCGCCGCGCCGCCGATCGCGGCGAAGCTGCGCCGGCGGGCAAGCCAGGCGCCCGCGCCATAGCTGCACAGCATCAGCGGGATGACGGCGCTGCTGCTGGGAAGGTTGAACAGCTGCCCATCGAAGGCGTCCTGCAGCAGTCCCGTAGCGGTGCAGGCGATCACGGCAGCGGCCGGCCACCGGCACCGAACCGCGACCGGCGCCGCGAACGGGATCGCGAAGATCGCCGTCGCGAGCCGGTCGGGCAGATCGCGCCCGAGCGCCGCCTCGAGCATCAGGTCGACCATGAGCGCAACCGCGATCACGAAGTCGACCCGGGCGAGATCGATCCGCGAAAGATCAAACCGGGAGGCGAGCCCGATCCGGCGGCTGATCCAGTCGCGGCCGGCCGGCCGGCCGCCGCGGCGCCTCGACGCGCTCACGTCACGCTCCCCGCTATCAACGGGATTGAGGCGCGCACGAAGAAGCCGCCGTCGGGGACGGACCCTGCCTCGACCGAACCGCCGTGCAGGGCGGTGCGCTCGCGCATCCCGGCGATCCCGTGCCCCGATGACCCACCGACCGGCGCGCCGCCGCCGCGGGCATCAACGCGTCCCTCGTCGCTCACCCGCAACTCGAGCGTGTCCTCACACCACCGTAGATACACCTCCGCTCGTGTCGGCCCGGCGTGCTTGAGCGTATTCATCAGCGCCTCCTGGACTACCCGATAAGCGCACAGGCTCAGCCCCTGCGAGACCGCGACCGGGTCTCCGTCGACCCGGATCAATGCCTGCAGACCGGCCGCGCGGGTGCTCGACACCAGCTCGGGGAGGTCCTCGAGACCCGGCTGCGGCGCGAGCGCCCGTAGATCCTGGCCATCGGCGAGCACCCCGAGCAGCCGTCGCATCTCCGCTAGCGCCTCGCGTCCCGCGCGCTCCACCGAGCGCAGCGAGCTCTCCGCCCGCGACGGGTCCTGATCCATCACGGTCCGCGCTCCCGCGGCCTGGATCACCATCACCGAGACGCTGTGAGCGATCACGTCATGAATCTCCCGCGCGAGCCGCACCCGCTCCCCGAGCGCGGCCGTGCGCACGTGCAGCTCGCGTTCTGAGTCCAGCCGCTCCGCCTGCTCGCGCTCGGCGTGCTCGCGCGCCAGCGCGAGGCGACGCGAGCGCCCGACGATAAACGGGAGCAGGACGAACGCCACATCGCCGAACACCGCCGCCAGCAGGCTCGAACTCACCAGCGTGATCGCCCCACCAAGCACCAAGCTGATCCCCAACCCGAGCCACGCGCGCTGCCCCTCCAGAAACGCCCCGCTCCCGTAGAACAAGAGCAGCATTCCGAGCAGCCCGGCCGCACCGCCCTGGCCCACCGCCTGGTCACCGATCAGCACGCGCTTGCAGACGAACGCCACGCACGCCAGCAACAAGGCCTGAAGCATCCAGCGGCGGCGCATCACGATCGCTCCCGCGATCGCCAGGCCCGTCAGCGCCTGCACAAGGCGCACCTGGGGATGCGCCTCGACGAGGATCTGGACCCCGAACCAGACCAGGAAGCCCGCAGCAAACAGAACGTCCACCTGCACAGGATCAAGCCCGCGCATCCAACCGATGGTGTTCCGAGCCCGTGGGATCACACCGCGCAAACTACCGCCACGCGAACCACACCGCGTCATCAATCGGGACGATCCGCGGTCATCCTCGAGAACGATCAACGGCCCCTTACAACCGTGCCGAAATCATCCCTCAGAACGACCCCAAATCACGACTGCGGCCGACGACAGCGCACCCGATCCACGAGAGCCTTGCCGCACCAAACCGACCGCCGGCAACACCGGCAAGGAAAGAGAGAACACAAGTGCGCAAACTCATCCTCGCTGTCGCGACAACCGTCGCCGCCTCCATCGCGCCGATCCTCATGATCGCCACCGGCGCGAGCGCAACCACCCCGAGGGAAAGCTTCTCGTTCGCCGACACGTCGACCGGCGACGGACCGCCCGCCTATAGCGTGATCGCGACCGGCGCCTTCGTCGCCGGTGGCACCGCCACGCAAGAGAGCAAGGGGGTGCCGCTGACGCTACGCTTCCCCGCGGGCACGATCACGCTGCACACTGCCAAGCGCCACAAAACGCTCAGCAAGAGCCAAACCGCCACGGCCTGCCTCCAGACACAAACCGCGTCAGGCGCCTACACGATCACCGGTGGCACCGGCGCCTACCGAGGCATCAGCGGATCGGGCCGGTCGACCATCCACAACACATTCGTCGAACGGGTCGTCAACGGAGACTGCTCGAATGCGTTCACCGCCGTTCAGAGCTTCGTCACCGCGAGCGGCCCCGTCTCGCTTCCATAAATACCGCGGGCCAGCGGGCGGCCAGAGACGGTCGCCCGCCGATCTTCTCCACCGGTCGCGGGAATCGGACAATGCGCCGGCACCGAAAGCGGCAGCCTGCGCCCTATGAGCAAGACTGGTGCTCTTGGCGCGATGCGGCAGCGCGTCTCAAATGCGGATCGACTACCGAGCGCTCCGAGCGTCCGATCAGCGCGCCCGGATGCGGCCGCGACCGCGTCGCAGATCCCATTGCTGACTGCGACCCGGGCGATAGGGTCGGCGGCGTCGCTTGGCACCCTGATCGGGCTGCCGCTCTGGTCGAGTTCGTGGCTCAATCCGGCTGGTCCCGGTCGTCTCGTGCGCGGCGGCCGGCCTCGTCGGGATGCCCGTGTTCGTGGTTTCCGATCTGAAGGCGGAGGCCCGGCCCCTCGACAAGCGCCGCTCGGGCTCTTTAGCTCACGATTTTGAGCTTGAACGTGTGGGCGGGGCCGCGCAGGTTGCCCACGAGCGCGCGGATTGTGACCTTGTACTGCCCCGGGGCGAGGAAGTGGCCCTTGACCTTGCGGATGCGGATCACGTTCTTGCCCGGGTGCGCCGTAAAGCGGAGCGTCGCCTTGAGGCGGCCGGCGCTAGCGACCGATGCTGTCGTGGCGGATGAGGGCGGACCGGTGATCGTCAACTGCACAAACGCCGCCTCGCCGGAGCTCCAGATCACCGACGAGCGCGCCAAGGAGACTTTGAGGATCGCAGCATGACCGAACTTTACCGGCTGCGACGGACCGAGCAGCGATGTGACAATGGCCTCGAGAGCGGGCTTGATGACCCTTTGGGGGAGCGGCGGCGGCGGGCCGGTGAGGGTGATCGTCACGGTCGCCGTCGAGCAGCCGCCGAGATTGCACGCGCGGTAGCTGAACGAGTCGGATCCTATGTAGCCGGCGTTCGGCGTGTAGGTGGCGCTCTCGGAAGACACGGGGCCGTTTAGGCCGACCGTGCCATGGGCGGGACCGGGTGCGAGTATCACGTAGTTGGCCGGAGAGTTCGTGCAGGGGAGGCTCACGGTCACCATGCTGTCCACATGCGTGCTGGCCGAGACATTCGAGCAGACCGGCGCCGGTGACTTGGTGACGGTGATCGTGACGGTCGCAAAGCTCGAGCAGCCGCCAGCATTGCACGCGTTATACGTAAACGAGTCGGATCCGCTGTAGCCCGCGTCAGGCGTGTACGTGACGGAAGGGAACGAGCCGCCGAGCGTCCCATGGGCGGGAGTGGCGATGTTTTCGGCGATCGGGGAGTTCGTGCAGGAGAGGCTCACCGTGACCGACTGGTCCTCAACCGTCGAAGCGGAGACGTCCGAGCACACGGGCGGCAGCGACCCGTTGACGACGATGTTTGCCGTCGCGGCGCTCGAGCAGACGGTGCCGGCACAGCCGCTTTACGTAAACGAGTCCGGGCCCGTGTAGCCCGCGTCCGGCGTGTAGACGACGCTCCCGTTGATCGGGTCGATCTGTCCGAGCGTCCCGTGCAGAGGCCGTGTGTCGATCACGTAGCTGCTGGGTGATCCCGTACAGGAGAAGAACACCGTGACTGCCTGGTTTGGGGCCGTTGAAGCGGAGACGTTCGAGCAGCTCGGCGGCGGAACGATCGTGATGTTGGCGGTGGCCTGCGAGCAGGGAGGCTGGAATTGGTTGTTGCAGGCCTCGTAGGTGAACGAATCAGAGCCGACGTGTCCGGAGTCGGGGGTGTATGTGACGGTTCCTGCCGACTGGTCGATCGTCGCCAGGCTCCCGTGCGATGGCGAGCCGATGATCGAGTAGCTCGAGATCAAGCCGGTGCAGGAGAAGCTCACCGTGACCGATTGGTTCTCCTGCGTGGACGCCGACACGTCCGCGCAACTCGGGGGCCCAACCGACGCCGACGCCGGCGCTGCCGCCCACACAGCCAGCACGCAGGCCACCCCCAACGCACCAGCGACCCGCAACCACCTCCCCATCCAGGGTCCACCACGCGGTCTCGGCCCGGTCATCACATGTCACCCTATACGCCGCAAAGACTAAGCAAAGGTCGCACGCCACACAAGGGCAAGCCTCGGCGCAATCCGATACCGAGCGCGCGACGGTCACGCGCTCGACCGCGCCGTTGCCGGCAGCATCACCGCGCGACGGTTGCCCCAGAAGGCGTCTCGAGGCCGAGCCACGGGACCTTGACTGCCCTATAGGACGACCGATGAAAGCCCGGCCGTGGTGGCTTTGGATTCAGATCGGAAACCAGAAGCCTTGCCGAACCAACGGCAGCCGCCTCAGTTGGGCTACCTGCAACAGCATCCGCCGCGTCGATCAACCCTCGCACGCTGCTGGTTTGGAACCCTCCGACAGCACCGTCGGTCGGAGGCCGAGCTCCTGCTCCGCGATTGAGCGAGCGGCAGCGGCTCCGACCGGCCGGCGAGCGCCGCCTCGGCGGTTCCCCTTGCCGCGCAAGGCAGGGAAGTCGGCGTCCCGCCAGAGATGCTCGTGGCAACCGCAGAGCAGGTCTCTCGTGACCGGTCACTCGCTTCGCAGCGGGACTGGCCCGGCGCTGCCGGATTACGCCTGATGCAGCAGTCCGGGCGATGCCGGCGAGGCTGCTGCTCCTGTGCTTGCTACCGAGGAGTTCGTCGCTGAACGGTGGAGCGCGGCCGCCAGGTCAGCGCCGCGGCCGCCGGAGTGCTGCATCGTCAGGGCGGACGGGCATTCGCCCGTGTCGGTCGGCGTGGTTGGTGGCGTTCCGAACCAGCAAGCAGCCCGATGCAGCCGTCTGATGAATCTGTCGGAGAGTGCCCCTATTCGCGCTATGCGGCAGCGCAGGTCAGGCCGCGGCGACCTTGCGTGCTTGGCTCTCGGCGACCGCGCTACGTCGTGTCGTGGTGGCTGTTCAGGCGGCGTACCCCTTGACTCGGATCTCTCCGGTCGAGAAATCAACCGATCCAACCCCCCAGACCTGGATCGGGTTGACCCAGGCGTACTCGGGGTGGGAGGTCGTCAGCTTCACGTTCTCGCGCAACTGAAGCACCGGCGGGGCGCCCATCGCGACGCCGTCGGCCGACAGCGCGATCTTCTTGCCGTCCGCGGTCGTGACCTCGGCCTGGATGTTCAGCTCCGTGCGGCCATCCGCACGCATGTGGATGTAGTCCACACCCTTCGCCGATCCATTCAGCTTCGTCCCGGTCACAGGCCCTTCGAAATGCACGTCAAAGCGGACACCTTCGGGCGGCGGTGCGACCTGCCCGGCCATCAATGCCTGAATCGAGACCCCGTACTCCACCATCTGTGTCGTCTGCAGCACGTACTCGTAGAGCAGCTCGGCTGGAATCTGCGTCTGGTCGGACACGACTTCCCCCCTCTCAAGATCGAGCGCGACCGGATGGCCGTGCCCGCACAACCTGACCTCTCCAATCCAACCGGCGTAACCCTACAGTCCGGCCCCCGCGCCAGAGTGCCGCTCCCGCGTGACCTGTGCGCTGCTGCTAGTCGCGCGAAGCGGCCCCCACGTTGGCGCTGGCGCTCCCGTGGGGGCTGCTGCCGGCGAACAACAGGGGCCACGAAAGCGCGCCTTTGCGTACCCGCGCGAGCTCGAATGCAGGTCTCCTCTCGGCGGATGGTCGCGTCTCGCATCTCGCCAGCCGAGGGTCTCTCGGGCCAGCCCTGGCCGGCTGGTCACGCGCGTGGCCGGGTCGGCCGGTCGGACCGGCCGACCCGTGGTGGGGTCTGCTGGCGCCTATCGGGTGATCTGGAGCCCGGCGCTTGCGGAGATCACCGGCGACGGTCGTCCGTGGACGGTGTCGATGATCTCGGCGCTGTCGATTCCCTGGAGGTAAATGCTCGTGATGCCGAGGTTGGCGTGTCCGAGCTGGCGCTGGATGACGACCAGCGGGACGCCTTCGTGCGCCATCTCGACCGCGTGCGCATGCCGGAGCTGATGCGGTGCGAAGCGCCGGCGAACTCCGGCGAGGGCCGCGGCGTGGCGCAGCTGCTTTCGGGCTGCGGAGGGCTCCCAGTGCCGTCCCGCGGTGGGGCCGTGGATGACGCATAAGACCGCTCCGATCGGGAGTTCACGGCGGGTTTGCAAGCCACGGCTCGAGTTGTCGCCATGCCCACCGGTCCGTTCCGACTTCCCGGCGCTTGCCGCCCTTCCCTCGTTATGCCGGGGTGTGCGTAATGCCGAGTTGATCGGTCACGGCTTGGGTTTCTGCTGCTCAGTGAGCTTTAGGACGTTGATCGACTCGGCATAAAATCGTGAAGGCTCAGAGCCCGTCGAGGAAGGCGAGGAGGCTATCGCTGGCTCGGTAGCGCCCGGGTTTGGTGTCCGGCGGTGTGGTGCGGTCGAGTGCTTGTTGTTTGAGGCTCAGGTCGCCGTGCAGATAGCCCCGGGTGGTGGTCTCTTGTTCGTGCCCGAGCCAGAGTGCAATCACCGTGGTGCTGATTTTGGATTGCAGGAGCGTCATTGCGGTGGTGTGCCGCAGAACGTGGGCGGTGACTCTCTTGGCGCGAAGCGAGGGGCAGCGGTCGGCGGCGGCGGTGGTGTGTTTGTTGATCAGCCATTCGACTGCGTCGCGGCTGAGCGACCCGCCGCGGTTGCTGGGGAATAGCGGGTCCTCGGGCTCGCCTTGGTGTTCTTTGAGCCAGACGGTTAGTACCTTGACGGTCTGGGTGGTGAGCGGGACGGTGCGTTGCTTGCGGTTTTTGCCTTTGGTGAACAGGTAGCTGATCGTGCCGAGGCGAACGTCTTGGCATCTGAGTCCGGTCAGTTCGGAGACGCGCAGCCCGGTCTGGATCGCGGTGAGCAGCAGCGCATGATCGCGCCGACCGGTCCAGGTGCCGCGGTCCGGGGCGAGGAGCAGCGCGTGCACTTCCTCTTTGGTGAGGAAGTTGATCAGCGCACGATCGAAGCGTTTGGCGGGGAGCGCGAGCACTCGAGCGATCACGTCGGCGTGCTCGGGATGGCGCAACGCCGCGAACCGGTAAAGCGAGCGGATCGCGGCCAAACGAACGTTGCGGGTGCCGGCGGTGTTGTGCCGCTCGTGCTCGAGATGATCGAGGAACGCGCTGATCAGCCGCACGTCGAGATCGGAGACCTCGAGCCGTGATGGTGGTTTGCCGGTCTGCTCGCTGGCGAAGCAGAGCAGCAGTCGCATCGTGTCGCGGTAGCTGCTGATTGTGTGCGGGCTGGCTTGCCGCTGGGTCATCAACCGTTCGGTGAAAAACGTTTCAAGTGTCGGGGCGAGCAGGGTCATGGCAGGTCTCCCAGGGTGATCTCGAGGCGCTCGGCGGCCAGCGCGAGCAGCTCGGGCGCGGCCGTCAGGTACCAGTAGGTGTCAGAAGGCTCGACGTGCCCCATGTAGGTGGAGAGCCACAGCATCCGGGCTTGCACGTCGACTCCGGCGCGATGCCAATCGAGCAGCGTGCGCACAGCAAAGCTGTGCCTGAGGTCATGCACCCTCGGTTTGGGTGATCCCCGCGGGCCCTCGAGTCCGGTGCGCCGCCGCAGAAGACGGAAGACACGCTCCACGACGCTCTTGTCGAACCGGTTGCCGTGGATGGAGATGAAGAAGGCAGGCGCGTGGGGCTTGGGGCAGAGCTCGTCTCGTTGGCGGTCGTAGCGGGCCAGCGCCTGCACGGTGGAAGCGTGCAGCGGCAGCTGCCTTGACTTTCCGAACTTGCCCAGCCGGATCGTCAGCACGCCGGCGTCGAGATCGACGTCGTCGCGGTCGAGCCCGAGCGCTTCGGAGATTCGCATGCCAGCGACCGCGAGCAGGCCGATCAGCGTGTAGTAGGTCACCGCCCGCATGGGCGGGGTGAGCGCCGCCGCGGCGGCGAGCAGCCGGCCGATCTCCTGATCGGAGTACAGGTACGGGATCGCGTGCTGCTTGCGGGCAATCAGGATCCCGGTAGGCGGGATCTCGGTCGCCGGGTCGATCGTGCGCAGATAGCTGGCGAACCCCCTGACTACCGACAGCCTCGCCGCTCGCCAGCTCTCGGTGCCGCGCGACCGGGCGGCCCATGCGACCGCCAGCTCGGTGGTGACCGTGCTCGCGCCGGCCTGCTCGAGGAATGCGGCGAAGTCGTTCAGCAGTCGTTCGTGCTCGACGAGCTTGAATCCGAGCGCCCGACGGATCATCAGGTAGTCGGCGACCGCGTCATGCGGCGCTGTCATCACGGGCTCCCTGGCCATGGGCGGGCGAGCTCGCGCAGCCGCTCCCAGTCGACTTTCGCGTAAAGGACGGTCGTGGCGTGCCGGCGGTGGCGCAAAAGCGAGGCGACCTCCTCAAGCGGCGCACCCGCTCTCAAGACCTCTGTCGCGACGGTGTGCCGCAACCTGTGCACCCCGACCGGCGGCAGCCCGGCCCGCTCAGATGCGGAGCGGACGAGCATTCCGATCGCGCCGGCACCCCCGGTCAGCGGCCCGAACGGTGCGCGCGCCGTCAGGAACAGGTGCGGGTCCCTGCGATCAGGACGCCCGAGCCGTAGATAGTCCACGAGCGCGTCACCGACGTCGCTGGGGAGGGGGATGCGCTCGTGGCGATCCTGCTTGCCACGAACGATGATCTCGCCCGCGCGCCAGTCAACGTCACCGAGCTCAAGCCTCGCGACCTCGCAGGCGCGCAACCCCAGCCGGGAGAGCACGGTCAGGACCGCGAAATCCCGCCGGCCGACCGCGCTGGTCCGATCGCAGCTGGCCAACAGTCGTGCCACATTGGTCGATGGGAAGCGCCTTCGGCAGCGATCCGCCTCGCCATTTGGCGACTCCCAGCACCGCCCCGGTCAGGTCGTGAGGCGTCAGCCCCTCAACGAACAAGAACCGCAGCAGACCCCGCAGCGAGCTGACCAGCGCCCAACTCATTCTGCCGCTCCGCTGCCGGCACTGAGCCAGCACGAACCGCGTGACATCGCCAGCGGTGAGGCGCTCCAGACCGACGCCATCAGGATCTATGCGGCCAGACAGGAACAGGCGGGCGGTCCGCTCGTACTCGTAGACCGAGTGAGAGCCGACCGCCAGACCACGCTTCCGCACCAAGTACTCAACAAAGTCAGCCACCAACCGGTCGAGCGGATCGCTCACCACCAACGCCTCAGGCTCCTGCACCAAGCCCAAGCCGCGCAGATACACCAACAACTGTCGCTCCGACGTTTGCGAGCACCACGGCATCCCCGCCTCCCGGGCGCGCGCAGCCACGAGAACTCCTCCACCAACGCCAGCGTCAGCCCCACCGGCTCGACGCCTCGCGCCGCCATCCAAGAACTCAGCTCGGCCATCAATCGCAGCCGCGCTCTCTGAGCCGTCCACTCGTAACCCAGCTCGATCAGCCAGAACACAAAGCCGCTCGCAAACGGCTGCAAAGGCCCGCTCACGCGATCGGCCGTCGGTTTACCCATCGAACCCTCCTTCACCAGACTCGAAGTTCCGGTAGAAGGAAACGCCCACCCCGCAGCCCCCGATTTATGCCGAGTCGATCAACGTCCTAAAGCTCACTGAGCAGCAGAAACCCAAGCCGTGACCGATAACTCGGCATTACGCACACCCCGGCATAACGCGGACAATGCCGAATTCGGCATTGGCCGTGGCGGACCAGGATCGCGCCGCGGGAGCTGTCGAGATCGCTCTCTTGTAGATCGAGCGCTTCGCCGATCCGCAGCCCAGCCCGCCAGAGCAGCACGATCAGCGCGCGAAGACGTTGTCCGTCTGAACGATCGCCGACAGCGCGCATCACGGCGACGATCTCGTCGACGGTGGGCGGGTCTGCCGGGTAGTGCTCGCCCTTGTTGCGCGGTGGGCGTCCGCGGTGATACCCCGGCATCGTCGCCGGCGAGCGGCGATGACCGGCGACGTCCAACATGACTGACTCCATGAGTCCTCCCTCAGAGAATGGGGTTCGCTTGACAACCGAGGCATCGGTTGCCGTCGGAACACAACGATAGTATTGTGTTGCGATACCCGATCTTGACGCGGCCGGCAACCTTTCGGCCGGGATCCACGACGCCACCTGGAATGAACTCGAGACCCGCTACGGCACCACCGCTCACCGGCGCCAACTGCTCGACGGGCTACGACGTGCGCTCGAGTCACTGCGAGACGCTGGCTGCCGACGGGTCTACGTCAACGGCAGCTTCGTCACTGCCAAGGACCAGCCCGGCGACTTCGACGCGTGCTGGGAAGCCGCAAACGTCGACCCACGGCTCCTGGACCCAACCCTGCTCGACTTCTCCGATCGGTGCCGAGCCCAGAAGACGAAGTTCGGCGGCGAGCTGTTCCCGGCAGAGGTGCCGGCCGACCCAGCTGGGACTCGCTTTCTCGACTACTTCCAGCAGGACAAGACCACGGGCGCACGCAAAGGCATCGTCGCCCTCGATCTGAAGGATCTTCCGTGATCACAAACGAGCGCCAATACCGCATCACCCGAGCACAGCTGAAGCGGTTCGACGACGCCGCCCAAGCCCAAGCCGCTCGTGACCCGAGCCCCGACGTGGATCCGCGGATCCACGCAGCGATGGGCGACGCCCTGCGAAGCGAAGCCGAAGAACTTCGCCAGCAGCTACATGACTACGAGCAGCTACGCGCCGGCGAAGTCAGGACGCGGAACCTGCGCTCGCTCACCGACCTTCCGCGCGCCCTCATCGAAGCCCGCATCGCTGGACACGTCACGCAGAAGGAACTAGCGGACCGCCTCGGGCTCGCCGAGCAGCAGATCCAACGGTGGGAGGCCACCAACTACGCCGGCGTCGGCGTCGAACGGATGCAGAACGTCGCCGACGCGCTCGGAGCGCGGATCACCGAAAAGATCAGCTTCGGCGCGCCCGCGCGCGCGAAGAGGCGCTTACGAAGCACCGCCGAGGCCGGCCGAGACGACGACGCCGTACCCGCCAGGCGCGCTCGCTCCGTCGACTGACGCGCCCTCCTGTCCGCGCGTTGCAGGACAGCCCCCGGTGGCGACGAGATGCTCATCCTGCGATGAATGCAGGAGCGCCCACGCGGGTCGAC
>OCZT010004721.1_pt1 | contig 13672 bp, 10 predicted proteins | sample 1539031 | NCBI WGS metagenome assembly OCZT01 (sample SAMEA3539308, study PRJEB22396) | soil metagenome | biome: tundra; feature: field; material: soil | place: USA | collected 2010-05 | depth 0.15 m | reverse complement strand
AAAAGAATCTGAAGAAAAAAGAAAATCAATTCCTGATAAAACAAATATTAAAAAAATAGTTATTTCTATGATGGATGACGACAGAAGAGATTTAGAAACGATATTTGTAGAATTCGATATTGAGTTTAAACCTTACGGAAGTTCGCGTGCAGCTGTAGGAAGAGAAATTGAAAGAATTGTTGTAAAAAACGATCAATTAGGTTCTAAGATAATTAGAAGATTATTACCTAAATTTGCTGAAGATTTTACAGGTACTGCTATATATCAAGGTTATTTACGTGCTACACCTGTTAATCCTGGTAAATCGGTTAAAGCTAGAAACGAATTAGCTATTGATACAGAATATATTGATAACCCAAAAACATTTGAACAATATGTAGTTATCATCTCTGAAATGTTAGACGGTTTAGATAAAGAAATTTTAAATTGGTTGGATATTGAGAATTTTGATGAAGCAAATGTAGATGTTAAAGATCAACCAGTTGTTAATGGCGGAGAAGGTGAAGAAGGAGAAGAAGAAGTTATTAACGATAATAATTATTACAAAGATGAAGAAGAATTTGCTACTCCTAGTGATGAAGATCTTGAAAAACAAATTTTAGGTAAAATTAAAAGAAAACCTTTTACTGAAGGTGTTGTTGGAAATATAGATCCTCAGGTTGTTAAAGCAACAGTAGCAGCTGTAAAAGAACTTGTTCACAAGCTAGAACGTTTAAAATTAGCTTTTCAAGGTGAATTAAAATCTCTTGAAAGTGGATATTCAAACTACTTATCTTCAGTTGAAGAAACCGAACATTTAAAAAACATGTGTGGTAACATTAAAGCAGGAATTGCAACTGCTATTAAAAATAGCTAATATAAGAAATCAATGAAAACAGCAAAAGAAAAAGAATTAGAGATAGCTTTATTAACTGAAAAGATAGAAAGAATATCAGGTAAGAAAGTAAAGTTTTTAACAGAAGAAAAAAAACCTGTTCAAAAATTAATAATTAATGATAACGATTGGTGTGAAGTTACTGCAGATTATAAAGGTACAGAAGAACTAATTGATGAATTTACTAAAGCTATTAAAAAACTGTTTAACGGTAATGTTTATGAAATTCCTTCTTTCAATGGTTCTGATATGTTTGGGTTTTTAGTAACTAAAAGAAAGTTTTCAAAAAAAGAAATCAATCAAGTAGATAGAGATAATTGTCCATCAGAAGAAGAATAACGAATAAAATAAATATTTATTTTTAAAACCTCTATAGTTTAAATACTGTAGAGGTTTTTATTTTATATAATCTCATATAAAATTGTAAAAAAAATAATATTTAAAAGAAACAACAAATTTATTTAAATAAATGAATTACGGAAATAAAATACAGACTACCAAGGAAAGAGCTCTTTTGGATGAATCTAGAGCAAATGGTAAAATAGTAAACTCTTCTCATAGTGGATTTTTATTAGAAGCAGAGGGTAATTCTTCTTACTTGGAAAAGTGTAGGAAAAATCCTGATCTTCCTATATGGTTAACTGGTATTATACAATCAGGGGATAAACCAAATAGAAACGGTAGAATATATCCTTGGGAATATTTGAAGAGAGAATGTATTCGTTATATGGAAAGCGAAATAAAAAACGGATTAGCTTATGGAGAATGTTTTGCAGAAGGACATAAAATTTTAACGCAAAACAACGGTTGGGCAGATTTTAAAAACATTCAAGATAATGAAATTGTAGCTACTATGAATCCTGATACAAAAGAATTTGAATGGCAACAAATATTAAGAAAAGTAAAATATGAGTATGAGGGAGAAATGATTAAGTTAAAATCTAAATCTATCGATACTTTAGTTACTCCTAATCATAATTTTTATGTACAACATACATATGATAAAAGTAAATTTGCAACTATTCAAGCTAAAGATTTAAAAACTTCTCATAATATTCCAACAAAGAGTATTTGGAAAGGAAAAGAACTAGATTATATTACTATTGAAAATCAATATGGGAAATTAGATTTACCAGTAAAAGAGTTCTGTTTATTTATGGGATGGTACATCAGTGAAGGTTGGTTTGCTTTCAACGAACAAGGTAGTCATTATTCTGTAAGCATAGGTCAATCAAAAATTGAAGAGGTAGGGGAAATTAAACAATTAATAGAAGATTTAGGATTAAGTTTTAGTATTACCGAAAAAACTAAAAGAAAAACAACAGAATATGTTTTTACAATTAGTAATAAGGTTTTAGCTTTTTATGTAAAAGATTTTGGAAAATCTTTTGATAAACATATACCTCAAATTATAAAAGAGTTGCCTTCTGAATATATCCAATATTTTTTAGATAGTTATTTAAAAGGAGACGGATGGGGAAGTCGAAAGCATAAAGAATATGGAACTGTATCTTTAAAACTAGCTGAAGATTTATTAGAAGTTTTTCAAAAAACAAATAAATATGGAAAAATAAAAACAAAAAAACAATACTCAACTTTTTATATTGTTGAAAATATTCAATCAGGCGAACAAAAAGAAATTTTAGATCTTGTTTTTTATACTCACAAAGAATATACTGATAACAAAGAATTATTTAAAATTGTTGAAACTCGAAGAGAATTTACAGGAAAAGATATTTATATAATTTCACAAAAAGAGAAAAATACAATTACTATTGCGGATGTCAAGAAATCTGTTGAATTATATAAAGGAAATGTATATTGTGTTGAGGTTCCAAATCATATTATTTACGTAAGTAATAATGGAATTCCTTTTTGGTCTAAAAACTGTGACCATCCTGCTGATAGTGCAACACCTTCCTTAAGTAATGCTGCCTTACATATAGATGATATTTCTTTTAAAGGAAAAGATGTATATGCTAAGATACGTGTATTAAATGCTTTTATGCCAGATAATGCTCCTGGTAAAAAAGTTAGAGGGTTTTTGTTAAACGGTAAAAACGTAGGTATATCATCTAGATCCTTAGGTTCTTTAGAACAATATTCAGGTACTGAATATGATGTAGTAGCTGAAGACATGGAAGTAGTATGTTGGGATTTTGTAGGTAATGCTTCTAATTACGGATCAGAAAAACTTAATCTTGCAGAAGGAAATAAAAACATTCCAACTATACATCAAAAATCAAAACTATTATTTGAATCACAAGTTTCTCGTGTAGAATTATTAACAGAAGAAGAAAAGGTTTATTTAAACATATTAGGTTTTGAAAATTTTATGAAAGCAAAAAGAATATTAGAATAAGATAAATATAAATTTAAAAAGAATAATGAAAACAGCAAAAGAAAAACAATTAGAAATAGCTTTATTAACTGAAAAGATTGAGAGAATCAGTGGTAAGAAAGTAAAGTTTTTAGTAGAAGGTGAAAAAAAATGGTATGATTATGAAGGTGATGGAGAGTATCTAGTAGGTAAATATGGAATGTCTCTTGATACTAAAAAAGAAATATTAACCCAATTAGAAAAAGAAGATGAAGATTATATAGCTAATATTGATCCTTCAGAAGGTAGTAGAGTTTATATAAAAAAAGAAGATAGGTATAAAAACAATAATAGTGGAGAAATTGTTTATTCAGTAAAAATTATAAAATTAGGTGATGGGCAAATAGGTTTTGATTGTGTTAAACCAAAAGAAGGTGAAACATATTTTGGAACAAATCATATGGTTTTTGGTTCAGGAAATGTAAAAAAAATAAAAAAACCTGTTATTAAAGAAGAAAAGAAAACTGAAGAAATTAGTAAAGAAAATCTTACAGAGACAAGTAGATTATTAAAAGAAATTCAAGACAAAATAAATGTAATTGAAGGTTGGGCTAATAAAGAATTAAAAAATCTATCTAGTATAAAATCTTTAGAAGAACTTAGTAAAGTAAAAAAATACGGAAACAAAGTTTTAGATCATTTAGTTAGAGCAGAAGTTGCTTACTTAGATTTAAAAAATACAAAATAAAAATTAACATTTTCTTTTTAAAACCTCTATACTTAAAAACTATAGAGGTTTTTATTTTTATGTTTCTACAGTAAAACTATAAAAAAAATAATATTTAAAAGAAAACTTAATCTCACGCAATGAAGTCGAATTTAAAACAAGAACTAAGTAGTGTAATTACTGAATCTGTTAGTAATCCTTTCTACTATCTTTTATCTAAAAAGAAATTAGCAGAAGAGGTAGGTAATCTTGAACCAAAGGATTTTAACAAAAATAGTTTTATTTTAGTTAAAGATTACGCAGAATCTAAAAAACAAGAAATACTAGACATATATAAAGAACAAGGTTATACTGATATTATTCAAATATCAAAAGATACTTTTAACGAATTATCTCCATACCTTACTAGAGAAGTTGCTCCTGCATTGGAATTTAACGAATCTAAAAATATTTTAAAGGAAATAGAGGATAAAACTCCAGGGTTCAAAAAATATGAAGATAAGCCTCTTATAAAGGATATTAAATCTTTTTTTGAAAAAAATAAAAAATCAACCCTTGTTAACGTTCAACTAGAAGGTAACGGCTTAACTATAGATGCTGAATTAAAATATAAATCAGATGAAGAAAATTTAGTTTTTGCTAGAAATGATGCTAGACAAGCTGTTTACGATCTTAAGGTAGATTTAGAAAAAGAATTACAAAAAAAATATGAGTTTTTACCACTTACTGTCCAAGGTATAGATGTACGTAAAGATAAAGCGTTATTCGAAATATTAACAATGGTAGCCCATAAATCTTTGATGAACGTAGGGTTATATGTTGATAATGTAAATACTATTAAAAATAAAAATAAATCAGCGAAAGAAAAACAACTAGAAATAGCTTTACTAACTGAGAAAATTGAAAGAATATCAGGCAAGAAAGTTATTTTTAAAGAAGATCGAAAACCACGTTATTGGAAAGATATTATACAAAGTGTAGATGAAGATGATTTAAAAAATGACTGGGATATTACCAATATAGATTCTTTAGAACACTATACTACAGAAGAACTTTATCCTAATACTAGCAACCCTCAACCATTAGATTATTTTGATGAAGATCCTCGTGGAGATAAATTTATTTTGTTAAATAGTAAAACAGGCCAAGAATATTTTGTAGTTAGAAGTGGTTATAGCTATTGTAGATATGTTTATAAACTTAATACAGTAATAGAAAATCCAGAAGACAATAAATTAGAAACATTAGAAAATGCACCTAAAACAGTAAGTGGAGAAATTGATTTAAAAGAAGTTGAAAACAATAAACATCCCTTAGCAGATATTCTTAAAACAGATGATAGTGATGTTAATTTAAAAAAAGAAGAAGAAAATAACACTGATCTTACTTTAGATGATTTTACAGAAGAAGAAAACGAAGAGTTAAAAGAAAAAAGTGCTTTTATGTACACTCATGCTGAATTTAGAAAAGGTGAAATGACTGGAGAACCTTTAGATGGAGAAACTATTATAGAAAAATTAAAAGAATATGTAAACAGAAAACTTCCTAAATTTTCAGGATATGTAAAAATTATTATTTCAGAATCCGGTTCTATTAATAATGCTATAGAACCTGATGAAACAATTTTAGGTAAATTATCTTTGGGAACTGTAAAACAAGGTGAAGATTTTTATTATGTAACTGCAGTTTTTATTAAATATGAAAAGTCAAGTAAAGAAGATCTAGAAGAAGAATAATGAATTCTTAATTAATTTATAATTAAAGGTAGAAAACTTAAAACTTTCTACCTTTTTTGTTTTTAAAGTCATATTTAAATAAAAAAACAATTGTTTAAAAACTTTTAAAAGAATGGACAAAAATAAAATAAATAGATTATTAGAAGAAGTAGAAGCTTCTAAAATTCAAGACAAAGAACAAGACGAAATTGTAGATGATACAATTGAAGATGTAGATGTTGAAGAAACTGATTCTACTGAAACTGAAGAAGATTTAGATGTAGATACCGATATTGATTCTACTGAAGATGTAGATATTGAAGAAACAGAAGAAGAAAAAAATAACCCAATAGAAGTTACTTCAGGAATTGATGAAAACGGAAATATTATTAACCCTGTTGAAGCTATACTTAAACCAGGTGATATAGTTACTGTAGTAAGTGAAGAAGGTTCAACAGTTTCAGAAGTTGAAGCTGATCCTGAAACCGGAGAATTAACAACTACAGAAATTGAATCTGATTTAGATATTACTGACTCTGATGAAACAGAAGAAGATATTTTAGATACAGATGATGTAGAAATTGAAAACGAACCTATCGATAATGAAATAGAAGATTCAGAAGAAGATTTAGATTTAGGAGATGATTCTGAAGAAGAAGGTTTAGATGATGATGATTTTGATATTTTAGCTATTATAGATAACGACGACGAGGATCTTTTCGAAGAAGAAATTGGTTCCGAAAATGCTTTTTCTAAAGATTCAGAAGACTACAATTACAACTATGAAAATGAAAAACCAGAAGAAGATTTAGATATTGTAGAAGAAGAAGTTGTTGAAGAAGATATTAATATTAGCTATGACAATGATGATATTAATACTGACGATGAATTTGATAGTGATTTAGAAGACGATTTAAATGTAGACGAAGATACTCCTGCTAATTTAGAAGACGAAGCTGGAACTGATGAATTAGATATTGAAAAAGCAAAAGATGCTGGATTAGGAGATCTAGTTGAACCTGATCTTGTAAATCCTGAATCAGGAGTAAACGATACTACATCAGATGTTACTTCAGATGCTATAGGTGGAGAAGAAGAAATTAATCCTGAAAACATTGATAACGCAGGAGAAGGTACTTCAGTAGATAGTGAAGAAGATACTCAAGACTTAGTTGTTGATTTATTATCAGACGAAGAAGAACTTGAATACATGTCTGATTTAGGCGATGATGATTTAGATCTTAAAGAAGCAAAAGTAATAGGAGAGAGTGTAGTTAACAAAGAAATAAGCAAGCTTAAAAAGGTTGTCAAACAATTACAATTAGAAAATTATAAACTTTTAAAAGTTAATGGTCTTTTAAACGTACTTCCTGAATTATCAGCTACTACTCGTGAACATATTGCAGAAAGTTTTGACAAATGTTCTTCAACAGATCAAGTTAAAGTTCTTTATGAAAAAGTTATTAAAACAGCTAAACAATCTAAAGAAACAAAACTTAATACTTTAATAACTGAAAGTAATAAAAGTTTTAACACTACAGGAAATTTTTCAGATAAGCAATTATTAGAAGAAGGTATTGAAGATCAAACTATATCAGAAGACCAAAAACGCATTAATCACTTAATGGGAATGACTGGATATAGTGATAATTATTACACAACTTAATTAAAATAATAAAAAAGCAATAAATAATTAAAAATAATTAAAAATTTTCACCTTTTTTTTGAATAAAGGTAATATTTAAAATAAAAACAACTTAAAAACAAGAAAAAAAGAATAATGAAACAGTTACAAGAAAATACAGAAAACTACAAATTAGGTAGAATTCTTGACCGTTCAGAAACTACACGTTTAACCGAAGTAGTTAACGCATGGAAAAAATCAGGATATCTTTACGGACTAAAAGGTAGAGATTTAGGCAAGATGGCTATCTTAGCTGAAAATCAAAAGAAACAAATTTTATCAGAAAATAGTACCACTGCTGATATGGCAGTATTTGATACTATCGCTATTCCAATGATTAGACGTCAAAACGCTTTAATGGTTACACCTAATTTAATTAGTGTACAACCTTTATCGTATCCTAACGGTATCGTTTTCTACTTGGATTATGAAGTATCAAACGAAAAAACATCTGTAGGTTCTGCAAAAACTTACGAATCAACAAGTGGTTACGATCGTCATTATGATAACGCAGGTTATGATACAGCTAAAGGTCGTATTATTGCTCGTGGTTATACAAATGCTACTACAATTACTTCTGCAGATTCTGGTATTGCTGCAAAATTCCAAATTACTGGTGTTGATTTAGGTACAGGTGCTGATACTTTAAATATTGCAGTTGTTAACTTCGACGCTTCTCAAATTGGTGGCTTTACAATGAATAACTTAGCTTCTCTTAGAGTATTTGCTGGTAATTTAGTTGAAGGTACTGATTATTTCGTACAAAAAACAATCCAACCTTGGGGACAAGATTTATTCTCTACTGCTCGTACACAAGGTGGAACTTCTAGTGGTTCTAACATAATGGGTGATCCTTCAAACGATAACACTCAAAATCAACCTCCAGTTTCTACAGGTGGTGGTATTCAAGGACCTGGTGCAGGTAATAACATCGTTGGTATTAAAATTATTCCTACTACACCTAACTTAGGTTCTGTGACAGTAAAAATTGGTTTTAATGACTACGCTAACTTAGAACTTGAACCACAAAATAGTTCAGAATTAACTTTAAAAATTACTTCTGCTCCTATTCAAACTCAAATTCAAAAATTAAAAACAGCTTGGACTGTTGAATTAGCTCAAGATTTAATGGCTTATCATGCTATCGACGCTGAAGCTGAATTAACTCAATTGATGTCTGAAGAAACAGCTGCTGAAAAAGACAGAATGATCATCCGTGAATTAGTTTATGGTGCTGCTCATTTCGAAGTTTGGAACGCTGACTTTGCTAACGCTATTGATCCTAATCCTGCTAACACAGTATTCCGTGGTACAGAAGGAACATATAACCAAACATTGGTTTATGCAATCAACCGAGTTAACGGTAGAATTCAAAAATCAACTCGTAGAGGTGGTGCAAACTGGATTCTTATTTCTCCAGAAGGTGCTGCTAAAATGGAAAACATGGATACTTACAAACCTTTAGAAGGTGATCAAGAAGGTACCAAGTTTGCTGCCGGTGTAGAAAGAATTGGTAAATTATCTAAAAAATGGGATGTTTATGTTGATCCATTGTTACCAGCTGAAATTTGTTTAGTAGGTAGAAAAGGAACTAGTTTCTTTGACACAGGTTTCGTATACTGTCCTTATATTGAATTTATTTTATCTCCAGTTGTGATTGATCCAGAAACTTTCAATCCACGTAGACAACTTGCTTCAAGATTCGGAACGAAACTTTTAAATAACAAGTTCTACGGTATAGTTCATATGAAGGGAATTGAAAAATTCGAAGTATTTAACTAGTCTTTAGTAAATATATAGTTAAAGGTTCTAATCTTAATTGATTAGAACCTTTTTCTTTTTAATAAAACTAATGAATTTAGTTGATTTGTTAAATTAAATTTCTTATATTTAACATATGAAAGAAGAGGTACAAGAAATATTAAAAGAAAATAGTGTTATACGTTTAATAAAGTCATCTTTTTTGGAAAAGAACTATAACGAGCTATTTAATAATATTAATCAATTTAAACAAGTTTATTATAATGAAGTTGATTTAAAGTTTTCACAACTTGTTTATAATTATTCATTTGATATAAAAGAACTACCTAAGTGTGAGTGTACAAAAAATACTCCTTTTAAATCTTTTTCAGAAGGATATAGACAATTTTGTTCAAATAAATGTTCTGCTAATTCAACTGAAAAACAAAAAAAAATTGTTAAAACTTGTATAAAAAAATACGGAGAGAAAAATGTTTCTTTAGTAAAAAAGGTAAAAGAAAAGAAAAAAGAAACTTTTCAAGAACATTATAAAAAAGACCATATTTGGTCTAATAAAGAAGGAGAAATAAGGAGTTGTAATACTACATGTTTAGAAAAATATGGGGTTGATAATGTTTTTAAACTAGAAAGCGTTCAGAAAAATATCTCTCAAACAAACTTAAAAACATTTGGATTTAAATGTCCGTTACAAAATTCAGAAGTAAATAGAAAATCTAAATTAACTCTTTTTAAAAACTGGGGAGTGGATAATCCTATGCAAAGCAAGGAAGTTTATAACAAACAAAAAAACACTTTATTTGAAAACTACGAAGTGTATTACCCTATGCAAAGCGAAGAGATTAGAGAAAAGGCTGTTGAAAACTCTTTAGTGAAGTTTGGAACAAATTATCCTATGCAAAACAAAGAAGTTTACAATAAACTAATAACTACAATGTTAAAAATATATGGAGTAGAAAATTCTATGTATTTAGAAGAGTTTAGAAATAAAGTTGTTTCAACCAATAGAGAAAGATACGGTGTAGATTATAGTACTCAAAACGAAGAAATCTGGAAAAAACAAATAATAACATCAAAAAAGAAGTTCGGAGTAAATTTTGCTATGCAAAATGAAGAAATCCAGCAAAAAGCAATTAATACTTCTTTAAAAAGATACGGGTTTAAAAACCCAATGCAAAGTGAAGTAGTTCAACAAAAAGCAATTAATACTCTTTTAGAAAAACATGGTACCAAGTGTTTTTGGAAACTATCAAAAGCAGGCACTTCAAAAATAGAGTCTGCTGTTTGTAATCAAGTAGGCGGTAGAAAGTTTAATTTTTTAGGTTATGAATATGACTTTATAATAGGTACAGATATTTTTGAGATAGATGGAGATTTTCATCATCCTATAGTAAAAGAAAATTTATACTTTCCACAACTTAAAAGTTTGGTAAACGATAAAATAAAAGTAGAAAATATAAAAAACTCTAACTATGTTTTGTATAGAATATTAACCTCTAAATTACCCAAAAAAATTAGTAAAATTACAGTAGATCTTTTAAAAGAAAGAAGTTATATCCAAAACCACACTATTGAATACGACAATGTTATAATAAATAAGGAATATATTTCAAAATACATAGAAAAATATGGTTTAAAAAAAACTATAAAATACATGAAAGAACTTCCGAGAATATGTCAAGTTTTAGGAAACATTAATTTACCAAAAGAAGAAATATTTGATAGAATAAAAATACTTATTAAACAAAAAAAAGATATAAGTTTTAAAAACATTGTAGAAATCATATCTTGAAAATAAAAATTTACAAAATAATAAAAATTTATAAAACAATGAAAACTATAAAAATATCAGATAACATTAAACAAATGAGTAACGTTCTTGATTATGAAAAAGAAATCGAACTTACTGATAAAGAATATGATGTAATAATTGAAAATATTTTAAGTTATGTTCATTTAAATATTGAAGGGGAAAAATCTTTATTATTCACCAAAGATATGGATGGATTTGATTTAGAAGTTGTGGTAAATAAATACCCTGGTTATTTAATAGATGTAGATGGTAGTGTCTACTTAGGAGCCCAAGAATTAGAAATATTACCTGTGAAATTTGGTTTTATTACAGGTGATTTTGACATATCAATGAACATGTTAGAATCTCTAGAGAATTTTCCTAATGTTATTTGCGGAATTTTATTCGTATTAGACGCATTTTTTAAGCCTAGTTTTGAGTATGATAGTAACGATGTTGATTGGTATAATAAATTTATTATATATTCAAAAATGTTTACTAATATTTGCAAAATAGGTGACCATATTGCAAACGACACTACTCTTTAAAAACTAAGTTATTTTGAAAATTGAAGATAAGATATTTGATAGAAACGTTCTTTTATCTAAATATTTTAAAAAAATAGAATTATGTACTGTTTCTGACTTTCTTTCTCTAAATCATATATTTGAAAGATTAGATAAAATTTTAGAAGATAAATATATTATTAGTTATAGAGATAAGTTAATTTTAAAAGAAGAGTTTTTATCTTTCAATCAAAGAGAATTGGAGTTTTTAGAAAATTATTTATATAGTTTTTTAATGAAAATTCAACCGACTTTTCCGTATGAATCTATTGACACGTTAGATGTAGATGAAATCATAAAAAATATTAGAAATTATAAATATGAAGTAAAAAATAATTGTTTTCATAATAACATAAGTTCTATAGGAACTTTATATTTAAAACATCATTTTACTAATTTTTACGACTGTTTTAATAAAAACAACACATCGCCTGTAGAGAGTTGGAGAAACAAAAAACAGATGAGAGCAGTTATTCGTTATAGAATAGGTTTAAACTATACAAGAGAAACATTTGACTTTTCTCTACACCAAATGGTTAGGGGATTATCAGCATATAGAAAAATGGTTTCTTTTTTTAAACCTGTAGTAGCTGCACAAATATATAAGTATTTTTTAAAAGATATTAAGAATCCTATAGTTATAGATCCATGTGCAGGATTTGGAGGAAGATTATTAGGGTTTAAATCTATATATCCTGAAGGAAAATATATAGGAATAGAACCTAACAAAGAAACATACAAAAATCTAGTAGAATTAAGTAAAAATTTTACAAATATAGAATTACATAACTGTAAATTAGAAGATTATAAAGGTAGTAAAGATTGTGATATATCTTTCACTTCTATCCCTTATTTTGATTGGGAAAACTATAATAACGACTTTTTTTATAAAGACTTAGACGAGTGGAACAATACGTTTATTGAATCACTACTAACATTTAAAAACTTAATAGTTAATTTACCTATTGAACTTCAAGAGAAAATTAATATTAAACATACAGAGTTATATTATTTACTAAATAACACTTCTCATTTTAATAAAAATAAGGTTGATTTAAAAGGAGAATATATTTTAAAGTGTTTTTAATAAAATAAATCATATTTAAATAGAAAACTATACATGAAAATATTTGCGGGATTTCCAAGTCATGGAGACTATAAAACTATAACGATTACTACTAATCCAAAAGAAGTAAGAAGATTTGAATATAAAGAAGAAGTAGAGGTATCACCTTATCTTTTTATAAACTGGGATGATGAAGAAGTAGAGGTGGTACCTTATTCATCCTTAGAAACTTTAATAAATGAAATAAGTATGGGTTTTTATGATTTTGTAGGATCTGAAGAAATAGACGAAAAAGAATATGATTATGAAATAGAAAAACTTACAAAAGAGGGTTTAAAACAAGCCTGGGCTTTATTAAAAAAATATACAAATGATAGTGAACCTGATGGAGATAGTTCTGCAGGTTGTTTAATATTAAAAAATACTACTATAATCGCAGGAAATAGTGATTATTATAATGCAGGAGAAGGTATTACTGTTAAAAATGAAATAGTAACAGAAAATAAAGAAAAGCAACTAACTATTGAGTTATTAACTGAAAAACTACAAAGAATCAGTGGTAAGAAGATTATGTTAGAAAAAACGAATAAAAATATAGATATAAAAGATTTCTATAATTTAAATAAAAAAGAAAAAATCGTAGTATCTTATTTTCTAAACAATTTAGCTAATGATAGAAGAGAATATGATGTTGAGGATTTAATTAAAAGTGGAGTACCCAAAAATTACGCAAAGTGGATTTTTGAACAATTAAATGATAATGATAATTTTGTTTATTACGAAGCTATTTCTAAAATTATTAAATTAGTTGAAAGAAAGAAAATCAATAAAGAAGAAGCAATAGAATATTTAAAAGAATTCGAATCTAATTTTGATACAGAAGCATATGAAAAAATATCTGATAAAAACTTAATTGAAGATATTAAACTATTTTTAAAAACTTTATAAAAACAAAAAAGATCTTAAATTAATTTTTAAGATCTTTTTTGTTTATCACCCTGTACTATCTATAAATTTCATTTCCTTAGCGGTAATTTTTTCAGGTGTTTCATGTGATTTGGATCTTGCTCTTTGAGTATGAACAAAAAATCCATTTTTATCAGCACCTAAACTAAATCCCTTTGGAAGATCTTGTTCTGTTATTTTTTTATTTAATTCAGTTGAAAAAGA